>Ga0315336_1001293_pt1 | contig 51067 bp, 40 predicted proteins | sample ASW5metaG_FD_204512 | JGI IMG/M metagenome (GOLD analysis project Ga0315336, IMG submission 204512) | Ammonia-oxidizing marine archaeal communities from Monterey Bay, California, United States - ASW #5 | ecosystem: Environmental > Aquatic > Marine > Intertidal zone | place: USA: California...
GGCCACCGCGAGCAAGTCTTCCCGTTCTTCGGGCGTTAGGAAGCCGGAGCGAATCATCTAATCAGAAGAATCCGTTTCCAGGCATCAAGCAAGCAATTTTCGGGTTCTCAAGGAGTCAGGGTATAGAACCGATTGCTTAACAAGTTTCCCGCGGTGCTGCCGCCCGGTTGAGCCGGTCGTTGATGGCCCGGCCGAGCCCGTGGTCGGGAATGGCCATGACGGCGATGCCGGTAGCGTCGCTCTGGTCCAGTTGATGCAACATCGCGAACAGGTTGGCCGCCGCCTCGATTAGGTCACCGGTCGGGCTGAGGTTGGGGCCAGGCGGCGCCGCCGGGCCATAGCCGAGCAGGACTTCGCCGGCGCGGGCTTGCGCTGCGTCGGTCCGAAGCGGCAGGCGCGGCGCGTAGTGGCTGGCCAGCATGCCCGGCGCCACGACGGCGCTCGGATCGCCGGACCCTTCGGGCCGCGCGACGGAACCGATCACGGTTTCGATAGCTTCGACCGACAGGCCGCCGGGCCGCAACAAAGTCGGCTCACCGTCGGCGAAACCGATGATGGTCGATTCGACACCGATGTCACAGGCATCGCCATCGACCACGGCATCGATGGCCGCGCCGAGATCAGCCATCACGTGTTGAGCCGTCGTCGGGCTGAGTCGGCCGGAACGGTTGGCCGATGGCGCGGCCACCGGCCGGCCGAAACGACGCAATAAATCAACGGCGGTTGCGGCGGCCGGCACCCGGATCGCCACGGTCGGCAGGCCGGCGCTCACCAGCCGCGACAGTTTGCTGTCGGCGCGCCGCGGCAGCACCAAGGTCAAGGGGCCGGGCCAGAATCTCTCTGCCAAAGCCGAGGCCGTGTCGGAAAGCGTGGCGATTTCGGACACGGCGTTGACGTCCGGGACGTGACAGATCAAAGGGTTGAAATGGGGTCGGCCTTTGGCCGCGAAAATCCGCGCGACCGCGCGGTCGTTGGTGGCGTCGGCGCCGAGCCCGTAGACAGTCTCGGTCGGGAACGCGACCAGGCCGCCCTCTGCCAGAATGGCGGCCGCTTGGACCAGGCCGTCTTCGGTCGTATCTAAGGTGCGTGCGGTCATTCGCCTATTCGGTTGGTCATCGTGCCCTGTTCTGCCAAGATCGCCTGGCATTGAGCGTTTACGAGCCGGTCTGTGATGGCGTAATAGAGGCCACTGCCAGCTGTCAACGGACTGTTTGCAACGAGGGTTGGAGATTCGAAAATGTCGGAGTATCAGGCGCCCGTCCGCGACATGCGGTTCCAATTGAACCATGTCGTCGATCTCGCCACGATCGCCGGTCTGGAAGGCTACGAGCATGCCGAACAGGACCTGGTCGATCAGATCTTGGAAGAGGCGGGCCGCTTCGCCAATGCGGTGTTGAGCCCACTGAATGGGATCGGCGATCAGAACGGCGCGACGCTCGACAACGGTGTGGTGCGGACCGCGCCGGGTTTCGCCGACGCCTACGGACAGTTCGTCGAAGGCGGTTGGAACGGTGTGCCGTTCGATCCGGATCATGGCGGCGGCGGCCTGCCTTGGGTGGTGACGGTGGCGCTCAGTGAAATATGGAATGCCGCCAACATGTCGTTTTCGCTCTGTCCGCTGCTCAATCAGGGCGCGACCGAGTTGCTGCAGGCCCACGGTTCCGATGAACAAAAAGCAGTTTATCTCGAGAAAATGGTGAGCGGTGAATGGACCGGCACCATGAACTTGACCGAACCGGCCGCCGGCTCCGACGTCGGCGCAGTGCGCTCCAAGGCGGAGCCGAACGGCGACGGCACCTACCGCATCAGCGGGCAGAAGATATTCATCACCTACGGCGAACATGATTACACCGACAACATCGTGCACATGGTGTTGGCGCGGACCCCGGGCGCGCCACGCGGCACCAAAGGCATCAGCTGCTTTATCGTGCCGAAATTCCTGGTCAAAGACGACGGTAGCCTGGGCGACCGCAACGATCTCAGATGCGTGTCCCTGGAGCATAAACTCGGTATCCACGCGAGCCCGACCTGCGTCATGTCGTTCGGCGACAACGGCGATTGCGTCGGCTATCTGATCGGCGAGGAAAACAGCGGCATGCGCTACATGTTCACAATGATGAACAACGCGCGGCTGAGCGTCGGCGTGCAAGGCCTGGCGATCGCCGAGCGGGCCTATCAGCGGGCCGCCGCCTTCGCCGTGGAGCGCCGTCAAGGCCGGGCGCTTGGGCTGCCGTCGGAAGGCAGTGCCGCCATTATCGATCATGCCGACGTCCGCCGCATGCTGATGGTCATGCGCGCCCATGTCGAGGCCATGCGCGGCCTGGTCTTGGCCAATGCCGAGGCCATGGACCTGGCGCGGCGCCATCCCGACGATGCGGTCCGCGCAGAATGCCAATTGATGGTCGAGTTGCTGACGCCGATCGCGAAATCCTGGTGCACGGACACCGGCTGCGAGATGGCGTCGATCGGCGTACAGATCCACGGCGGCATGGGCTTCATTGAGGAGACCGGCGCGGCCCAGCATATGCGCGACGCGCGCATCGCGCCGATCTATGAAGGCACCAACGGCATCCAGGCTATGGATCTGGTGTTTCGCAAGCTGCCGCTGGACGGCGGCGAGGCGGTGCGGCGCCTGATCGGCACCATAAGATCGGCGGCCGAAGCGTTGCCGGAAACGGACACGCCGGCGCTGGCGGCGTTGCGGCGCGAGCTTTTGGCGGCGTCGAGCGTGCTTACCGATGTCACCGATTGGCTGCTCGGCCGGCTCCGGGAAGCACCGAACGACGCGGCGGCCGGCGGCAGTCCCTATTTGCGCATGTTCGGCCTCATTCTCGGCGGCCACATGCTGGCGCGCTCTGCAGTCGGTGCCGCACGCGCATTGGATGCCGGCGACGGCGACGCCGATTTCCTCCGCGACAAGCTCGCCACGGCGAAATTCTATGCCGACCAAATCCTGCCCCAGGCGGCAGCACTCCGGGGCGCCGTCACCGCCGGCGCCGAGGGCGTGTTCGAGATCCCCGCGGAAGGCCATTGCGCATAAAAGCTGCGATCGTCGCGGCCATCCTTTGGTCGGCGATTCCCTGGGCGCCGGTCCAGGCAGCGCTCGGCGATGCCGAAAGCCTCGCCCGAGACCTGCTGCACGCGCCACGCACCGATGGCCGACAACGGGTGATCGATGCGCCCGGCGCGTTTTCACAGCAGGAGTTCCTGCGGGCGCTGATCGAGGCGGTCAAGGCGTTGCAGGGCCTGGTGGACAACGGTGCGACGGCGGACGCGGTCGACACCGCCACCGCGGCGCTCAGGCGCGGCGATACGGGGCCGACGGAGGCGCTGTTTGATGCCGCAATCGAGGCACGGCAGGCCAACAGGCCGGCTGCCGCGACGATTGCACGGCATTTGTCGAGCCTGCAGGCGCTGCGCGACTGGCGCCTGGCCCATGAAACCTTGGCCCGCGCGATCGAACTCGATCCGACCGACCTGCAAGCGCAATTTCAGTTCGCTGTCGCGGCTTGGCGTTCAGGCGACCTCGGCGCCGCCACGACGGCCTTCACCGGGCTGCGCGACAACGCCACCGGTGCCGAGGCCGACAAGCAAAAGGCCGTGGCCGAGCGCAATCTCGGCGCCATCGCCTTGAGCCAGCGCCGGCTCGAGGATGCCGAGCAGCACTTAAAATCAGCCCTTGCCATGGAACAGCGAATGGGGCGGAAAGGCCGTATCGCCCGGTTGTTCAACGATCTCGGCCTGGTCGCCCAAATCGGTCAAGACCTTGATCGCGCCAAAGGCTTTTATCAGCAGGCATTGGCCCTCAATCGTGCCGCTGGGCGTCAGAAAGGCATCGCGGCCAACCTCGGCAATTTGGGTCTGGTCGCGCAAGAGCAAGGCGATTTCGAGACCGCCGGCCGGCTGCATACGGATGCCTTGGGTTTGGCGCGCCAAGCGCGCGATCGGGCGGAGATTGCCAACCAAACGAATAATTTGGGGCTGGTCAATCAGGCGCTTGGCCGATTGGACCGGGCCGAGGCGGCATTTCGCGAGGCTTTGGCACTTAACCGGGAAATGGGGCGGCAAGGGGAACAAGCGCTCCTGCTTGGAAATCTCGGTGTATTGGCCCGGGTGAACGGCCAGTTCGAAGCGTCGGAAGCCTTGCATCGGGAGTCCATCGCACTTTACCAAAAACTCGGGCAGCACGAGCAGATTGCCGGGCAGTTTGAAGGCCTGGCGCTGTTGTTTAAAGAATCGGGCGAGGGCGAAAAAGCGGATGCGGCCATGCGCGACGCGGTGGCTGCGTCCGGGGCGGCCGGTCGGCCGGACTTGGCGCTCCGCTACGCATCGCGGGCCGGACATCAGGCCTGGCGCGCCGGTCGGCTCGACGTGGCGGCGGCATTCTTCGAGGCCGCGCTCACGTTGGCCGAGGCCATGGGCCGGGTCGAGGCGATTGCGTCGAGCACCGGCAATCTCGGCACGCTCAGTCTCATGGCCGGCGACGCCGCGGCGGCGGAGCGCTATCTAACCACCGCCTTGAACGCCAATCGCGAGATCGGCCGGGCGCGCGGCGTGATCAGCAATCTCGGTAATTTGGGCTTGCTCTATCAACAAACCGGGCGGCCAGCTGAAGCCGCCGAACACTACCGGATGCTGCTCGAGATGCATCTGGCGCGCGGCGACCGGCTGGCGACGGCCAAGACCCATGCAAGCCTGGCCATGCTCGCCTTATCGGGCGGGCAAACCGACACCGGATGCCAACATCTCCGGGCCGCGGCCACCGGATTCGCCACCGTCGGCGCCGGCGCCCAAGCGGATCAGGCCGCGGCGCTGATGGCCGAGGCGGCGTGCATGCCTTAGGCTGATGCCAGAGCTGCGGCGAGTTCCTTGAAGTCCGCGACGATCAAATCAGCCTGATGGGGGGTCTCGCCGAACGGGCGCTTGCGCCGATCGATGAACGCCGTCCGCATGCCGTAGGACTTCGCGCCAATGCAATCGAAGGCATGGTTGGCGACGAACAGGCAGCTGGAACGGTCTTCACCAATTATCTGTTCGGCCGTCGCGTAGGTTTTCCAGTGCGGCTTGAAGTAACCGGCCTCTTGCACGGAGATCACATGGTCGAACGGGAAACCGATATGCGGCTTTGCCGCTTCCAACATGTCGCGGTCGCCATTGGACAGGATTGCCAGCTTGAAACCGCCTTCCCGCAAACGGTGCAAAGCCTCGATAACATCGGGGAAAGGCTTGAGCGACTCTATTTGACTGACCAGCCAACGCACGTCGTCTTGGCTATAGTCGAAGCCGCAGCGGTCCATGACGTGGGAGACCGCGCGGTGACCGATCTCCCGGTAAGGCGTATGGCCGCGGTCACACAGCGCATCGATCATCGAGTTCTCAAAATGCGTGCGCCGCCACCAGGTGACAAAGCGATGGGGTTCACCCTGCCATGCCTTGTCCTTGAGGAAAGGCGTTACGGCCTCGGTCAAACCTTGTTGCATGTCGACGACGGTGCCGTATTGGTCGAATACCAGAATACTGGTTTCGCGAACGAGCACGTCAATGTCTTCCATCTCGTCATTCCTTTCTTTGGCCGCCGATTCTCCGAGCCGCGCCATGGGGTTTGCCATCAATCATGCGTCCTTCAGAATATGTTAGTACCGGTTAGCGCCCTGAATCCCAGCTGCATGACGTAGCGCGCTTCGCTGAAGACCGTGGCCACCTGGAAGGCGAAGAGAAAGGCCATCACGAAAAGTGATAAGGCGTTTCGATCTTCCCAGTTTCGGAGCAAATTTGAGATTGCGGTTGGCAACGGCATTCGCAAGACGAGCCACATAATGAAAACGCCGAGAGCGGCGCCTGCTATTATGTCTGATGGGTAATGAAAGCCAACATAGATGCGGGGTAGGCACGTGAACAACGTTGTCCAGACGTAAGCAAATATGCCGGCCGACCGGTCAGCGAAAAATATCGCCGTGGCCACCGCGAAATAGAGCACGGCGTGGTCACTGGGGAAGGAACTCCAGCCCGCCAAAACATCCGGGTTACTACTTGCTGGCAAAGCAAAGTCCAGCACCGGATCGTGCTTGGGGCGGAATGAAAATGGCAGCACCCGCTGCAACGCGCGAGCCGCCGCAACAGCTGCAGTTATACCGACCACAGAATGCGCAAACACCGCTCGAGAGCTGGATAGCCGCCGGTCCGGTGCGAGCCAGGCATAGAATAGAAGCGCGGCAACGACACCGCCCTTAATCGTTGGAATGCTCGTCAAGCTGGATATAATGTGATCGAATGTCTCTGATCGGCCAACGAAGGAATTGACATAGGATATTATACGAATGTCGATGCTATGTATAAAATCCATGACCTCGGACGGGTCCGCTTGATTCACATGTATGCCGATGATCTCGAAATCTCACATTCCAAGAACCCGGCATTCGAATTCAAACCCTATATCGCAAGCTAATGTCTATCAACTCTTCGCCCTTGTTGCACTACTGGAACTAGCAGATGAATTGCGTCTCGCCAATCAGCTCGGCGATCTCCCGGCGCAGCACGAATTTTTGGATTTTTCCGCTCGGGGTCATCGGAAAGGTGTCGCGGATTTCCAGCCGCTCCGGCAGTTTCCAGGCGCTGATGCGCTTGCCCTTCAGAAAATCCACCATCTCATCGAAAGTGAAGCTCTCCCCCTGCGCGCAGATGACGAAAGCACAGACCCGTTCGGACAGCACCGGGTCGGGCATCGCGACGCAGGCGACATTGACGACCGTCGGGTGGGTGAACAGCAGTTCCTCGATTTCGCGGGCGCTGATGTTGGCACCGCCACGGATGATCATGTCCTTCTTGCGACCGACGACGCTGACATACCCCTCACTGTCCAGCGTACAGAGATCACCGGTGGCGTACCAGCCGTCGTCGAGACAGACCTGGCCGGTGGTATCGGGGTCCTTGTAGTAGCCTGCATACAGGGCCGGCGTGCGGACATGGAGCTCGCCTTCGTCTTCAGGTCCGACCGGTTCGTGCGTGTCGGGGTCGACCAAACGGCCTTCTACGCCCGGGATGATTTGACCGTCGGTCCCGAAACGCCGCGCCGCCGGCGCGTCCGGGTAGACCGCGCTATTGACCAGCGCCTCGGACGAGCCGTAGAGCGCCGAAACGAAAAGCCCGAACCCCTCATCTGCCTGCTTGATGAGCTCCCGCGGTATCGGCGCGCCGCCGCAGGCGAAGGTTTTGAGCGACGCGAGCTTTTGCCGGTTGGCATTCGGTGCGTTGATGAGACCGTGCAGGAACGGCGTCGCCGACAGCGTGTAACTGCAGCGTTCGGAATGGATGAGCTCGACGGCTTCTTCCGCGTCCCAATGCTCTTGCCATACGGCGGTGAGGCCGTACTGCACTGGCAAACGGGCGCCGACGATGACCGCGGTGGTATGGCCAACCGGCGACGCCATGAAGATCACATCGTCGTCGCCGAAGCCGAAAGTCTGGTTTATTTGAACGGTGCCGGCGCCCATCGTGTTGTGGGTGTGCACGACGCCCTTGGGCTCCGCCGTCGTGCCGGAAGTGAACATCAGGGTCGCCGCCATATTGGGGTCCGGGCGAAGTGCCGCGATCGTCGCCTCGGGTACGTCGTCTTCCCATGGCGTCGACAACAGCGCGTCGAAGGCACGCATGCTGTTTGGGATCTCTTCGCCGACGACGAATACATGCTTTAAAAGCGGCAAATCGGACCAAAGCTCGGCCACCATATCGGTATGGTCGAAGCCGCGGTAGCGATCCGGAATAAGCAGCAAAGCTGTTTCGGCATAGCCGAGGATGTAGCCGACTTCACTGTGGCGATAGACGGCGCCGATCGCGTTCGTCACCGCGCCGACTTTGGTGGCGGCGCAATGCAGGATCAGCCATTCGGCCCAGTTCGGCAGTTGGATCGAGATGACGTCGCCGGGCCGAATGCCGAGCTGGTAGAGACCGCAGGCGACCCGGTGCGCCAGCCTTTCGAGCTCGGCAAAGGTGAGACGCCATTTGCGGTCAACCATGACCAGCTTGTCGCCGCGCTCGCGCGCGTGTTGGCAGAGATAATCGTCGAGCGTCTTGTTCGGCCAAATACCGGCCGCGACCCTCGCCTCAATGGTTGCCGCATCGTGAAAGATCTCTCGAATGGCCATGGCCGAACGTTCCTTCTGCGGTCCACGCGCCCTTAGGCGCGGTCTGGTCGATCCTCGGTACGGGTCTTTCGATCAGCCACCGCGGCCCTTGATGGCGCGATAGCCGATCAACAGCACGACGGCGCCGCCGACGGCCAACAGGACGCTGGTGATATTGAAACCGCTGACACTGCCGAAGCCCAATGCCGAGCCGACGGCGCCGCCGATGATGCCGCCGACGATACCGATGATGATGGTGACGATGATGCCGCCCGGGTCGTCGCCCGGCATGATCCACTTCGCCAACGCGCCGGCGATCAGACCAAGAACAATCCAAGACAAGATACCCATGTTCACACCTCTCCGAAGTTTCAGCGATTGAACCGCCATCATTAATAATCAATGGGTCGAAATTACACCAGACGGAAGCGGGTTCCACATGCGGTAATCGTGTCGCCGTCGACGGTACAGCCGATTTCTGCCGCCTGCGTCCTCGCCTGCGCGGCATCATTGGCGGCCAAATCGATACCGCCGAGGCCTTCGCCGCGGCCGTCGCGGGCTTCGACGAAACGCACCGTGGCGTTGCTTAAGCGCATCTCCGGGCCGAAGTCGCCGGTGATCAGGTCGAGTCCGGCGATCTCGCTCCAGCGTTTGGCCAGGCTGTCGGGATCCGGCGATTGCAGCTCTGCCGCGGTAATGGCCTGGACCACGTCGGTTCGCCTGGCTGCCTGCCAATCCGGGCCGGCCGGGTGCCAGGGGCCGTCCGGGTCTTCGCCGCCGGCGTTCCAGTCGATCTCAAAGAACGCGCCGCCGGTATATTTCGGATGCAGTTGCAGGCCGTGAAATTCGCCGTAATCGAGCTTGTTGGCGACGGGCACCTCGAGCGCGGCGATGCGCGCGTCGCGCTCGTCGCGATCCTGGCATTGGGTAATCACCATATAGCCGCCGTCGCCGCCCCGGCGGTCAAGATAGCGGCCGCCGGCGGTACCGTCTTCCGTCGGCGCCACCACTTCAAGGAATTGATTGCCGATGGTCAGCAGCGCATTCTCCAGGCCGTATTCGCCGACCGCCGGATCGATAAAGCAAACTTCCAAGGAAAAGATCTGCTTGAGCGCCGCGATCACCGGATCGAGTTCACGCGCTACCAAGCATATTTGCCGAAGTCTCAGGTCCATCTGGGCTCTCTCCTCAAAGTGATGCCGAGCGCTATTTAGTCATGCCGGCCTCAGGAATAACGCCGCAGGCAACCCGGCGTCCGGGATCCGCGGCATCGTTTGCCGCGTGGATCATGATCGAGCGGCCGGCGATTTCGGCTGTCCGCAGATGGCGATGCAGAACCGTCTTGGTCGACGTGCCGTCTTTGGCCACTGTAAGCGCCGGTAGATCGCCTTTCATCTTGCCGTGGTGGCTTTTGTGGTGGCCGTGATCGTAGTGACCGCCCGCGGCCAAGCCAGCGACTGCCTTGCCGTCTTTCATGCCCGATCCGCAGTCGGCATTCATATGGACGTGAAAGCCGTGCATTCCGGGCGCCAAGCCTTGCAGGTCCGGCATCACCATGAGGCCGTCATCGGTATCATTGAGCACGATCGTGCCGATCGGATCGCCGACGGCTTCTGTCGCAATCCTGTGCACGGCAACATGGAGCTCGGCCTTGCTGCCCTGCGCCATTTGATGGTGGCCGGCTTTGCCATGGCCGCCGAAATACATCTTTTTGACCAGCCGGTCCTGAGTCGGGCCATCGATGTCCAGGGTGAGTGCCCAGTCGCCATGCATTTCCAGTTCGAGGCGGGCGCGATACATGCCGGGACGGGCCGTCGGCTCTGCCGTCGCCGGGCGCACATTGTGGGCCATCGACATGCTCGGCATGTCGGCCTTGATGGTGACGGTGGCGCCGCTGAGCGGCGCGCCGGATTCTTTGGCCTTCAGCGCGATCATGCAGTCGTAGACATTGTCTTGGTCGGTCTTTTCGCAGATGACGTCCGCCGCCACCCGCTCGCCGGCAACAGCCGCCGCCGGCAGCGCGACGATCAACGTCGCCAGCGCCGGTACTAAGAAATGTCTCATGATGTGCTCCCCTCGTCGCCGTCGGCCATCTTGGCATCGCGCTGCGGCGATTGCTATCGCCGGCTCATATTGACGTTTACGTAAACGTCAACCATATTAGGATATCGATGACCCGCCGCCCAGCGCGGGCAGCGCCTGCATTAACAGCCTGGATTCTCAAAACATGGCCTTGTCGCTTGCTTCCCTGTCCTATCCCTTCGGCGGCCGTCCCGATCACGCCGAGACCATGGAGGTGGCGCCGGGGGTGTTGTGGATCCGCATGCAGATTCCGATTCCGGGGCTCGATTTCATCAATCTTTGGCTGCTCGAAGAGGACGACGGCTGGGCCGTGGTCGATACCGGCCTGCAAAGCAAGAAGACGATCGCCTGGTGGGAGGAGATTTTCTCGCGGTATTTGAAGGGTAAGCCGGTGACCCGGGTCATTTGTACCCATTTTCACCCCGACCATATGGGACTGGCGGGCTGGTTCGTCTCGCGCTGGGGCGATATCCCGCTTTGGATGACGTTCGGCGAATGGGCGTTCGGCCGCATGATATGGCTCGATATCAACGACAAGACGCCGCAAAGCGCGCTCGACTTCTACTGGCGGATCGGCTGGGATGAGGCGCAGCTCGCGGAATTCAAGAAGCGCGGTTTCGGACGCTTCTCCCGCGTCGTCGCCGAGGTGCCATTCGGCATTCGCCGGATCAGCCACGGCGAGAGGTTCACCGTCGGCGGTTCGACCTGGCAAGTCCTGGTCGGCGAAGGCCACTCGCCTGAACATGCCTGTCTCTATTGCCCGGATAAGAATTTGATGATTTCCGGCGATCAAGTCTTGCCGCGCATCACGCCGCATATCGGCATCTACCCGAGCGAGCCGGAGGCCAACCCGCTCGGCCGGTATCTCGATTCGCTCGACCGTTTTCGCACGCTGCCGGAAGATTTGTTGATTCTACCGGCGCACGGCGACCCGTTCTACGGGTTGCATGCAAGGCTCGATCAATTGCATGCCCATCACGCCGAACGCCTCAGCCGCCTGTTCGATGCTTGCGAAGAGCCGATGACAGCGGCGCGCCTGATCCCGTCGATGTTCAAACGCCAGCTCTCGCCCGACGATTGGAGCCTGGCCTCGGCCGAGGGCCTGGCCCATCTGCATTATCTCATCAGCGACGGCAAACTGCGCCGCGAGGTGGCCGAAGACGGCCGCTACCGCTACCGCCGCGCCGATTGTGTCGCGGCGGCGTGAAGGACAACGCCGATTTTGTCGACAAACTTTGCGCAAGACCACGTTTGGCTTTGAAGAACGCGGTCAGGGTCGCGACTGCGGCCCCGGCGCGGTTAGCGCCGCCCCCGCGGAGCCGCGCCGCAGGCGCATTGGCGTGAGCGCAACAAAGACCTGGTTCGATGAAAATCGAAGCAGGTCTACGCCGCTTGTCGCATGCCGAGGCGCACCCAAACCTCGACCAGCGCTTGGACCAACTGATCCATAAGCGCGTCGTTGTGCATCGGGCCGGGCGTAATCCGTAGCCGTTCGGTGCCACGCGGCACGGTCGGATAGTTGATCGGTTGAATGTAGACACCGTAGTCCGAAAGCAGAAGATCACTTGCCCGTTTGCACAATTCCGCGTCGCCGACCAGCACCGGAACAATATGGCTGACGGATGGCATCACGGGCAATCCGGCGGCAGTCAACATATCCTTCAGGCGGGCGGCACGGTCTTGTTGGGCAGCCCGCTCGATAGTGCTGGTTTTCAAGTGGCGGATGCTGGCCAAGGCACCGGCGGCGATCGCTGGCGGCAAGGCGGTGGTGAAAATGAAGCCCGGCGCGTAGGACCGAACGGCGTCACAAATGTCGGCCGACGCGGCGATGTAGCCGCCCATGACGCCGAACGCCTTCGCCAATGTGCCTTCGATAATGTCGATCCGGTCCATGATGCCTTCGCGTTCGGCGATGCCGCCACCGCGAGCACCGTACATGCCGACGGCGTGGACTTCATCCAGATAGGTGAGCGCGCCATACCGGTCGGCCAGATCACAGAATTTTGATATCGGCGCTATGTCGCCATCCATGGAATAGACCGATTCAAACAGGATCAGTTTCGGCCGCTCGGGCGGCAGGGCCGCCAGCAGCTCTTCCAAATGATCGGTGTCGTTGTGGCGGAAGATCCGTTTCTCAGCGCGGCTGTTGCGAATGCCCGCGATCATCGAGGCGTGGTTCAATTCGTCGGACAGCAAGACACAGTCGGGCAGCAAGTTGGCGACCGTGCTGATCGCCGCCTCGTTGGCGACGTAGCCAGAGGTACAGACCAAGGCGGCCGGTTTGCCATGCAGGTCGGCCAACTCGGCTTCCAACTCGACGATGACATGATGCGTGCCCGAAATGTTGCGCGTGCCGCCCGCGCCCGCACCCATTGTGGTTAAGGATTTCTCCATGGCCTGCAACACGTCGGCGTGCTGGCCCATGGCCAGATAGTCGTTCGAGCACCACACGACGACGTCGTCGCCGTCATCCGTGGAGTGGTTCGTGGCGTAAGGAAAGCGGCCGACCTGGCGGGCCAAATCGGTGAAAATCCGGTAGCGTTTTTCGGATTTCAGCGCACCCACGGCATCCGCAAAGACTTGGCTGTAGTCCATGATCCTCCTCCAGGCCGCTGACGGGTCATCGACCCTTGTCGTCAGGCGCAAACCGCTTCGCGTCGCGCGGCCAAATGTATGTGTGCGCCCGGTCGAGCACGGCGGTTCACCCATATTCTTAGCGAATGGCAACGATCGCCACCAGTGTAAAACTGTCGCACCCCCGCACGACGGTGTTACCGGTTTCGTTCCCGTTGTTCGATCAGGGTTTTAAGGTCGGTTAGAATTTGCCGGCAGATGGCGTTGTCGACGCCGGTAATTCTGTTGGCGATGATACCGGTCATGGCATCGATATGCGCCGACACGACGTCGAGCTCGGCGGCGCCAGGGCTGCCGGCACGATCGATGTAGCCGCATAGCAAAGCGCCGATCGAGGTGATCAGCGGAAACCCGAATGTGCCGCCTTCGCCGCGCAATTCATGGGTCTTGTCATAGATTTGCTGAATGCCGGAAGCTTTGAGGCCGGCATCGGCCGCGGCCCGATCCATCGCCTGCCTGAGCGCGGCGACATGGGCTTCGGCCTGACCGACATAATCCCCGGTCATCGCCTGCACGGCCCGTTGCGCCCGTGTGACGGCCACAGGATCGAAGCCGCCGTCGCCAACTTTTTGTTTGAGCTTGTTAGGTGGTGTGAGGATTTCGTAACTCAATCCGCCTTCGGTCACCCGCCTGACTTCAACTTTGTCGTCCATGTTTCCTCAACATTGTCAGCCCTAGAACTGACAGTACAACACGGTTCACTATGGATTTAATCCGCTGCGGCCGCAGGATGTTGAAATGGGGTTAACATTGTCTTACGGGTGGTTAGCGCGCAGCTGGAATTTCATCACCTTGCCCATGGCGTTGCGCGGCAGCGCGTCAACGAAAATCACCTGCCGGGGATGCTTGAAGCGGGCCAGCCGGCCCTCGAACAACGCCAAAACGGCGGCGGCGTCCAAAGCGGCGTTGGACTGACGGACCACCATCGCAACGGCGATTTCGCCCCAGCGCTCGTCGGGCAGGCCGATCACCGCGGCTTCGAGGATATCGGGGCAATCCGCCAGGACATTTTCCAGTTCGGCCGGGTAGATGTTTTCGCCGCCGGAGATGACGACGTCTTTTTTGCGGTCATCGACGTAGTAGAATCCGTTTTCGTCGCGATGGCCGACATCGCCGGTATGAAACCAGCCGTCGTGCAGCACCGCCGCGGTGTCCTCGGCGCGACCCCAATAGTCGCTGAACAAGTTGGCGCCGCTGACCAGGATTTCACCGCGCTCACCGGGTCTGAGGTCGCGGCCCGCGTCATCGACCACGCGCACGGCGCAATGGATGGCCGGCTTGCCGCAGGATCCCTTGGGCGCGATGCGGTCTTGGAAGCGCATATAGATAGCGATCGGCGCGGTTTCCGTGGCGCCGTAGACCTGCCCGATCGGCACGCCTTTGTCGAGAAACGGTTGGATCAGGGCGTCGGGCACTGGCGAGGAGCCGGTATGGATGCCGCGCAATGACGACAGATCGGCCTCGGACCAACGCGGATGGCGCACCATCGCCTGCATCATGGCTGGCACCAGGACCGTCAGCGTCGGCCGCCGCCGGGCGATGTCGTCGAACGTCAGATCGGGGTCGAAGCGGCGGTGCAGGGTCAGGCTGGCGCCGACATGCAGCGCCGGCACGGTTTGGATGTTCATGCCGCCGACATGAAACATCGGGATGTTGGTCAGCACATGGTCGCCATTGACCAGGTCGTTGGCATGAATGGCGTTGACGGCGTTCCAAAACAGCGCTTTTTGCGTCAACACCGCGCCCTTGGGCTGCCCGGTCGTGCCCGAGGTATAGACCAGCATCAGCGGGGAGCCGTGATCGCCGGTCCGCGGCGCGCCGCCCCGGGCCGCCGCCATGGCATCGTCGTGGCTGAGCCATCCGGTTGCCGCCGGCCCGTAGGCGACGAAGCGGCAATCGGGCACGGCGTCGCGCAAGCGCCCGACGTGGCCGAGAAAATCAGGCTCGACGAACGCCGCGGCAACGCCGGCGTCAGCCAGCATGAAACGATGTTCCGGCTCCGCCAACCGCCAGTTGAGCGGCACCAGGATGGCGCCCAAACGGGCGCAGGCGAACAGCAGCACCAGCAGATCCGGACCGTTGTAGCCGAGATGGGCAACGCGCTCGCCGGCACCGATGCCGAGGTCCCGGCTCAAGACGGCGGCCAGCCGATCGATATCGCCGGCTAGGGCGGCGTAAGTAATGACCCGGTCGTCGAAATGCACCGCTGGTTTGTCGGGCTGAAAGTCGGCCCAGCGCTCGATCCAAAGCGATAAGTCACCGGGTACGCCGGCCATGGTTCGAACCTCAGCCCTCGGTTTCGCCGCAGAGGCCGAATCGGTTCACTTTAGGCCTCCAGGTCGCGCAGAAAGGCGTCGATTGCGGCGTTGAAGCCGTCAGGGGTTTCTAAGTTTGCGAGATGGCCCGCGCGGGGGATTTCGGCGTAGGTGGCGTTGGGGATGGCGTCGGCCATGCGCTTCATGCCCTTGGGCGGGGCGGTGGTATCGCGCTCGGCGGCCAGCACCAGGGTCGGGCAGGCGATGGCGCCGAGATCATCACGGCCGTTGAACGTGACCAAGCAATGCAGCACCTCCCGATAGGCCTCGGCCGTGATTGCGCGCATCGAGCGCATGGCGTTGTCGCGGGCGGCCTCCGGTGCGTCGGCGCCCAGCATGGCGGATACCAGGTCCGGCGCCAGATCCGCCGGGGTCTTGCCCTCGTCCAGGGGTTTCAACCGGCTGGCCAGGAATTTCTCCTGGAAGCTGCCGTCGGCGCTGCCGAAGGCGGCGCTGGTGCAGGACGCGACCAGGGCGGTGAGCCGGTCGGCATGGCGAACCGCGAAAGTCTGACCGATCATGCCGCCCATGGAATGGCCGACCAGGATCACCCGCTCGAGCCCGGCGTCGTCGAGCATCACGGCGACGGCATCGGCCAGCGCGTCGAACGTCAAGTCGCCGAGCGGTGGCGAGGCGCCGTAGCCCGGCATGGTCCACGACAGGCAACGCCGCCGGCCGGCGAAATGGTCCAGTTGATGGACAAAACTCTCCTGGTCGCTGCCAATGCCGTGCAGAAACACCAGCGCTGGCTCGGCGCTGCCGCGCTCGATATAGGTCGGGCAAGGGATCGTCATCTTTAAGTCTCCTCGGCGACGCGCATGGCGGTCGTTCTTGGATGACCATTGCCAGATCGGCCAACGCCTGGTCAAGGCCGCGACGCTGCCGCCTCTTCCGCCGCCTGGTCGTCTTGCAAGGCCGAAAGCGCCCGTTCGACATGGCCGGTCGGCTTGGTGAAGCGGGCCAGCAGGCCGTAGAGCACCGGCACAACGAATAGCGACAGCACGGTCGAAAAGCTGATGCCGCCGATGATGACGATGCCGAGCGTGGTGCGCGATTCGGCGCCGGCGCCGGTCGCGAGCGCCAGCGGCAGGGCGCCAAGTGCCGTCGAGATGGTGGTCATCAGGATCGGCCGCAGCCGGATCTCCCCGGCGTTGAGAATGGCCTCGGCGACCGACTGGCCGCGGTCGCGCAACTGGTTGGCGAATTCGACGATCAGGATGGCGTTCTTGGCGGTCAGGCCGATCAGCATGATGACGCCGATCTGGCTGTAGACGTTGAGGCTGAGGTCGGCCCAATGCATGGCGCCGAACGCGCCGGTCACCGCCAGCGGCACCGCCGTCATGATGACCAGGGGATGCACGAAACTCTCGAATTGCGCCGCCAAGGCCAGAAACACGATCAACAGCGCCATGCCGAAGGTAAGATAGAGCGCCTCGGAGGCCTCCAGATAATCCCGTGCCTGGCCGCCATAGGCGATCCGCACCTCGGGTGGCAGCGTTGCCGCCACCAACTTTTCTACATCGTCCAGGGCGTCGGCCATGACGTAGTCCGGGGCCAGATTGGCGGCCACGGTAATCGAGCGCAGGCGGTCCGTGCGATTGAGCTGCAAGGCGCCGGCGCCTTCGGAAATGGTGACCAGATTGCCGAGCGGAATGAGCCGGTCGGTGCGCTCGGAACGGACATAGATGTCGTCGAGGTCGCTCGGCGTCGCACGATCCTCGGCGCGGGCCCGCACGATAATGTTATAGAGCTTGCCGGCACGCTCTATGGTGCCGACGCGACGCTCACCAAGCAGGGTTTCCAAGGTCTTGCCGATATCGCCGATCGGTATGCCGAGGGCGGCGGCGCGATCGCGGTCGATGTCGACGTTAAGCTCGGGGCGCGTGGCTTTGAAGTCCTTGCGCAAATTCCGCAGGTTCGGATCGTCCGTCGCCGCGGCGATCAGCGTGTCGGCCCAACTTTCCAGGGCTTCATAGGTCGGGCCGCCAAGGATTAGGGCAAGCCCTGGCCCGCTGGATTGCCGACCAAGTGAGCGCGGGCCGTAAATATAGGTGCGAACGCCCGGCACGTCGCGGATGCGCGGGGCGATGCGCTCGATGAAGTCCTTGGCGGTCCAATCGCGTTCCGCCCAGGGCCTCAGGCGGCCGATCAGGAACGCCCGGTTGACCTGGCCGGTGCCGGTCCAACTCGGCGACAGGATGGTAATCGTGCGGACCAAATCGCCCTCGACCCGCAGATCCTCCAGGTAGCCCTCGATTTCCATGACGTAGCGCCGGGTATATTCCATGCTTGAGCCGATCGGTGCGGCGACGGAGGCGTAGATGCTGCCGCGATCCTCCTTGGGCGCATGTTCCTTCGGCAACCCCTCGAACAGCCACCAGGCCAGGCCGGAGATGGCGACCGCCGCGGCGATGACGAACACCGGCACCTTGACCAAACCGGCCAGCAGCCAGCGGTAACCCCGACTCATGCCGGAAAAGACACCGTCCGTCTTGCGCATAAATCCGGAGGTCTTGGCCGGTGGCTTCAGCCATTTCGAACAAAGCATTGGGGTCAGGGTCAAGGCGACGACGCTGGAGAAGATGACCGCTGTCGCCACGGCGACGCCGAATTCGCGAAACAACCGGCCGGTCGCGCTGGTCTGAAAAGATATCGGTAGGAAGACCGCGACCAGCACCACTGTTGTCGCGATCACCGCGAAGCCGATTTGACGGGAGCCGGTAACCGCCGCAAGCAACGGCGGCTCGCCCTGTTCCAGGCGCCGGTGAATGTTTTCCAGCACCACGATCGCGTCATCGACGACCAGGCCGATCGCCAGCACCAATGCCAGCAAGGTCAGGACATTGATCGAGTAGCCAAGCGCCGCCATGACGGTCAGCGAGGCGATGATCGATACCGGTATGGCAAAGGCCGGGATCAAGGTCGCCCGCAGCGATCGCAGAAAGACGAAAATGACGGCGACCACCAAGGCCATGGCAATGCCCAGCGCAATGAACACCTCGCGAATGGATTGGGCGATGAACACCGACTGATCGAAGGACACGTCGAGGAAAACGCCCTCGGGCAACGAGGCGCGGATCGCTGGCAACAGATCCTTGATGGCGTTGGCGACGGCGAGGGTGTTGGCCTGCGATTGTCGGATGATGGCGATGCCGAGCGTGCTGCGGCCATTGGCGCGAAGCTCGGTGCGATTGTTTTCCGGGCCGATTTCGACGCGGGCGACTTCACCGAGCCGCAGCAGATAGCCGTCTTCGTTGCGGATCACCACATTGCGGAATTCCTGCTCGGTGGTGAGCCCGGTATCGGTGCGGACGGAAAACTCCCGGGCCGCGGATTCGATGCGGCCGGACGGCAGGCTGATGTTTTGTTCCTCGATGGCTTCTTCGACATCCTGGACCGTCAGGCCGCGCGCGGCGAGCGCCTGTTTGTCGAGCCAGATCCGCATTGCCAGGCGCCGGGCACCGCCTAAGCGTACGCGCGCGACGCCGTCGATCACCGACAGCCGGTCGACCAAAAAGCGTTCCGCGTAATCGGTCAATTGTATGGCGGACATGCGGGCGCTGTTGAAGCCGAGCCACATGATTGGCCGGGCACCGGAATCGTGCTTGGAAATGCGCGGCCGGTCGGCCTGCTCCGGCAGATTTCGGACGGCCCGGGCGACTTGATCGCGGACGTCGTTGGCGGCGTCTTCGATGTTGCGAATCAGGCTGAATTCAATGCTTACCCGCGACGACGCTTCCGAACTGGAAGATGTAATCCTGTCGACGCCGGAAATTCCGGCAACCGCATCTTCGATGATTTGGGTGACTTGTTTTTCGATGATCGTCGCCGAGGCGCCGCGGTAGGTCGTGTTGATTGAAATAACCGGCGGGTCGGTGTCGGGAAACTCACGGACCGCAAGCTGGTTGTACGACAGCAGGCCGAATATGACCAATACCAGGCTGATCACCACCGCCAGCACCGGCCGTTTGATGGCGAGTTCGGGCAGCTTCATGGCTTGGTGGCCGGGGCGCGGTCGCGGATACGCACGGCGCGGCCGTCGCGCAATTTCTGGATGCCGCCGACGACGACCTGCGCGTCGACCGTCAGGCCGTCCAAGATCTCCGCTTGGCCGGTCAGGCGACGGCCGATCTTCACCACCTGCCGGTAGGCCACGCCCTTGTCGATGGTGAAGACGTAATGACCGGTCGGCGTCGCCAGGATGGCTTCCTCAGGAATCAGGATGGCATTCTGATTTTCACCGACCGCCAAGGTTACGGTCAGAAACATGCCCGGCTTCAAAACACCGTCCTGGTTTGGCAGGCGTGCCCGTATCTTGACCGAACGCGTGACCGGATCGATGCGCGGGTCCACGGTTGCCACCGTGCCGCGAAAGGCGCGCGCCGGGTAGGCACCGGACCGTGCGGTGACGCCGAGTCCAGCCTTGATCGCCGCGATGGCGATCTCCGGCACTTCGAAATCCAGTTTCATGACCCTTGTGTCGTCGAGCGTCGTGATGATATCGCCGGGCTGAACCAACGCACCGACACTGAGGTCGCGTAGGCCGATGCGGCCGGAAAACGGCGCGCGAATCTGGTAGCTGGCGAGTTCCGCCTCCCGGGCGCGCACCGCGGCGTCGGTTGCTGCCAACTGCGATCCCAACTCGTCGACCCGGGCGGCGGAGACATTGCGGGACTTTACCAAGGCCATCGCCCGGGCGTGGAGTTGCCGGGCGTTTTGGCGCTCCGCCCGGGCCTTTTCCAGTTCGGCCTGCAATTCGGCTGCATCGAGGTTGACCAAGATCGTGCCGCGCTCGACCCATTGGCCTTCGGTGAAGCTGACCCGTTTGACCAAGCCGGTCACTTTGGCGGTCAGGGCCACCGCTTCGGCGGCGGTCAGCGTGCCGACGGCTTGAAGGGTCAGCGGGATCGTGGCGTTGCGCGCCGGTGCGATTTCGACGGTGACGATTTTGGCCTTGTCCGAGCGCTTGGCGTTGGCCGTGTTGTTGCCGCCGATCCATGGTAAATCGTCCTGAAATTGCCAAAACCCGGCGGCAACGAGAGCTACCAAAGCGACGACGACAAACTGGCCGGACAACTTCATCGGCGAACGATCAGACCTTGCGGCCTAAGAGTCCTTGTGGTCGGTGGCGCGAATCGCGAAACTGTGGCGTTTCATGGCAAGGTCTCCGTCTTTCGGCGTCACGCGCCACACAGACATTGCTCAATCCACTTAAGGGGCGCGCTAATTTCATGGGATCGGCCGCCCATGTTAGAATAAAAACGGCCCTTTAGACCATACGGCAAAATTTTAATGAAAACGCTGCTGGTTACCCATAACGATTGTTTGCTCCACGATACCGGGTCTTCCCACCCCGAACGGCCGGATCGCTTGCGCGCCGTGCTGCACGCTTTTCGTAGCGAAGAATTCGATGATCTTTTACGGACCGACGCGCCCGCTGCCACGAAACAACAACTAGAACTGGCACATCCTGGTTGGTATATAGAACAAATTGAGCAATCTGCGCCATCTTCGGGGCTCGTCAATCTGGATGGTGACACGGTCATGTCTCCGGGCAGCTTGGAGGCCGCGTTGCGCGCTGCCGGCGCGGTGTGCGCTGCCGTCGACGCGGTATTCGCCGGTCAGGCGGATAACGCGTTTTGTGCCGTCCGGCCGCCCGGCCATCATGCCGAACCGGATCGGGCCATGGGGTTTTGCCTGTTCAACAACGTGGTCGTCGGTGCGCGACATGCCCGGGACCGACATGGCGTCCGGCGCGTCGCCGTTATCGACTTCGATGTTCACCACGGCAACGGCACCCAGGCGATGTTTGCGGCGGACGCAGAGTTATTCTACGCCTCGACCCATCAATGGCCGCTTTATCCGGGCAGCGGCCGGCCGGACGAGCGCGGCGTTGGCAACATTGTCAATGTCTGCCTGGCGCCCGGCGCCGGATCGAGCGAATTTCGCGGCGCGATGACGGACGAGATTTTGCCGGCGTTGCGGCAGTTCGAACCGGAATTGATCATGATTTCGGCCGGTTTCGATGCACATGAGGCCGATCCATTGGCCAATCTGGCCTTGCAGGACGACGATTTTGGATGGATAACCGCCGAACTTAAGGATGTGGCGGCTGCCTGCTGTGGTGGCCGATTGGTGTCGACGTTGGAAGGCGGCTATGATCTCGTTGCCCTCGGCAACGCCGCGCGGGCTCATGTTAAGGCATTGATGGGAAACCAAGAATGATAATTGGGAGTGCTGGTCAATGAGCGCGGACGAAGCCTTGCCCAAAGACATCGATGCCATGAGCTTCGAGCAAGCGTTGGCGGAATTGGAGGGCATTGTCGGCCGGCTCGAAAGCGGCGATGTCAGCCTGGAAGATTCCATCGACATTTACACCAGGGGCACTATGCTGAAACGTCACTGCGAAAGTAAATTGCGGGCGGCGCAGGAGAAAGTGGAGAAGATCGTTATCGGGTCATCGGGAGAGGCATCGGGTACCGAACCGGCTGAATTCGGTTAAGTGAGGTGCGCGGAATAATTCGTCTGATAGGACCGAATCCTTGGGTAGTTTGAGTGGTGCGTTGGCCGATGTCGCCGTCGACGTCGGCACGATTATCGAAGCGGTTTTGCCGCGCCCCGAAGGGCCGGAAAGGCAGCTCGCCGCCGCCATGCGGCATGCCGTCATGGCCGGCGGCAAGCGGTTGCGGCCGTTTCTGCTGGTCAGTGTCGCCGACCTGTTTGCCGTGCCGCGTGCCGCGTCTTTGCAGGCCGCCGCCGCCGTCGAAATGGTCCATACGTATTCTCTGGTGCATGACGATTTGCCCTGCATGGACGACGACGCGCTGAGGCGCGGCCAACCGACCGTGCATGTCGCGTTCGACGAAGCGACCGCGGTTTTGGCGGGCGACGCGTTGTTGACCCTGGCTTTTCAGGTACTGACCGATCCGGAAATCGACAGCGATCCGGCGGTGCGCTTGGAATTGGTGCGGTTGTTGGCGGAAGCCGCCGGCGCCGCCGGCATGTGCGCTGGGCAAATGATCGATTTGCAGGCGGCGGACTTGCCGCTCGATCGATCTCTGATCGACCGGCTGCAGGCGCTGAAAACCGGGGCGATGATCACGGTCGCATGCGAGATCGGTGCGGTTCTCGGCCGTGCCGCCGGGCGCGAGCGCGACGCCATTCGGCAATTTGGCGCCGCCTTTGGACGCGCATTCCAAATTATCGATGATTTATTGGATGTCGAAGGATCCGAACAAGCCGTGGGTAAGGCCGTCGGCAAGGATTGCGAGGCCGGCAAGGCAACGTTGTTGCGGTTGATGGCGCCGGTTGCGGCGCGTGCGGAAGCCGAACAGGCAATCGCGGAGGGCTTGCGGAATCTTGACTTATTCGGTGAGCGCGCGACGTTGTTGCGAGACGCCGCGGCTTTTGCCGTTCACCGACAGTACTAGGTGCTAAGCAGTTGGTAGAGGTGTGAACCCGTGACAGACCCGACAAAGACACCGCTTCTCGATCAAATCGTTGTGCCGGCCGATCTGCGTGCGCTCGATGAGACGGATCTGCAACAGTTAGTCGACGAGCTGCGTGAAGAAACAATCTCGGTGGTTTCGGAAACCGGCGGCCATCTCGGTGCCGGCCTCGGTGTCATCGAATTAACGACGGCGCTGCATTACGTCTTCGACACCCCGAAGGACACGTTGATTTGGGATGTCGGTCATCAAAGCTATCCGCACAAGATCCTGACCGGGCGACGGGATCGCATCCGGACCTTACGTCAAGGCGATGGTCTGTCGGGATTCACCAAGCGAGCGGAAAGTGATTACGATCCGTTCGGCGCGGCGCATTCCTCGACGTCGATTTCGGCCGGCCTCGGTTTCGCCGTGGCGCGCGACATCCTCGGCGGTGACGGACATGTCGTGTGCGTCATCGGTGATGGCGCCATGAGTGCCGGCATGGCCTACGAAGCGATGAACAACGCTGGCGCCCTGGGCAGCCGGTTGATTGTCGTCCTGAACGACAACGACATGTCGATTTCACCGCCGGTCGGCGCCATGAGCGCCTATTTGTCGCGTCTGCTGTCGAGCCGGCCCTACCGCAATTTGCGCAACATTGCCAAGCAATTGGCGGCGAAGTTTCCGGAATCGTTCGAACGGACGGCGAAACGGGCCGAGGAATATGCCCGCGGCATGCTGACCGGCGGCACCTTGTTCGAGGAACTGGGCTTTTATTACGTCGGTCCCGTCGACGGCCACAATCTCGACCACTTGCTGCCGGTCTTGCGCAATGTGCGGAAATTCCGGCAAGGCCCAATCCTGGTTCATGCGGTCACGCAAAAAGGCAAAGGCTATGCGCCGGCCGAACAAGCCAACGATAAATATCACGGCGTCGGGCGTTTCGACGTCATCACCGGAACCCTCGAAAAAGCCAAGCCAAACGCGCCGTCCTACACCAAAGTCTTCGCGCAGTCGCTCATGAAAGCGGCCGAGCGGGACAACCGCATTGTCGCCGTGACCGCCGCCATGCCGTCGGGCACCGGGCTCGATCAATTCGCCCAGCATTTCCCGGACCGATTTTTCGATGTCGGCATTGCCGAGCAGCACGCGGTGACGTTTTGCGCCGGCATGGCGGCGTCCGGCCTGAAGCCGTTCGCGGCGATTTATTCGACGTTCCTGCAGCGGGCCTTCGATCAGGTCATCCATGACGTTGCCATTCAGCAATTGCCGGTGCGCTTCGCCATCGATCGCGCCGGGTTGGTCGGTGCCGACGGCGCGACCCATGCCGGCTCCTTCGATGTCGGCTATCTCGGCAACCTGCCCGGTATGGTGGTCATGGCGGCAAGCGACGAGGCCGAGTTGGCGCGCATGGTGGAAACCGCGGTGGCGATCGACGACAGGCCGAGCGCCTTCCGCTATCCCCGCGGTGAAGGCGTCGGCGTTGAAATCCCAGCCAATCCGTTGCCGTTGGAGATCGGCAAGGGCCGGATCTGCCAGGAAGGCACGACGGTCGCGCTGCTGTCCTTTGGAACCCGGCTTGCTCAATGCCTGGAAGCCGCCGAAGACCTGGCGGCGCGTGGATTGTCGACCACCGTCGCCGACGCCCGCTTCTGCAAGCCCTTGGACACCGATTTGGTGCGGCGCCTGGCGCGTGAGCACGAGGTTCTGGTGACAATCGAAGAGGGCGCCATCGGCGGCTTCGGCGCGCATGTGCTGCACGATTTGGCGCATCAGGATCTGCTCGATACGATCCGGGTGCGGCCGCTGGTCTTGCCGGACCGGTTTATCGATCAGAACAAGCCGGAGCGCATGTACGACCAGGCCGAGCTCAATGCCGCGCATATCGTTCGCACGGTGTTGGCAGCACTCGGTCGCGAACAGGAGGCGAGCAGACCGGTGCGCGCCTAGAGCAGTTTCGGAGGATACGGGGTCATTTGATGGGTGCAAATCGGCTTTTCGGGCAGGCGCGATGCGCAGCACGATGTGGGGCATCGGGCAAGCATCGCAACGCACCCGAAATGCCGATTTGCACCACCGAAGGCCGGGTTCTTTTTCGCTGTGGCAGCTTCGCGCTTCTTATCCGATGCCCCACATCGCATGGCGAAGTGCTCATTGCCACAGCGCAAAATAATCCCGGTCAAATGACCCCGTATCCTCCGAAACTGCTCTAGAGCCGTGAAACCACCAAAAAAGCAACGCTTGGATCAACTGGTGGTGGCGCAGGGCTTAGCGGAAAACCGGACCCGGGCGCAGGCTTTGATTCTGGCCGGTAAGATCTTTTCCGACGACCGCCGTCTCGACAAAGCCGGCCAGATGGTGCCAGCGGATACGGCCTTGCGCCTGAAAGGCCGTGATCATCCCTGGGTCTCGCGCGGCGGTGTGAAACTGCGGCACGGGCTTGCGGCATTCGGATTTGATCCAAAGGGTGCCGTGGCGCTGGATATCGGCGCCTCGACCGGCGGCTTCACCGACGTGCTGTTGCACCTGGGTGCTGCCAAGGTCCACGCCGTCGACGTCGGTCACGGTCAATTGGACTGGAAGTTGCGCAAAGACCCGCGCGTGGTCGTGCTGGAACGCACCAACGCCCGCCATTTGTCCCAAAAAATTGTGCCGGAGCCGGTCGATTTCCTGACCTGCGACGCCAGCTTCATCGGATTGCGAACCGTGTTGCCGGCAGCCCTTTCCTTGGTGCGGCCGGGCGGGCGGCTGATCGCCTTGATCAAGCCACAGTTCGAAGTCGGTCCGGAGCAGGTCGGCAAGGGGGGCGTGGTGCGGGATCCGGTGCTCCATGCTTGGTCTTGTGACGTGATACGAAACTGGCTTGACGGTCGTGACAATTGGCAAGTCGTTGGCGTTGACGAAAGCCCGATTACCGGTCCGGAAGGCAACAAGGAATTTCTCATAGGCGCGGTTCGTGACGGCTGACCGCATTATCGAGGTGACGATCGAGGCGCTTGGCGGCCTCGGCGACGGGTTGAGCTCCCAAGGGGACGCTAAACTCGTCGTTCCGTACGTATTGCCGGGTGAAGTGGTTGCCGCCCAAATCACCGGCAGCCGTCGCGGCATGCAACAGGCCCGACTCAAATCCGTGATCGAAGCCAGCTCCCATCGCATCGAACCGGCCTGCCGCTACTTTGGCAAATGCGGCGGTTGCTCGCTACAGCATGCCGACCGCGAATTTTACCGGCAATGGAAACGATCGCGCTTGGTCACGGCGCTAGCGCGGCGCGGTTTTCGGGATGTCGAGATCTTAGCCCTCCATGATGGCGCACCGGGAAGGCGGCGGCGCACCGAAATGCTGGCCAGCATGACCGGCCGTGGCGATCTCAGGTTCGGTTTCCGGCGGCGCGCCAGTCATGAAGTGATCGATATCCGGGCCTGCCCATTGCTCAAGCCCGTTCTGGTCGATGCGGCGGACAGGCTGCGGCCAATGCTGGCGGGCTGGCTGGCGCCCCGCGAAGCCCTGTCGGTTGCGATGACGGCGACGGAAAGCGGCGTCGACATGCTGCTGACACTGCCCCGGGTGCCCGACTTGACCGGCCGCGAGGCTTTGGCCGGCATGGCCGAGTCGATTGATTTGGCCCGGCTCGCGATCGTGCTGCCAGGCGAATCGGCGGCGGAGATGGTGGCCGTTCGGCGGCCGCCGGAAATTGATTTTTCAGGCATTCACGTGGTGCCGCCGCCGGGCGCATTTTTGCAGGCCGATGCGGCGGCGGAAGCCACCATGGTATCGGCGATGGCGCCGTTGCTGGCGGACAAGGCTCGGATCCTGGACCTTTATTGCGGCTGCGGGACGTTCAGCCTAGCGTCGGCACAGACGACAAAGGTCCATGCCGTGGACGGCGCCGCCGATCAGATTGCCGCGTTGGATGCGGCGGCCAGGCACGCCCGGTTGGATCGCTTGACCACGGCGGTGCGGGATTTGGAACGGCGGCCGTTTCAGGCCGCGGAGCTGACCGGATTTGACGCCGTGATCATCGACCCGCCGAGGGCCGGGGCCGCGGCGCAATCGGCAGCGCTGGCGCAGTCGGATGTGCAGACCGTGATCGCCGTTTCGTGTAATCCGGCGACCTTCGCGCGCGATGCCCGAACCTTGGTCGACGGCGGATTCGCGTTGCGATGGGCGTTGCCGATCGATCAATTTCTATGGTCGACGCATCTCGAAGTGCTGGCACATTTCGAACGTCCGGCGCCTTAATGAATTCGGATCGGCGGCGCCAGCAATTGTATGCGATCCGGCGCAACGGTCTGACGGACAAGTTCCGTCGCCGCCGGTACAAGGTCAGGCGACAAAATCCCGAGCCAAGCCAGGGCTTGAAACCAGGTGCCTGTGGTCGTCGTGCCCTGCAGGAAGCGGTCGAACCAATCGAAGGGATCGGCCTGTGGGAAGACCACCAGATCGACGTCCGCGGCGGCATCGATACCGGCGAGGTCGCGGGCGGCCGCAACCGCCTGCTGGAACCCGCCGAGCCGGTCGACGAGGCCCTTTTCTTTGGCCTGGGCGCCGGTCCAAACCCGGCCCTTGGCCCGCGATAACGCGGTTGATTGGTCCATGGCGCGGCCGGCGGCGACTTTGCCGACGAAGTCGTCATAGGCATGCCGTAACTGGCTGCGAAATTGCCTCCATTGCGTTGGCGTGAAGTCTTTGTTGGCGCTGTAGATCGCGGCGTTCTCCGCCGTCGTTATTTGTTCCCAGGCGACGTCGAGATTGTCCCATAACCTGGTCAGCACCATTTTGCCGCCGATGACGCCGATCGACCCGGTGAGCGTGCCCGGGTTGGCGACGATTTGATCCGCCGGCGCGGCGATGAAATAGCCGCCCGACGCCGCCGCCGCGCCCATCGAGGCGACTACCGGCTTCTTGGCTTGGCCGACGGCGTGCCAAATACGGTCGGAACCGACATAGGAGCCGCCGCCGCTGTCGATGCGAAGCAAGATCGCCTGAACCGTATCGTCGCGATCGGCGGCACGAATGGCGGCGCTGATCCGCTTGGCGTCGACAACCAGATCGCTGGAAAGCGGGGACAGACCATCGCCCCCGGTGACAATTTGACCGACGGCGTAGATGACGGCGAGCTTGTGTGCGGCGTCGGTATCTTTTTCGGTCGCCGCCAAATAGGCCTTGGGCTTGATCAATGGCGTCGTCGCGCCGAGGCGCTGGCGCACCTCGCTCCAATAGGCGCCGTGGTCGACCAGTCCGGCCGTGCGCGCGGCTTCGGCATGCAGCGGCGCCTTGTCGATGAATCCGGCGACCGCGTCGGCGTCCATGGAACGGCCGCTAGCAATGCCATCGATCATTTGGCGCGACAACGAATTGAGTAGGGACGTGGTTGATTCCCGAAATGCCGGCGACATTTCGCGTTCGATCATGCTGTCCATGGCGCCTTTGTATTCTTCAAGGCGGACCATGCGTGGCTGGATACCGAGGCGGTCCAACAAATCCCGCGCGAACGGCACTTCGGCCGCTAATCCGACGACCGAGAAATCGCCGCTGGGCTGCAGCCATATGGTCGCGAAGGCGCTGGCCAAATAATAGCCGCCATTGCCGTAACCGTCGGCGAAGGCATGGGCTTCCTTGCCGCTTTCGCGAAACGATAAAATAGCGTTTCGGAGTTCCTGCAATTGGGCGAAAGGCAGGGATGTGCGGGATAAATCGGCGACAACGCCGTCGATGCGGTCGTCGGTTTTGGCGCGCTCGAGCGCCACCACCACGTCCTGCAAAGTCAGCTGTCGGCCGGCCAGGAGTTGTGCCAGCGGCCCGGCGCCGGGCGCTTCGGTGATGGCGCGATCGAACTCGAGATGCAGCATGCTGCCCGCGGCGATGTCCGTGCCGCCCGGCTTAAAATACCAGGCGGCGATGCCGGCGGTCAGGATCAGCGCCACGACGATGACGCCAAGGCCGAGGCAGAGGCCTCGCAAAATCCGTCCGATCCATCTCAAGATCGTCATCACTGGTAGGACCGCCTCGCGCAGGTCACGGCTCAGCCACCGCATTGCGCGCGATGGCGCAACAAATGGTCGGCCAATACACAGGCCATCATGGCTTCGCCGACCGGCACGGCGCGAATGCCGACGCAAGGATCGTGGCGACCCTTGGTGCTGATTTCGGTGTCCTGGCCGGCGACATCGATGGTTTTTCTCGGCGCCAGGATGGATGAGGTCGGTTTGACCGCGAACCGGACGACTACGTCTTGGCCGCTGGATATGCCACCCAATACGCCGCCGGCATTGTTGCTGGCGAATGTCGGGGCACCGCTTTCGTCGCTGCCGATTTCGTCAGCGTTTTCTTCTCCACTCAAAGTCGCGGCGGCAAAACCGGCGCCGATCTCCACGCCCTTGACGCCATTGATGCTCATCATGGCGCCGGCCAACTCGCCGTCCAGTTTGCCGTAGACCGGCGCGCCGAGGCCGGCGGGAACGCCGGATGCCACGACCTCGATGACCGCGCCGATCGACGAGCCGCGTTTACGGATGTCGTCGAGATGACCCATCCAGCGTTCTGCCATGGCCGCGTCCGGGCACCAGAACGGATTATTTGCGGTTTCCGCCCAATCCCAACTGGCGCGGTCGATTGCCATGTCGCCGACTTGCACCAAGGCGCCGCGGATGGTGATGCCGCCACCCAGCACCTTGCGGGCGACACCGCCGGCGGCAACCCGCGCCGCGGTTTCCCGCGCCGAACTGCGACCGCCGCCGCGATAATCGCGGATGCCGTATTTCTTCCAGTAGGTGAAGTCGGCGTGGCCGGGTCGGAACTTGTCCTTGATCTCGCCATAGTCGCGGGAACGCTGGTCGACATTGTCGATCAGCAGTGAAATCGGCGTGCCGGTCGTGCGGCCCTCGAACACGCCGGACAGGATTTTGACCTGGTCGGGCTCGCGGCGCTGTGTGGTGAAGCGCGATTGTCCCGGCCGGCGCCGGTCGAGCCAGTGTTGCAGATCGGCTTCCTTGAGCGGCAATAGCGGCGGCGCACCGTCGACGATACAGCCCAACGCCGGTCCATGGCTTTCGCCCCAGGTTGTGACCTGAAATAACCGGCCAAAGCTATTGTGTGACATGCCGCATCAAACAGTGGAGATGTCGGGCGCATCCACCGCCTTCATGCCGACGACGTGATAGCCGCAATCGACATGGTGGACTTCGCCGGTCACGCCACTGCCAAGATCGCTCAAAAGATAGAGGCCCGTGGACCCCACGTCGTCGATGGTGACATTTCTCCGCAACGGCGAGTTCAGCTCGTTCCACTTCAGGATATAGCGGAAATCGCCAATGCCGGACGCCGCCAAGGTCTTGATCGGGCCGGCGGATATGGCGTTGACCCTGATCGCGTTCCGGCCGAGATCGACCGCCAGATACCGGACGCTGGCTTCCAGCGCCGCCTTGGCGACACCCATCACGTTATAATGGGGCATGACGCGTTCGGCGCCATAATAGGTGAGCGTCACGATGCTGCCGCCGTCGGTCATCAATCGTTCGGCACGCTGGCAAAGCGCGGTAAAGGAATAGCAGGATACGTAGAGGCTTTGGGCAAAGTTATTGGCAGAAGTGTCGACATAGCGACCTTTGAGTTCGTCCTTGTCGGCATAGGCGATGGCATGAACCATGAAATCAAGGTTGCCCCAGCTTTGTTGCAGCTCGCTGAAGACCGCGTCCATCGACGCTTCGTTGGTGACGTCGCATTCCATGATCTTGTCACTGCCGACGGATTGGGCGAGCGGAACGACGCGCTTCTTTATGGCCTCCCCTTGATAGGTGAAGGCCAGTTCCGCGCCTTGTGCAGCCGTTGCCTTGGCGATACCCCACGCAATGGAACGCTCATTGGCGACGCCCATGATCAGGCCTCGCTTGCCGTCCATCAGGCCAGCCGACTGCGTCATGGTTGCTCCTCGCCGCGAATGATTTCCTTTACGAATCTTCTGCATCCTAAACCAATTCGAATGCCGGTCAATTGGCAGGAAGTCGAGTATTGTCGCCTTGGCACCGCAGATTCTCTATTATTGTGCGTGACGAACCGAAGGATGGATCGCGACGATGACGCTATTCGGAACGCTGGCTGAATTCGGCCGCACGGTTGCGGTCTTTTTGCTGTATCTCGGGCGGCGCACGGCGAGCGACAATTGCCCGGAAACCGCCTCTTCGCTTACTTTTACGTCGCTGTTGGCCCTGGTGCCGCTGATGGCGATCGGCTTCGCGACGTTTTCGGCCTTTCCCGTGTTCACCGGCATGCGCGAAGACATTCAGGCCTTTGTATTCAACAATTTCGTGCCGCATTCCGGCGAAGTCATCCAGCAGTACCTGGAAACCTTCACGCAGAATGCCGGGCAGCTGACGATATTTGGCTTGGTTGGCTTGGCGGTCGCCGCCGTGATGCTGCTCGCCACCATCGAAGGCGCGTTCAACCGAATTTGGCGGGTCGAGCGCCAACGGCCCTTATTGGTTCGAATCCTTGCATTTTGGGCAATCTTGACCGTCGGTCCGGTGCTGTTCGGCTTCAGCCTGTCGATTTCCAGCTTTTTGTTCGCCTACGCCCAGGCCAGTGGCGTCGAGGAATATGCCGGCTCGGTGATTCCGCTGGCTCGATTGGCGCCGGCAACGCTGGGTTTCGTCGGTTTTACCGTTCTTTACACCTTCATCGCCAATCGCCCGGTACGTTGGCGCCATGCCGCGGCCGGGGCGTTGACTGCGACTATCCTGTTCGAACTCCTGAAAAAGGGCTTCGGCCTCTATGTCAGCGCCTTTCCGACCTATCAGGCGATCTATGGCGCGCTGTCGGTACTGCCGATCCTGTTGCTCTGGATCTACCTGTCCTGGCTCGTCGCCTTGCTCGGCGCCGAAGTGACGGCGGCCTTGCCGGAATGGCGCGGCGGTGCCACCGGGCCGATCGCCGCGCCGCCGCCGCATCGCCGCCTCAAAGCGGCAGTGGCGCTGCTTGAGAAATTGCAGGCCGGGCACGATCAGGGCAATCCGCTCAAGCGGCGGGCGCTGTCGGCCGTGCCCGACCTGGCGCCGTTTTTGGCGGAACGGGTGATGGCGGACTTGGTCAAACAAGGCTACGCCGCGGAGACCGACGACGAACGCTATGTTTTGGCGCGGGACTTGAGCAACGTGCCGCTTTATCAGCTTTGCGCCGATCTTGACTTGCTGCCGACCGCGGCCGACGACACCGGCGCCGACGGACTCATGCGCACGGTCGACGGCGCGCTTAAGAAAGACCTCGACATGCCGTTGGAAGCCGCCTTGAAAAGCGGGTCCGTGCATGAACTCGTGGCCGATGAAGAGGGCGACCGGGCGCGTCTCGGATAGGGGAAACCGTCGGCGCGCTTACCCGACCACCGGCTTGCGCACATTATAATCGTGTTTGCTGGCCCAGCGTTCGATCAGGCTTTCCAGCTCGTCGTCGATTTTTTCCGGCAGCATGATCTTGAGCTTTACGTACTGGTCGCCGGTCTGGCCGTCCTTGCCTTGGATGCCCTTGGCGCGGAGCCGCAAGACGGATCCGGTGTTGGAGCGTTTGGGCACGCGCAACGACACATCGCCGTGGATGGTCGGCACGTTGATCACGGCGCCGAGCACGGCCTCCTGCAGGGTCACCGGCAACTCGACGTGGATGTCCAGGCCTTTGCGGCTATAGAGCATGTGGGTCTGTACAGCGACATCGATCAACACGTCACCGGGCATGCCGCCGGCCTGCGACGGATCGCCTTGATTCTTCAGCCGGATTTGTTGGCCGTCTTCGATACCAGCCGGTATACGGACGTTGAGTTTGCGGCCGTCCGGCAGGGTCAGTCGCTTGGTTGCCCCAAGGGCCGCTTCGATGAAGGAAACGGTGGTCGATAGTTTGATGCTGGCGCCGGGTTCCCGCGGCCGGCGGCGCTTCTGTTGGGTGCGTCGGAAACCGCCGAACAGGTCGGAAAACAGGTCGTCCATGCCGTTGCCGAACTCGAACGATTGAAAACCGCCTTGATCGCCGCTTTCGCCGCGGGCTTGGGCTTCCCAATAATCGCCGGCGGTCGTGCGCTGCTGGCCGGCGGCGTTGATCTGACCGGTGTCGAACTGTTTGCGCGTGTCGGGATCGCCCAGGATGCTATAGGCGGCGGATACTTCCTTGAAGCGTTCTGCCGCTTGCGCGTCATCGGGATGGCTATCCGGATGAAGCGCCTTGGCCAGCCGGCGATAAGACTTTTTAATGTCGCTTTGTTCGGCGTTTCGGGCCACGCCGAGGATTGTGTAAGGGTCTTTCATAACTGGCGATAACCACCTGCGTCACAGTTTGCCGGGCTTCCGTCGTCGTCTCTGACAAAGAATCCCGCGATTCATCCAGGAGCCGCCACCAAACAGCGGCCCGATGCCTCCCTTTGAATAGATGCGGATTTATTCGGTCCTCCGGCATTCTCAGCGGCCGGTTCGCGGATCGAATTCCTTAGCATTAACCAACGGTCCAAACCCTTAAGATTCTAGCACCGAGCGGGGCGATTTGCGACAGAAATCTGCGATTTCCAATGCGATTGGCTCAATCGGCCGCCGGTGTCGATCGTTCTACGCTAAAATTTGGTGCGGCAGGTCCGGGCTCGGCCTCGACGCCGTCGAGTCCGGTCAACCGCGCCCGGGCCCGTTGGGCCGGCAAATAATCCGCCGCCGCCGCCAAGTTATAGAGTGCCATGGCTTTCGATAGGTTCTTGGCGATACCGAGGCCGTTCTCATAGAGCATGCCTAAATAAAACTGGGCGATAACGTGACCTTGGACGGATGCCGCGGTGAACCAGCGGGCGGCCTCGGAAAAATCCTGAGCGACGCCGTCGCCGGTCAGATAGAGCGCGCCCAAGTTGGCTTGCGCCCGGCTCAGGCCGGCGTTGGCCGCCCGCTCATACCATTGTGCAGCGTAACCCGGGTCGCGGTCGACGCCGAGGCCGTTGCGGTAAAGATGGCCGACGTTTCGCTGCGCGGCGGGATCGCCGTCGCGGGCGAGCGGCAGCCATTCGGCCAACGCCGTCGCATAATCGCCGTCATCGTAAGCCGCGACGCCAGCAGCGAAATCCGCTGCTCTAGCCGGCGCCGCCAGAAACAACAGCCAAATCAGTCCGCCGAGAACCGCACTGGCCGCCAAGGCACGCATGCCTATTCGACGATTTTCCAGGTGCCGTCCAATTGACGACAAACCACGCCTTGAGAGTTCTGGCTGGCGCCGTCGACCGTGACCTGATGATCGAACGAACGGCAGAATTGGCCGCCTTGACCCGGTGTCGTTCCTCCGGTGGGGGTGATGGATCCGTGATTGCCGGTCTTCTCGTTGGTCCAGGCGACGCGCTGGCCAACCGGCGCATTGTAGGCGGTCTGCTGCGCTTCGTTCAGGGCTTCGCGGTCATCCTTGTCGAGCTTCTTGCCTATTTCGCCGCCGAGCCAGCTACCGAGCAGGGCTCCGGCCGCCGCTGCCACGACCCGGGTGGTGCCGTCACCGATTTGCGAGCCCAGCAACGCGCCGCCGACCGCGCCGAGAATCGACGCCGTCAACTGGCCATCGCCGGTATCGTCCGTCGCGCACGCGCCGAGGGTCATCGACACGATCAAAACTGCGACCATACGCTTGGGCTTCACTCGGTCGTTCTCCTTGTCATCGGGGTAACGGACCCAACCAAATCGGTCTATGTCAGGTTTGCCGCTCATTTTCCGCCGATTATATCGATTTTCGTGAATCGGCTAAACATCATTCTCCAAGAGCCGCTCCGGTCGACAGCAACGGCAGCGTCGCTGTAATATCCTGGCAGCACTGGCCGTCGTGGCCGACGAAAAAGAGAGCGTAGCATGGCGGATATGCAAGACCCCTTTGAATTGTTTGGCGAATGGTATCAGAAGGCATGGGACAAAGAGCCCGCCGACGCCAATGCGATGGCCCTGGCGACGGCGGACGCCGACGGTATTCCCAACGTCCGCATCGTTTTGCTGAAGGGCTTTGATGCCGACGGTTTCGTTTTCTATACCAATCTGGAGAGCCAAAAAGGCCAGGAACTTGCGGTTAATGCCCAGGCGGCGCTGTGCTGGCACTGGAAGAGTCTTAAGAAGCAGATTCGCGTGCGCGGCCCGATTTCGGTGGTATCGGACGAAGAAGCGGACGCCTATTATGCGACACGGCCGCGAGACAGTCAGATCGGCGCATGGGCGTCCGACCAATCCCGCAGCCTCGGCAGCCGGTTCGAATTGGAAAAGCGGATTGCGCGCTTCGGCGCGAAATACGCGCTCGGCAAGGTGCCTCGACCGGCGCATTGGTCCGGCTATCGATTAGCGGCAGAGCACATCGAGTTTTGGGAAGACCGCCCCTTTAGGCTGCATGATCGGTTAGTGTATACCCGCGAGAATGAAATCTGGCGAACGGAAAAGCTGTTTCCTTAAGGGCGAAGTGGAGGAAATTTTGGCGGCGCCGAGCGACTATGCCAGGAAAACGGCCGCACTCAGCGGACCAAGCGACGGTGCGACGCTCATGCGCTTGGCGACCTATGCCTCGGTAGCGGTCGCCGTTGTCTTGATCGCTGCCAAGGCTGGTGCCCTCTACATGACCGGGTCATTGGCGCTTTTGAGTTCGCTAATCGATTCCTTGATGGACTCGGTGGCATCCGTGGTCAGCCTATTCGCCGTTCACCATGCCCTGGTGCCGCCGGATCGCGAGCATCGGTTCGGCCATGGCAAGGCCGAATCCTTGGCCGCACTTGGCCAAGCCGCGCTGGTCGCGGGCTCGGCGGTGTTTCTGTTGTGGGAGGCCGGCGCACGCTTCCTCAATCCGAAAGCGGTCGAGCAAGCGCCGATCGGTGTCGCCGTAATGATCTTTTCCATGGCGCTGACCGGTGGCTTGGTCTTGTTTCAACGCTCTGTGGTTCGACGCACGGGCTCGCTTGCCATCGCCGCGGATTCCCTGCATTACCGAACCGATTTTCTCATGAACGCTGCGGTCATCGTGGCGTTGTTGCTGAGCGCCTTCGGCGGCTGGTTGTTGGCCGACCCGGTGTTCGCGGCCCTGATCGCGCTCTATATACTCTACAGCGCCTGGACGATTGCCCGGGATGCCTTCGATCAACTCATGGACCACGAACTTCCTGAAGACCAACGCAAGGAAATCCGCAAAATCGCTATGGCCCATCCGGAAGTGCGGGCGCTGCATGACTTAAGGACGCGGGAATCGGGGACACGCGCATTCATTCAATTGCATCTGGAATTGGACGGCGAAATGAGCCTGTTTACCGCGCATGTCATTGCCGATGCGGTCGAAGCGGACATCCAGAACCAGTTTCCCAACGCGGAAGTAATTATTCACCAAGATCCGGCCGGCCTGGAAAGCAATATTTCCGACCTGCAGCGAAGTTAGGCGGTACGCCAATATGGAAACCAACCAAGAGCGAAAAACACTGGTCCTAACCGGGGCCAGCCGCGGCATTGGTCACGCCACCGTAAAACGGTTCGCTTCCGCCGGCTGGCGCGTGATCACCGTGTCGCGCCAAGCATTTTCCGAGGATTGTCCGTGGGAACATGGCGAGGATAGCCATGTCCAGCTCGACTTGTCGGACTTGGCGGCGCTGGAGAACGGGGTCGCCGATCTGCGCCAACGCTTGGCCGGCGAGGGACTGAACGCACTGGTCAACAATGCCGGGATTTCACCGAAGTCCGACGACGGCTCCCGGCTCGGCACCTTGAACACCGAACCCGATGTTTGGACCAAGGTCTTCAACGTGAATTTTTTCGCGCCGATTTTGCTGGCGCGTGGCTTGATCGACGAGCTCGAGCGCGCCCAAGGTACGATCTTGAACGTCACCTCGATCGCCGGCAGCCGGGTGCATCCGTTCGCCGGTTCCGCCTACGCCACGTCGAAGGCGGCGATGGCTTCGCTGACCCGGGAGATGGCGGCTGATTTCGGCCCCCTCGGCGTCCGTGTCAACGCCATCGCACCAGGTGAAATTGATACCGCAATTCTGTCGCCCGGCACCGACAAACTGGTCGAGGATATTCCGCTGCGCCGGCTCGGCCGCCCGGAAGAGGTCGCGGCGACGATCTATTTTCTCTGTTCCCAACCGGCTGCCTACATTTCCGGCGCCGAACTCCACATCAACGGCGGTCAGCACGTGTGATCGGTTGGCCGCTTTACTCTGCGGCGGCGCTCGCCGCGACCGGTAGGACTTCGACCAGATTGTCGGAAAATGTCGGCGCCCGGCCGAGATCGGCGTAGGCGCCGGAATTCACCGCCTGCACGGTCGCTTCACCCGGCGACAGGGTCCGCCAATGGCCGACCGGGGCGACGACGACACCAGGCAGTACATCCTCGTCAATGCGGGCGACCGCTTGAAACGATCCGCGGTCGTTGCTGATGGTGATGGGCATACCGTCGCCGATATTGCGGGCGCGGGCGTCGGCAGGGTTGATCTGAAGCGACTGTTCGCCGGCATGATGGCGTTGTTGGGCCATGTTGGCGTAGCTCGAATTCATGAAGGCATGGCTTTTCGGCGACAGCAGGTTGAGCGGATAGCGTGTCGCCAGGTCGGCGTTGGATGCGGCCGATTCGTTGGGCGCGACAAAATGCGGCAACGGATCGACGGGTTCGCCGGACTGATGCTCTTCCGAACCCTGGCGGAACAGTGACAAAACGAAATTGCCGCCTTCGGCCATCGACGACTTAAACTCGCATTTGCCCGATGGCGTCGGAAAGTTGCCCTCGCGATGCGGCGCGTAGGCATCGGCCGGCGGCACGTTGAGCCGCGCATAACCGGTCTCTTTCAAGCCCTCCAAGGTGATACCGGACAGGGCCTCGTTGGACCAATCCAGCGCCTGTTCGATCATTTCGTCGTCGCTGCGGCTGAAGAACGGCTCGTCGAAGCCCATGGTCTTGGCCAACCGGCGGAACAGTTCGGTATTAGGCACCGCTTCGCCCAGGGGTTCGATCGCCGGATTGTTGTAGGAAAGATAGAGATGGCCCCAGGAAAACATCAGGTCGGCCTGTTCCAGTTGCGTGGTCGCGGGCAGGACCAGATCGGCATGCAGCGCGGTGTCGGTCAGGAAGTGTTCGCTGACCACGGTGAACAGGTCCTCCCGACGCAGGCCGGCCAGGAGCTTGCCTTGTTCCGGGGCGACCACCGCCGGGTTCGAATTATAGACGAACAGCGACCGGATAGGCGGGTCGAGCGCCAGTTCGCCGGTCAGCGCCGGCCCTAGGCGCCACTGATTGAGGACCCGGGTACCCGGCGTGATCAGGTCCGGCCGCATGGCCTGGCCCCAATCCACCGGAAAGGCCCAGATCGGCAGTTGCAGCAGGCCGCCGCCGACATGCCGCCAGGCGCCGGTCAAGGCCGGCAAGCAGGCTGCCGCGCGGACGGTTTGGCCGCCGCCGGCGTGGCGTTCGATGGCGACGCCGATGCGGATGACCGCTGCATCGGTGGTCGCGAACTCACGCGCCAGGGTGCGGATGTCGTCGGCCGGAATGCCGGTGATCGAAGCCACCTTCTCCGGCGGATACTCGGCCACGCGTTCGGCCAGGTCTTCGAAACCGACGGTGTGGTTGTCGACATAGTCGTGGTCGACCAGATCCTCGGCGATAATCACGTTCATCATCGCCAGCGCCAGGGCGCCATCGGTGCCCGGGCGGATCGGAATGTGCCAGTCGGCTTTCTTTGCGGTCCGGGTCTTGACCGGGTCGATGACCACGACCTTGGCACCTTGCGCCTGGGCCTCGGCGATGAACGGCCAATGATGCAGGTTGGTGCTCATCGTATTGCAGGCCCACAGGATGATATACTTGGAGTACCGAAAGGCCTCAGGGTCGACGCCGGGTGTCGGGCCGACGGTCATGAAATAGGCGGTGCAGGAACCTGAATCGCAGAAGGTGCGTTCGCTGATCGTGGCGCCGAGTTTATTGAAGAACGGGTCGCCGACATTGAGGCCATTGAGAATCCCCTCGGTGCCGAGGTAGCTGTAAGGCAAGATGGCAGTCGGGCCATGCTCGTCGATGATCGCCGTCCACCGTTGCTTGATTTCGGCTAAGGCCGTGTCCCAACTGACGCGCTCGAAGTCGCCCGACCCTTTCGGCCCGGTGCGGCGCAGCGGATGAAGCACGCGGTCCGGGCTGTAGACCCGATCCTGATAATTGTTGACCTTCACGCAAAGGCCACCGCGGGTGAAGGGATGATCCGGATTGCCGCGTACCGCCACGGCACGGCCGTCTTTGACTGTCGTCAGCATCGAACAGGTGTCCGGGCAATCATGCGGGCAGGCACCAACGATCGTTTTCTCTGTCATCTCAATCTCCCAAGTAGCTCTGGCGGTAGAGAGTAGAACGCCGTTATCGGCCGGCGCATTGCAGATTCTTGCTGTCTTGTTCCAAATCCGTGCGGATATGCACCAAAAGCCGCATTGTTTCTTGGTGAGCCGTCCATTTTGAGCTACGGTTTCGGTGGCGAAATGCGTTGCACTGACCGCGGGGAAGAAGTCCCGTGTCAAACCTGATTAGTCACGGCGAGCAGAAATACACGACCGGTACTCGGCTGATGTCGAGCCGCGAGCGCGATTGGACCGGCCTGCTCGCGGAATGTTGGGCGCATCGCGAAGGCGATCTCGCTGATGTCGAGCCACGCGATACGGAAATCGTTGTGTTGATCGATGGCTGCGTGAAAGTGCGCCGCCGCGGCGACGGCCGGCTGCAAGACACCGTGGCGGTCCCCGGCACGGTATGGATCTGTCCGGCCGGCATTCGCGAAGACATGATCCGGATTTCCGGCAATATCCGGCAAACCGTCCATATGTATATTCCCGCGTCGCCGTTTTCGACAACGGCATTGGAGGATGTGGGCCTTGATCCGGATAACGTAAAGCTGCGCTATGACGGCGGCTTCCATGATCCGTTCATCGAACAGATCGGCCGTGCCGTCCATCAGGAGCTGTTGGATCCGTGCCTAAGCGGCCCGTTGTTGGTCGAATCGCTCGGTATGGCCTTATCAGCCTACGTGTTGCGCAATCACTCTAACCTCAATCCGTCGTCGGTGCAATTGCCGAAGACGGCAGGCTCCCTCGATATGCGTCGTCGGCAACGGGTCATGGACTATATCACCGCCAATCTCGATCAGCCCCTGACCTTGGCAGACCTTGCCGGCGAAGCCTGCCTGAGCCGCTTTCATTTCGCCCGCGCCTTCAAGGCCGCCACCGGCAAGCCGCCACATCGCTACATCATGGAGCAACGGCTGAAACGGGCGATTGGCTTGTTGACCGGTCGCGATCATTCGTTGAGTGCGATCGGCGCACTCTGCGGGTTTTCGTCGCAAGCCTATTTCACCAAGGCATTCAAACAGGCAACCGGCATGACACCGGGCGTGTTTCGCGACCAGACCTGACGGCCAATACATTTGGCCATGTTGCCGGAGACGCCTGATTGAGGCACTATTCAGTATTTGGTACGCTGTCTGGTCGTTGACCAAGAAAGAAGAGCTGTGGCGTGTTTCAAGGTGGTCAGTGCCCTGGTGGCGTTGGTTTTGATGTCGAATGTGGCATCCGCACAAATTTCAACAGATGGTAGCGTTGGCCCGGTACGATCCCTATCGGGGCCTGAATTCGCCATTACCGATGATCTAGGCCGACGCGCCGGTCAAAATTTATTCCACAGTTTCCGGTCATTTTCCGTCCCCGCCGGGGCGCGCGCCACGTTTTCCGGACCGGCCGATATTCGCAATCTAGTGGGTCGGGTGACCGGTGGCACCAGATCCAGTATCGACGGTGCGATCCGATCGACGATCCCCGGCGCCAATCTTTATTTGATCAATCCCGCGGGCATGTTCTTCGGACCTGGCGCAAGCCTTGAAATTGACGGCGCCTTTCACGCCAGTACCGCCGATGAGGTTCGGTTTCCGGGCGGGCTGGTTTTCAGTGCGCGCGATCCTTCAGGCAGTGCCTTTTCCGTAGCAAAACCCGAATCTTTCGGGTTTTTGGGGAATTCTTTGAGCGCCAGCCTTTCGGTCGCCGGCGCGACCCTCGCCGTCGGCGCCGACGATGCCCTGTCGCTAAGCGGCGGCGCCATCAACATTGTCGGCGGTGTCGTCGCCGCGGCGGAGCTTGCGCTGGCCGCGGTGGGACCGGGCGGCGCATTTGCGCCTGAAACGGCCGGCGCCGCTGGACCGGCGGCGTTTGTGCCGGGTGGCAGAATTACCATTCTGCAAGGCCAAATTCTCAGCAATGGCGGCATCGATTTTCAGGGCGGCAGCATTATTCTTGATGGCGCCAGGGTGGCTAATGCCCGGGCCTCGGCCGCTATCGGCGGCGGTATCGCCATACACGCCAACGATACCATTGCCGTCAAGAACAACACGGTGGTGCTCGACCGGTCACAGACGGTTCGCGGCGGCGGTATTCGGTTGACGGCGCCGTTTGTCGAAGTAACGAACGCGCTGGTTCAATCTGAAGCGCTCGGCTCTGAGCCGGGCGGCGATATCGATGTGACAGCGGGCGAATTTAGCGTCTTGGCGGGTGGTGATGTCTTGAGTTTCGCCGTCGCCGACGGCCCGGGCGGCAATATCACCATTGACGCCATCGCGTCGCTATCCATCGACGGCCTCGGCGCCGACGGTTTCGGCGGTCAGATCTCCACCGTCAGCACCAATGGCGCGACCGGCCCGGCCGGCGCCGTGTCCGCCCGTTCACCAATCGTTGCCATCGACGGCGGCGCCATCAACAGCCTCAGTTTCGGCACCGGTGCGACGGGCGCCGTTGGTGTCATTGGCGATGCGGTGTCGCTTGTTAATGGCGGGGCCATCGGTACCACCGCACTTGGTGTCGGCGACGCCGGCAATGTCGTGGTGCGTGGCACCCAACGCGTCGACATTGTCGGTGCAGACGCAATTGGCCTGCCGTCACGGATCAATTCGCGCGCGGCCCAAGGCGGCAATACTGGCTCCGTCGGCATCGCCGGCGGCACCGTCACCTTAAACGGCGGCGCCGTTTCCGCCAGTTCGACCCTGGACGGCGATGCTGGCGACATTGTCTTTGAAGTCGACAATTTGCTGATGAGCGGCGGTGCGAACGTTTTCGCCAACAATTCCGGAAACGGGCGCGGTGCCGTCATCATCATCAGGGCGGATACCCGCGTTGAGCTGGTCAGCGATTTCGAAAACGACCGTGTGACCAGCCTGTTCAATGATACTGTGGGTGACGGCGACGGTGGCGCATTGTCCGTTGAAACGCCGCTGTTTCAATCCCGCGGCGGCTTCGTTTCTTCGAGCACGATTGCCCCACAGGGCCTCGGTGCCGCCGGCGGCATCATTATGAAGGTCGGGCGGCTCGAACTCACCGACGGTGCCACATTGGTGTCTACCAGCCGGTCGCTTGGTCGGGGCGGCAATATCACGATCAATGCCAGCGAGCAGGTGTTCGTCGGCGACCGCGGCCGGGGTCAGTTCCCGGCTTCGATAAGCAGCGATACAGGAAACGGATCGACATTGTCGGGCGGCGGTGCCGGCGGCGTCGTTACAATCACCACGCCGTTGATGGCACTCGCCGGTGGCCAGTTATCTTCCACCAGTTTCGGCGATAGTGGTGCCGGACGCATTACGCTGTTTGTCGAGCGGCTTGATATGACGGCAGGCGCGTCGATCGTCACAGACGCGTTTGCTGCCGGTGACGGTGGCGAGGTCGAAGTGTTGGCCTCCGACCGGGCGCGGATCGTCGGTGACGGCACAGTGTTTGGCAGCGTCGTCACCAGCCGCGCGTTGCCCGGCTCGACCGGCGACGCGGGACGGATTACGATTTTGACACCGTTGATCGATCTTGACGGCGGACTGATCAGTGCAGAATCCTTTGCGTCCGGGCAGGCAGGCCGTGTCGGGCTATTAGCAGATCGCATCTTGATATCCAATGCCGGCGCAGTCGAAAGCAACAGTTTTGGTGCCGGGGCCGGCGGCGACGTCGATGTCGAGGCAAAAATTGAGCTCAGAGTCACCAGCCCGAGGGACGCGCCGGATCTCGCCCGATCGAGAATCACGTCGACGACGGCTGGCGGCGGCGCGGCCGGCGACGTCACCATCGACGCGCCGGTCATAGTTTTGGATGGCCGTTCGTTTGTGACCGCGGAAGGCGCCGGTAGCGCGGATGCCGGCCGCGTGGAAATCCTTGGCGCGTTCTTGAGCGTCTTGAACGGCGCGCGCATAACCTCTGACACCGAAAACGGCCGGGGCGGCGACATTGCGATCGAACTCACAAGGCTGCTTCAGCTTTCGGGTACCGATGCCAACGGCATTCCAAGCGTCATTTCAACCAGCAGTTTTGGCGCCGGTAACGGTGGTACGATTATGGTCACGGCACCGAAAATCGAAATGCGGGGCAGCGTGATCATCGCCATAGGCATCGGCACGGGCAATGCCGGCGATATCATCGTCAAGGCGTCTGATACCTTTGATGCGGTCAATGCCGCAGTGTCGACCCAGGCCGAGAACGCCGAAGGCGGCGACATTACGTTCGAAGTCGGGCAGCTATTCGCCTTGAAAGGCAGCGGCATAACGACTTCGGTCCAATCCGGTGCCGGCGACGGCGGCAATATTGTCATCGATCCTATATTCGTTGTTTTGCGCGATTCCCGCATTGAGGCCAACGCGTTCGGTGGCAATGGTGGCAATATCTCCATCGTCGCCGACAATTTCTTGGCCGATGAAGCCAGTGTCGTCCGTGCCTCGTCCGCGCTCGGCATCGACGGCGACGTTCTGATTGACACCTTGGACGGCGATGTCACCAGCGGTCTTACCAAACTCCCGGGTGGATTCCTCGAAGCCGCCGCCCAATTGGCACAGCAATGCAATGCACGCGGCGGGCAGACCCGCGCCAGCCTAACCGCGGCGGGGCGCGGCGCCTTGCCTAGCGGTCCAGGCACGTACATGAATGCCGCTCTTGTGGTGCCGTCCGAGCCCGTACGAGAGCCGCTGAAGGCCGCACAAGCCATGCCGTTCGACGCTGGTAAAGTCGCCGCTCTTTCGACACCAGCCAGAGCCGGGCCGGTAATTATCCTGCGCTGCGCTGGTCCAGGGACGAAGCAGGCCGCCGGTTAGAGCAAATTCGAACGCAGTTTGATCTAGGCGGCCGCGCGATGACCTTCCTTGGCGACCCAAGCCTCGGTGTCGTCGAGGGCCTTGGCGAAGCGATCGAACATCTCGTCGATTTCCGACTCGGTGATGATCAGCGGCGGACAGAAGCCGATGGCATCCCCCAACGCCCGATGGATCAAACCATATTCCAGGCTGCGGCTGCTGCAATAAGCTCCGACGCCCGCGGTCGGCTCAAAAGCAGCCTTGCTGGCCTTGTCGGCGACCAGTTCGACGGCGCCAATCATGCCGACGCCGCGGGTCTCGCCGACCAACGGGTGATCGGCGAAACTGTTCAGGCGCTTCTGGAAACGGCCCATGACATTCCGAGTGTGGCCGAGCAGGTCGCGTTCTTCCATCAATTGCAGGGTCCTGAGCGCCACGGCGGCCGGCACCGGGTGGCCGCCATAGGTGAAGCCATGTCCGAAGGTGCCGATCTTTTTGCTTTCGTCGACCATCGCCTGATACATGTCTTCGTCGATCATCACCGCGCCGATCGGCAGATAGGCCGACGACAGCGCCTTGGCGCAGGACAGCGAATGCGGCTTCATATCGAACGTCTCGGCGCCCCACATGTTGCCGGTGCGGCCGAAGCCGCAGATCACTTCGTCGCTGATCATGCGAATGTCGTATTTGTCCAGGACCGCCTGGATCTTCGGGAAATAGCCAGCCGGCGGCACGATAACGCCGCCGGCGCCCATGACCGGTTCGGCGATGAAGGCGGCGACTGTGTCCGGACCTTCCTCCAGGATCTGCTGCTCGAGCTGGGCGGCCAGGCGCGTCGAGAATTCTTCTTCCGTTTCACCGGCCTCTGCTTCGCGATAATAGTGCGGGGTCGCGGCATGCTTGACCTGCGGGATCGGCAGGTCGAAATCGCGATGGTTGGCGGGCAGGCCGGTCAAGCTGGCCGCGGCGATGGTGACGCCGTGATAGCCTTTGATACGGCTGATGACCTTTTTCTTTTCCGGCCGGCCGCGGGCGTTGTTGTAGTACCAAAGCAGCTTCAATTGGCTGTCGTTGGCTTCCGAGCCGGAGCAGACGAAAAACACCTTGGAGAACGCCGCCGGCGCTATTTCCTTAAGCTTTTCCGCCAGATCGATCAAAACCCCGGTCGTTTTGTGGGCGAACGCGTGGTAGGAGGGCAACTTGCGCATCTGCTCGACGGCAGCCTCGATCAGCTCTTCCTCGCCGAACCCGAAAGAGGTGCACCACAAGCCTGCAAGGCCTTCGATATATTCCTTGCCCTGGTCGTCATAGACCATGATGCCTTTACCGCGCTCGATGATCATCGGTCCACTTTCTTCGTGGACGGCGAGGTTGGTGTAGGGGTGAATAACGTTTGCGATATCGCGAAGGGCGGCGGTGTTGCTGCGCATGACAGGGGTGCTCCCGAGATCGATTGTCGCCGGCTGACGACTCGCCCCCATTATAGCGCCGCCTGGCGGCGCCGATAAAGGCGAGCAGCGAACAAATTTCCGTCGGTTTGTCAATTATCAATACCCGGTTCAAAAGTAGCGCCGCTCCAAACACCGATATTTTCGCGGGACATGTGGGCCAAAGTCGGCCCCGCCTTCTGCAGTAGCCCGTCAGGTCGCATAGAGGCGGTTCGCTGATCGGCCAACAGGGGTCATTGAGCTTTATCGGCAAAGCGATATCCTGCTTCGCATGGAGACAGGAATTTCGCATGGCTGGCGACAGGGAACGTAGGCTCGCGGCGATCGTCGCCGCTGACGTCGTCGGTTACAGCCGTCTTATGGGCGTCGATGAAGCGGGCACGCTTGATGCGTTGCGCGCGCGCCGATCGAGCGTCATCGATCCGAACCTCGCCCAATTTGGTGGCCGCGTTGTAAAAACCACCGGAGACGGCCTGTTAATCGAATTTCCGAGCGTCGTAGCCGCCGTGGAATGCTCTATCAAGATTCAAGAAGGCATGACTGCAGCCAATGCCGAAATACCCTCCGACAAGCAGATTGTCCTTCGCATCGGCGTCAATCTTGGCGACGTAATCTTCGAGGATGGCGATATTTTCGGCGACGGCGTGAATATCGCGGCCCGGCTCGAGCAACTGGCTTCGCCGGCAGGCATTTGCATTTCACAGGCGGCATTCGACCAAGTGCGCGACAAGCTTGACTATCGGTTTGCGGATGCCGGCGATCATACTTTCAAAAACATCGCTCGGCCGGTTCGCGTTTTCCGATTTGCGCCCGATGGCGCGGCTGCACAGGTTCACCGCGGTATGCGTTTGCCCGGTACTCGCGGACGCCTGGCCGCTGCCGCCGCCTTGGCAATGGTCGTCGGCGTCGTCGGTATCGGTGCCTGGTTCGGATTTTCGACGAGGCCCGGTGAGGAAGGCGCGTTGCTACCCGGCTTCGAAAGTCCGAGGCTCTCCATTGCGGTCTTGCCGTTCGCAAATCTCAGCGGCGATGCGGACCAAGACTATTTCGCCGACGCGGTTACAGAGGATCTCACCGTAGACCTGTCACGCATCTCCGGCAGCTTCGTAATCTCGCGAAGAAGTGCTGCCACCTATCGGGGACAGAAAATCGACGCCAGGCGAATAGCCCAAGAGCTGCGGGTTCGATACTTGCTCGAAGGCACCGTGCGCCGAGGCCGGAACGACGTTCGCGTCAACGTTCAGCTAACCGACGGCGAGACCGGCCAGCAGGTGTGGTCGGAGCGCTACGAAAAGACGGCCGGGGACATGTATGCGTTTCAAGACGAGGTCACAGGACAGATCGCGCGGGCGCTTAACCTCGAGCTAAAGGAGGCCGTGAGCCGGCAAGCGGCCCGTGGCGGGATCGATAATCCGGACGCCAATGATTTCGCGTTGCGTGGCTGGGCGGAACTTTGGACAAAGCCGCAGAAGCCGGAAACCAACAAGGCGGCGTTGGACTATGCCGGTCAGGCCCTGGCAGCCGACCCCGCAAATGCCGAGGCGCTCGCTGTGATCGCTTATGCGTATGCGCGTGGAGCGACCTATGGTTGGGAACGGCCCCACGACGAAGCGGTTGAAAAAGGCATCGCGGCCGGCGAAAGGTCCGTCGCGCTGGATTCGAAGAATGCCGACGCGGTCTACGCCCTGGGATTTCTTTATTACCGGGCCGGAGATACTCGAAAATCGCAAGAGATGATGCGTCAATGCATAGAGCTTAACCGCAATCACGCGCCGGCCTATTTTTTCTCCGGCATTAACCTCATACGGCTCGGCAAACCGAGAGAGGCGATCAAATGGGTTGAGCGTGCATTCGCTATCAGTCCGCGTGATCCGCTCCGGTCGGTGTGGTACGGCACGATCGGCAGAGCGCAGGTCGCCATCGCGGCAGACGGGCAGGCAATTGAGACGTCCCACAAGGGCATCGCGGCGAACCCCAATCATCCGCACAACTACGCAGTCCTGGCCAGTGCCAACGCGCATCTCGGACAAATGGACAAGGCGCAGGCAGCTTTGCAAAAGTTCAAACAGCTTCAACCCGGCATCACCTTGAGCCGATACCGCAAGCGGATTGCCTCGGGCGATCCCGTCGCGATCAAGACCTACAAAAGGCTATTAGATGGACTGGGCAAAGCCGGATTGAACGATTGAACGCTGTCTTGAGAAGTGATGGCCGCCAACCCAACACTAGAATGGTGAGCGGTGAGCACGGGCCGCGGCTTTCCGGCTAAGCTCAAATACCAACGAGGGCCATTGGAGATACGCTTATGACCGGAGTTTGCGATTTGAGCACCTTCGATGCTGCCGCACGGGCCGGCTACGGCGGCGCCGTTGCCATCGGTTTCGCCGGGCGAACGACCCCATGAATGCCGGCGACCCTGAGTTCGGGTCTGTCGCTGCGGCCGGTGAGACCGTATTGCTGCGCCATAGGGCAGGGATCTTGTTGGCTGGCGTTGTTCTGAGCCTTGGCGGCCTGTTGATCCGGATGATCGAAACGGCGACGCCGTGGCAGATCCTATTCTACCGCTCCGGGTTCCTGGCAATTTTCCTCGCCCTCTATCTCGTATGGCGTGAGCGCGACCGCCTGATTCAGTATCTGGCCGCAACGAGCGGGGCCGCGCTCCTGGGTGGCGTGTGCATCGGCTCGGCGATGACCGGGTTTATCTATTCCGTAACCCACACGACGGTTGCCAACACGCTGTTTATCCTCGCCGCTTCGCCCTTTGTTGCCGCCGCACTTGGCTGGTTTGCACTTCGTGAGCGTGTCCATGCACGAACGTGGTTGACGATGCTGGCGGCGGCTCTCGGCATCGGCGTCATGGTTTACGACGGCATCGGGGACGGACATCTCGTCGGTCTGCTGGCGGCGCTCGGCGCCACGTTCGGCTTCGCCGGCTTGACGGTTATCTTACGTTGGAAGCGCCAGGCCGATCTCATCGCCGCCGTGCTCTACGGCGCCATACTAAGCTCTCTCGTCGGCGCCATCGTAACGCTGCCGGAAGGCTTCACGGTTCCACTCGCCGACGTCGGATGGTGTGTCCTTTACGGCGGGCCGGTGCTGGTTCTGGGTTTCATCCTCCTCACGCATGGCGGCCGGTTTGTGCCGGCGGCCGAGGTGACATTGTTATCGCTGTCGGAAGTGGCCCTCGGGCCCGTATGGGTATGGCTGGTCGTCGACGAGACGCCGAGCAGGGCAAGCCTTATCGGCGGTACTTTGGTGCTGGCGGCCGTCGTGGCGCAGGTGCTGCTTGGCGGTCGACAACGCCATCCGCCAATACCGCTTGACTGACGCACTTTCGCGTAAGCACACGGTATTCCAGCAAAACGTGTGACCGCGAGTCGGCAATAACCCCGACAGCCCGCAATTGGCATCACTAGATATGAGCCCCTGACTCCGCTAACATCCCGTGCAGGGGGACGGGGAATGGAACGCCGCCTTGCCGCCATCATGATCGCCGATGTGGTCGGCTATACGAAACTCATCCAGGCTGATGAGGCTGGCACGCGCGTTCGCTTCCGGGCCTTGCAAAAAGACCTGTTCGAGCCCTCCGTGGGGTCCCATGGAGGCCGCATCATCAAGACTATGGGCGACGCCTTTCTGCTGGAATTTCCCTCCGCCGTCGAGGCGGTCTCTTGCGCAATCGAGGTGCAACGGGAGCTTGAGGCACTCGAAAACGACAGGACGGAAGATCAGCGTATCCAGTTCCGTATCGGCATCAATGTGGGTGATATCATCGTCGAGGGCGACGACATCCATGGCGATGGCGTCAATGTCGCGGCAAGGCTTGAGAAAAAGTCTGAATCGGGCGGCATATTGATATCGGGCACAGTCCACGATCAAGTTGTCGGCAAACTGGACATAGCCTTCGAGGACATGGGCGAGGTTGAGGTCAAGAACATGGCTCGGCCGGTTCGGGTGTTCAGAGTTTTACTGGACGGCAACGCGGCACCGGCCGTCAAAAATAAGACATCAACCCGACGGTACCGATACGGCGCCGCCACGCTGGTCGCGATCGTCATCGCGCTTTATTCCTATAATGTTTGGTTTGGCAATGATCTGGCGAATGTGGAACCGGCGGCCGTGGAACGCATGGCCCATGCCTTGCCGGACAAACCGTCGGTTGCTGTGCTACCCTTCACCAACCTCTCCGACGACAAGGAGCAGGAGTACTTCGCTGATGGTATGACCGACGATCTGATCACTGATTTGTCCAAGGTCTCCGGCCTAATCGTGATCGCGCGCAACTCGGTCTTCACCTACAAGGGCAAAAACGTGAAGGCGCAGGAGGTGGCGAAGGATCTGAACGTCAGCCACGTCCTGGAGGGCTCCGTCCGCCGCGTCGGCAAGCAAATCCGCATCAACGCCCAGCTGATCGACGCCAAGACCGGCGCTCACCTGTGGTCCGAGAGATTTGACCGGGCCTATGAGGACATCTTCAAGCTGCAGGACGAGATCGCGTCCAAGATTGTCGCCGCGCTCGAGGTCACGTTGACGGTGGAGGAAAAAACCAGGCTGGCGCGCAAACAGACCAAAAACCTGGAAGCCTATGAAAAATACCTGCAGGCTCGGAAGGCGCATTTCCGGTTCGACGACGAGGGGATGATGCGTGCGCTGAGGCTGTACGCCGAAGCGATTGAACTGGACCCGAACTTCGTCGCTGCCTACGCGGGAGATGCCCGGCTTGCTGGCTATCTCATAGGGGGAGTTCAAAAGCGCCTGTTTCTCAAGTCCGGCCCGGCGCGGGAGCGGTCGGAACGTTCCTTCACACGGGCCTTGAAGCTCGACCCGAACAATTCAGAGGCCATGAGCGTGCAAGCACGCAACTACCTTCATTTCAAAACGCGTGCAGAGGCCATTGCAGTGGCCCGCAAAGCCGTTTCGGCCAATGCAAACGACGCCTCTTCGCACAGGACGCTGGCGTTGGTACTTGCCGCCGATGGCGAGAATGCGGAGGCCAAGCGCGAAATCGACACGGCACTTCGTTTGGATCCGAAACTTGGCATTGGTACTGCCGCGACCACCGGGTGGATCTACTATTCAGTTGGCGAGTATGAGCAAGCCATCAGGTATTACCAGATTGCGGTGCAGCGGTTGCCAAAAGTGGCGTTTGGTCATTTGGGTCTCGTGATGAGCTATACCCAGTTGGACCGGGGGGCAGCAGCAAAGGCCGCGCTGGAAAAACTCCTGAAAATCTCGGCCCGGGCGAATCTCCGCCGTGTCGCAGCTTTTGGCCGACATCTGAAAAAAGAGGTTCTGGAGCATCTGCTCGACGGTTTGCGCAAGGCGGGTTTGCCCGAATGGCCGTACGGTTTCAAACCGGTCCCCGCGAACCAATTGTCGGGCGCCGAAATCAAAGCGACGATTTTTGGGCATCGCATAAAGGGAAGAAGTGGCTCGGGCCTTGAATTCGAGCAGACTACCTCTCAATCGGGGGTTTCGGTGATCAAGAACCCGTACTTTACGCTCAACTTGGAGTATCGCGTCGAGGGTGACGAGTTGTGTGGGAGATTCCTTGAAACGGCTTCCGGCCGGTGGGAATGCGCCCCCGTCTATCGCAATCCCGCTGGCTCGCGGGCAGAGCTCAACGAGTTTACTTCCGCCGGCACTATTACCGTGATTGAGTATTCCATCGTCGAGTGAGCGATGGAAAACAGAGTCTGAAACGGGTCAGAATCGACGTTCTTGCCCGAGAGCAAGCACGTCCGCAGTGCCCCTCATTTGGACCGATTTGTCCCTCGCTCAAGCGAAGGGTGTCAAACGGGGGTATTTCTGCCGTCGGCGCCTGAGCTAATTTCCGGCAGAGGAGTGGTCTTGCCCGGTTTTAATGGACGGTTCAAAAAGATCCGGTTGACTGTCGCTCGAAGTCAACGGGGCTGATGTTGCCAAGATATCCATGGCGTCGCTTTCGATTGTAGAACACCTCAATGTACT
>Ga0315336_1001295_pt1 | contig 50996 bp, 37 predicted proteins | sample ASW5metaG_FD_204512 | JGI IMG/M metagenome (GOLD analysis project Ga0315336, IMG submission 204512) | Ammonia-oxidizing marine archaeal communities from Monterey Bay, California, United States - ASW #5 | ecosystem: Environmental > Aquatic > Marine > Intertidal zone | place: USA: California...
GGCTACTATCTGAGATCGGGACGGCGAATTGTGCTCAACGCGTCGACCGGCAGCGGGACCCTCGCACACGAATTAACGCACGCATTGGCTCACTTCGACTTTCCCAATATGCCCGAATGGTTCGATGAAGGGCTCGCGTCGCTTCAAGAACAGAGCGATTTTAGTGACGACGGCTTACGCCTGTCGGGAACATCGAATTGGCGGCTCAACTACCTGATCCCGGCGATCCGTCAAAGCCGATTGCGATCGATTGCGTCACTGGTCGCTTCGACGGAAATTCAATCGGGACATGAAGCGATCGACTACGCGCACGCCAGATACTTTTGCTTGTATCTTCAGAAGAGACGATTGCTCGGCCCGTTCTATCGGAAATTCCGAGCCAACGTTGCCGGCGATCCGACCGGCGTCGAGACGCTTCGCTCGCTATTGGGAACGTCTTCGCTAGACGACGTCGACCGCAGTTTCCGCGCGTGGGTGTTGAGCCTGCACAAAGTGCGGCGAGGCTAGACCTTTCCGGTTTTGGTCCGGCGGCCTCCACAGCATTCAGCGCAATAACCTAAGTATCAATAAGATGCGACCGTTTCGCAAAACTCGCCCCAGTCGCATCGCCGGTCTGATTTCGTCAGTTTTCTCCGGCGAATCCACACAAGTGGAAATGCTGCCTTGCCCTAATCCTGCCGGTTACGGCGGAGATCGGTGAACATTCGATCGAAGCGCCCGGTCGACCGAGCCGGTTTCTGAGTGTGTCGTTCGTCCGTCGTACTTGGAGCACGTGACGAAGTCGGCATGTCGCGCTGTTCTGAGCCATCGCACGCCGCTGACGGATCAGGTTGTATAATGTCGTACTCGTCAGATGATTCCTCGTTGAGCGTCTCGTCGGTCGAGTTGTTGAGGATGTCGTCAAGCTGTTCTTGGCCGTCGTGCGCGGGCTGTGCCGTCTCCTTGGTGGAAGGCTGGTTCTGGGCCATCTTGAGACGTTGCTCGATCGCCGAGTGTGTATCCAAGCAGACGTCGAGAACTAGCGAGCCAATGTGCTTCTCGATCTCCTCTGGCAGTTTCCGTGCCGGCTCGGCGAGTGCGTCTGACGGCCGCGGTGGGTCGAGCGCGTCGTCGATGAGCGGCAGGATCGCGTCAACATCTTCATCGAGGCAAACCGGCAGTGTCACTTCCTCTAAATCGGCGGCATGTATCGGTTGACCGGCAACGCCCGCCGGGAGCCCATCGAGAGCCCGATGGATCGAACGAGATTTCGAGTCGCCTGTGGCGGGAACGGTTTTGAACGCATTCACGATGGATTCCGCTGTGCGCGCTGTTGGACCGCCGGTTTCGGCATCGAGTTCCGCACAACGATCGACGACGTCCTCCTCATGTGGCTGGCGACGCCCATGAGCAATCGCCTCCGAGTCCACCACCACCAACGGCCGGCGCAGTACGGGTAACTCCTCGTGACCGCTGTTTTCAGACGACATGCGGGGAAGGCTTTTTGGGTCGTCTGGCGTCTCTGACAAGTCGACCGCAACCCACGGCACGTCGGGATAGCGGTCTGTCTCTGCTGGACGGCGCGTCGGTGCGATCTCCGGTGTTTGCGGCCATCGGCCCGACGCCGCTGTCTCGGAGAGAGCGCTACGACGTCTGGCTTCGTTTCGAACGTCGTTGTGCTGAGCGGACTCAAGCGTCTGGTCCCAGCCTGCAAGTTGGGCTCCGCTTAGTGCTTCGCCGTCGACATCAATCCCGTCATCGCTGCCGCCCAAGCGTGTGGAGATTCCAAGAGGTTGTGGCAGATGTTGGCTTTCGCGCACAATTTGTGTGCGATCGGCCACCTGCGCTGGACCGGTAGAACTTGGTTCCGATTCTTGGTGAGGAGCGGCCGAAACTTGCTCACGCCCCGTTTGTTCCGAGCGGCGTGTGTCTGAATCGCCACGATCGAGACTGTTGCCGGAAACGAGTGGATTGGAGTCGAACGCGGATCCACCGACTTCGATGCAGCCCGTCTGATCGGACGGGGCGTCCCATTCGAAACCAGAATCTCCGACGGTATCGGCGTGCGATTCGTCAATGCCGTCTTGCGCGGGCGAATGTTGTCTGCCCGACGATGTGTTGATTGTGGGGGCCGTCTCGAACACGCCAGACGCTTCGCCGACTTCGACAAAGTCCGTCGCGTCGGCCGCGTGGACGGCTCCATTGCTGCTCGGCGCTGTCGCGTCTTCCGTCGTAGGCCGTTGTTCGCAATCTTCGATAGGCTCGTCGGCGGATGCGGGAATATTCCAGTGTAGGGGGAGTTGTTTGAGGTCGTTTAGCGCGTCGTGGATGAAATTGATACCGACGGGGTGCTGACGCTCTTCGAATCCGAGGAACAGGGCATGGTCGCATAGCTGATTCAGACAACGCGGAACCCCGTCGCAGGCTTCTGCGATGGCTTGGACAGCTTCGGGAGTGAAAGCCGCGTCCAGGCGGCCGCCGACGCAATTCAATCGGTAATCGACATAGTCCGTCGATTCGGCGCGCGACAGATGATCGAGCGTCACTTGTGCGCTGATACGCTGGTTGAGCGCGTCGAGTTTCGGGCTCGTCAGCTTATCTTCCAGGCTAAGTTGACCGCTGAGCAGGACTCGTGCAAGCGACCGACCGCCGTCGACGTGAGTTGTTATTGAACGGATTTCTTCAAGAAGCTCCTCGCTGAGCAGATGTGCTTCATCGACGATGAGAACGAGTGCCTCGTGACGGGAACACACTTCACGGATCGCATCGGTCAGTGCGAGACGCAGTTCCTGCTCATCCATGCCTTGGTACGGACGATTGAGTTCGAATAGAACGGCTTGCAACAGAGAACGGGCGCTGTTGAAGCGACATGTCGGCAATAACACGGTCGTGAACGAATCGGCGAGGTCGGCGGCGAGCTTCCGGCACAGAAGCGTCTTACCGGTGCCGGCGGGCGCGGAGAGAACACCGATTCCCTGCGCATCCTCAAGGCCGCGCAACAGTTCATCATAGGCGTTCTGCATCGTCTCGACGCCGGCGCAGCAGTCAGCGTCCGGAGTTGCTGAGAACGGTCTGCCATCGAAACCAAAAAAGGACTCATACATGATTTCTGGGAGTCTTCCTTTGTTGCAGCGTAACACGCTGTCTCTTGCCGCAAGGAGCGTGTTTTAGTGCTTTGATTTCTGTGTTCGGCGATCCGGGTCTCGCCACGAAAACTCGTTAACTGCGAGAGTCGTTCGATCTCCCGGCAGAACGCGAATTTTCAGGCGTGTACACGGTTCGGCTCAATTTCGCGTATCCGGTAACCCTCGGCAAACCTTCGGCGCAAATCGAGGGCGCACCATTGTCATCGAACAAGGTGATTCGGCATCTTTAGACCAACCGATACAAACGCTTGGTGCACGAGAATCCCGTGAACCGTGCGTCGATCTAGGGGATTTCGCCGCAATTTTCTGCGATGCGATCCGCTTGTACGCGCGATGGAATGCGGCGCGCGGACGGGTCGAATGGCACCGTCTGGGAAGATTGAGAGGCTGGTTGAAAATGTAACGGTTCTGGCACGCTGGACCTGAGCCGACACCTCAATCGGGCGGAACAGAGTAACGGACGCCCGTGTCCCAGCTTTGGCACGATCATCGGAGCGCATTCTTCGTGCATCTGTTGAATTGGAACCGACTTGTGGCGAACTCTTTCGGCTCCGGCCATGTCATAGACTGTACGTGGGAGCATGGCTTTGGGTGGTCTCCCTTCTCCCGGCAGTGGGGTTTCGCGGTCGAAATGAGTGCAATAGGGTTTTCCTTCTCGTAACGTAAAAGGAGTAAGCGACTTAGAGCTTCGTCGTTAGAGGCGCTTTTCCTTGGCCAAGCTCTGTAGTAAGATTACAAACAGCCGCACAATGTTGACGGCAACGGAACGTACCTGCGGTACAACCCAACATGTCTGAAGCGACAATTTCTTTCGCGGATCACGATCAGATTCGTACTCTCTTCGGCGCTCGCGATCGGTACCTGAGGCAGGTGCGCGACCAGGTCGGCATCGACGTCGTGCTGCGCGGCGACGAAGTTCGCCTTCAAGGCGACGAAGCGGGGGTTCAGCGAGGTTTGGAGGTCTTTGCTGAGTTGCGCGCGATTATTGAGAAGAAGGGGCAGTTGGAAGAGTCGGAAGTTCGCCGAGTCTTGGGGATCAACGGCCAATCACAACAATCGGAAGCCGGCTTCAAGCCGGTTCCGATTGACCTTTTTGAAAAGGCCCGCAAGGTGACCCCACGCACCGCCGGGCAGGCCAATTATGTTCAATCCATCGAACAGAACGAGTTGGTGTTCTGCACAGGACCGGCCGGCTGCGGCAAGACGTACTTGGCAGTGGCAATGGCCATCAACGCCATTCGCCGCGAGCAAGTTAGCAAGATCGTGCTCGTGCGTCCGGCCGTCGAAGCAGGTGAAAAGCTGGGATTTCTGCCCGGTGATCTGCTGGCGAAAGTCAATCCCTACTTGCGTCCGTTGCTCGACGCTCTCAACGACATTCTCGACTTTGAAGCGGTCAAGAGGTACCTTGAAAATGACGTCATCGAAATCGTGCCACTCGCATTTATGCGCGGACGTACGCTCAATCAGACGTTCATCATACTCGATGAGGGACAAAATACGACCGTGACGCAGATGAAGATGTTCCTGACTCGGATGGGTGTCGAGTCGAGAATTGTCGTCACCGGCGATACCACTCAGATCGATCTGCCTGAACACACCAGAAGCGGCCTGGTCGATGCGATGAAACGTCTCGGTCGCGTGGATGGCGTGGGATCTGTCGAACTCACCGGTCACGATATTGTTCGACATCGGCTCGTGCGTGATATCGTTCGTGCTTACGATGACGAAGCGACTGGCCGAGGCCGCCATCGCAAGGCGTCGTCCGACCGTGTTTGACATTGGCACACTTTGAGCGTTCATTGATGGCGCTATTCTTCAACAAGAAAAAGCGAGCCACTCGTTCGGCGATCGTGCGTCCGGCAACGTCATTGCCTGCGCGTCTATCGGCCGCCGTGCGAGACCGCGGTCTCATGCTGCGGTTAACGCTCTGCCTGTTTGCTGTTCTCACGATGGTCTTGGCCGTCGAGGGTTGGAAGGCCAGTTTCCCGTATCGGCTCGGCGACGCCGTCGATAGCGGTATCACCGCCCGCGTGGGCTTCGAGCGCGTCAACACGTTTGAAACAAACAGGGCGATCTCGGACCGCAGCGAAAAGGCGCCTTATATCTTTAGCAACGATACGGCACCCCTTGAACAGCTTCCGGCGAAACTGCGCGTGAGCCTGAGCGACATCGCCCAGGCGGTGGACCTCGAAGAGTTGAAACCTGAAATACGTGCGGCATTTGGTCTGACAGTCGCGGAAGCAGCTGATTCGGGAGCCGGGGCAAAGCCCGGCGTGACGAGCCACGACTTTGCCACCCTCAAGGCGGCTGTTTCTGGCGAGGACAACACGGCGGGGAATCGCATTGACGACCTCGTTTCGGAATTCGAGCGGCTGATCGCCCCGCTTCATGCCACCGGGCTTGTCGACGGAAATGATTTCGTCGTGCATGCTATTCCCGACACGGCTTCGATCGCCATCATGCCGATGTCAGAGGACTCGGCTCCGAGGACGGTGCCCCGCGCGGATCTCGTGATGGCCGATCTGCTCAAAGATACGGGTACGTTGGGAAAATCCTGGCACAATTATGTAGAGCTGGCTGTCATTCGAACGATGCTCGAACGCTGGTTGCTCGCGCAGTCGCCGGTCACGCTCAAATATGACGGTCAGAGGACGCAACAGGCTCGCACAGAAGCGATTAGCCAGGTCGAGCCGGTTACGATCGAGTACAACAAGGGTGACCTTCTCCTCTCGCCGGGTGAGCCCATCGATCATGAAACACTGAGTGTACTGTTGGCCGAGTACAACCAGGTGGAGAAATCCGTTGGCTTGAATCAACGGATCACTCGCGTGGCGACCGTCTTTTTGCTGGTGCTGGTGCTGGCAGTGATGATCGGCCATTACATCGTCAATGCCGAGCGGAAGCTCGTCCGACACCTGGGGCGATTGGTCACGTATCTTACGGCGATCGTCGTTACCGTGTTATTGTGCCGGCTGCTTTCATTCGATCCTTGGCGTGCTGAAGTCGTTCCACTGTTGGCCACGGTGATGGTGTTGGCGATCGCCTACAACCAGGTGTTTGCCGGTCTCACCGCAATCGGGCTGACTCTGGTCGTCATACTGTCCACGAGTCGCGACCTTGGGCAATTCGTCGTGCTGGTGAGTGTCGCTGCCGCCGTCGTGATTCCCCTCTCAAATATTCCGTCTCGCTCGACGTTGATCAAGGTCGGTTTTGCGTCGGCGATCGTTCATTTTTTCGTGTCGTTGGGCATCGGCATCGTCCAAGGCCAATCGATCAGCGACCCGTTGACCGATTCGAGTTTGCTGTTGGCCAGTCTCCGCGGCGCCGGATGGTGCCTCGTCGCCGGTTATCTTGTCGCAGGCAGCTTACCGTTCATCGAGTCGATGTTCGGCGTCGTGACAGATATCAGCTTGCTCGAGATGAGCGACATTTCCCACCCGTTGCTGCAGGAACTCGTCCGCCGGGCACCGGGTACCTACAACCATTCCATCACGGTGGCGGCGCTCGCCGAGACGGCCGCCGACAGAATCGGTGCCAACGGCCTGCTCGTACGGGTGGGCGCCTATTTCCACGACGTGGGCAAGATGCTCAAGCCGCAGTATTTTGTCGAGAACATGACCGAAGGTTCCGAAAGCCGCCACGAACACCTCGCTCCGGCAATGAGCACGCTGATTATCATCGGGCACGTGAAAGACGGTGTCGACCTGGCCCAACAACACAATCTGCCTCGCCCGCTGATTGATTTTGTCGAGCAGCATCATGGTACGACACTCGTCGAGTACTTCTATCATGAAGCCGCAAAACAAGTCGATCAACAGCCCGACCACAAAACCGACGCCGAGGAATCCTCGTTTCGATATCCGGGTCCCAAACCTCAGTCGCGAGAGGCCGGCGTGCTGATGATCGCGGACGCCGTTGAAAGCGCCAGTCGAACTCTCAGCGAACCGACGCCCAAACGAATCGAGCGTCTGGTCCATGAAATCACGCTCAAACGATTGCTCGACGGACAGTTCGACGAGTGCTCGCTCACTTTGAGCGAGATCCGCTCGGTTGAGGAGTCGCTCATCAAGTCGCTCATCGCGATATATCATGGGCGAATCAAATATCCGGAGCAGCGGACGGCGTAAGGGAAAGCTCGAAGGGAATGGCGGCGATTTCACTAGTGCACGATATCACGCAGCACATACTCTGGCGGCCAACTTCCGGCCGACGAGGTCCCGTTCTGATCCAGTTGGTTTCCGAACAGGTCGTTTCCGATGGCTCTCACGCCAAGCAAGAGCAATCTCATTCGATGCCAATCCTTTCCAAGAGGTCTTCCTTGATTCGTTCCAACGTTCGGTGGCGTCAATGAATCACCCGCGTTCTATGTTCAATGTCGAGATCGACAACTCGCAGCGGTCTATCGTCATCGATGAGGGATTCCTCCGCGATGTTGTCGAAAAAACACTCGAGGCGGAGCGCGTCGTGGCAGCGCAAATCAGCGTTGCCATTGTAGACGATCCGACGATTCACGAGTTGAACCGGCAGTACCTCTCGCACGATTACGCGACCGACGTGCTGAGTTTTCTGCTGGAATGCGAAGAGATCAACGCGGAAGTTCCCTCCGAAGATGAGCCGCGCGGATCGGGAAAACGAATCGATGGCGAGGTCATCGTCAGCGCCGAGACCGCTGTCCGGCGTGCCGCCGAATTCCAGTGGACGCCTCGACAAGAGTTAGTATTATACATAGTGCATGGCCTGTTGCATCTTGTCGGTTACGACGATCAATCTGAAGCTGAGAAAAGCTTGATGCGCTCGCGCGAGCGAACCATCCTCACGTGCAGGCATTTCTCTGTTGGCGACGGCAGTGAACGTGGTGGCGTCGCAGAATGTCAGAGCACGAAAACTGCGGGCGAAACGTCCGGAGGCGACTCGTGAGCGGGATGCCAATACCGGTCATCGCTGGGTTGTTCATCGTAGTCAGCTTCTTTTGCAGCTTGGCGGTCTACAGCCTGCGAGATTTTTCGCGCAGCCGGCTTGATGAGATCTGCCGAGGTTTTGGCCGGGAAAGTCGCTTCGGCGAAATTCTTAAACGCCACGAGGACGCACTGTTCGTGATGGAGTGCTTGCTCTGGGTGTGCGTGATGGCGACGGTCTGCATTTCTGTCGCCCGGCCGTTGCCTCCTGCATCTCTCGGCATCGTCGATGACCGCGATGGCTTCCTAAGGGCAGTAATCGAGTTTGCACTGCTGACTGCCGGATTGGCGGCTGTCGTCGTTGTTTTGCCGCGAACGGTCGCCCGAGTCGCCGGCGAAAGATACCTGTATCATGCCTGGCCCGTGCTGGCGACGTTGATCAGGTTATCGAGGCCCGCGCTGCACGCGGCTCGGCAACTCGACAAATTTGTGCATCGGCTCAGTGGCCTTCAAGAACCCGATGAAGGTGATGCAGCCGCGTTGACGGAGGAAATCCTTACCGTCGTCGACGAGGGGCAGCGCGAAGGAGTGCTCGAATCCGAGGCGCGGACGATGATCCACCGTGTCATGGAATTGGCGGAGGAAGACGCCGCTGCCATCATGACACCACGAACCGAAATGCACTGCATTCCCGCCGACTCATCCCTTGCACAGGCGAGACAGCGACTTCTCGAAGCCGGCCATTCCCGGATGCCTGTCATCGGCGAAACGACGGACGACATCGTCGGCATTCTGTACGCCAAGGACCTGTTGAAATATCAGGATGCGTCGCTAGAGAATTCCGTGAGCCTTAAAACGATCACCCGTGAGCCGTTTTACGTACCCGAAACGACACATGTCGACACGCTTCTCGAAACGATGAAACGGGATCGCGTCCACCTGGCAATTGTGATTGACGAGTACAGTGGCGTGGCCGGTCTGGTGACGCTGGAGGACATACTCGAGGAAATCGTTGGCGAGATCATCGACGAGCACGATGCCGCCGAAGAGCAGGGGATTCATACAATCGCTCCCGGTGTCATCGAAGTTGAGGCCCGAGTCCACGTCGACGATCTCAACGAGCAATTCGACTTCAACTTACCCGAAGACGGCGACTTCGATACGATCGGCGGATTCGTGTTCGCCGAACTTGGTTGCGTTCCGACGACATCGCAGCATCTTGTCCGCGGGCAATTGCGTATCACGGTGCTCGAAGCCGACGAACGAAAGATTCATCGCCTGCGAATCGAAGTCGACCAGACGCTGGCGGCCAAAGCGGTCGATTAGAAGTGGTCCCAAAACCCTCTGATGGGTAACGTGTGCCCTTGATTTGTAGGGTCAGAAGCCACCACAACCGGGTTTTGGGACGGCTCCTAGAATCGGTCTGCGATTGTGCGCTCGGTGACGATCCTCTCGCAAGATCTGAACGCCATCATCGGCCGGAGTTCAGCAGCGAAGTCTGCTCGAAATCAAAGCTCGAGTCGCTCTCTCCAACTCCCGTTGGCGGCGCGAGACACGATCGATTCGTCGACACGCCTTCGTCGACACGAGAGTATTCGCGCCGAATCTGCTGCATCTCCATGCTACTTGCGTCTCCCGCTGCCGCATCACCGTCCGGGTGCGTCAAAAAAGGACAGTAACAATGTTGGCGGAACTGCGCTTAGCCCGGGATCAGGCGCCGATTTTCACGATCTAGCGGACGCCGGGGCCAATTAGCAAAAACGAGAACCCACCATGCCACCATTCGACCTTCGCTCATGTTTTGACCGTTTGTTGAATCGTCGTCCTCGCAGGCGCCGGGCGTCGAGCTGCGATCTATCAATCGCCGCTGTCGAACGGCTCGAGCCTCGGCTGTTGCTAACGAAACTCGGCAGCCCGATCTATGAATTCCAGTTTCCGGTCACGTTCGATTTCGAGCCCTACGCCGACCTGAACAGCAACGGTGTGTTGAAAGTCGGCGGCACGAACGAGGCCGATTACATCACTGTCGAAACCAGCCAGGTATTCGTCGGCTGGTCGATCACCAAATACTCGATACAGCCTAGGTATCAGACCGTCATCGACGTGACGATCAGCGAAGGTTACATGCCGCCCCGAAACGGAATTAATGCGGGGACAGGTAACGGGTTCACGAATCTGCAGCCGGCTGCAACGCTTTTGACGGCCCAGTTCTCGGTATCGCAAGTGAACTCGATCGAAATCTACGCCAACGGAGGCGGAGATTTCGTCGAGAACAGCACTTCAATTGCCTCCGACATTGAAGGTGGTCACGGCGACGACACGCTCGTCGGTGGTAGCGGCGACGACACGATACAGGGTGAAAACGACAACGACGTGATCTTCGCCGGCTACGGCGATGATACGCTGCTCGGCGGGCTGGGACGTGACATCCTCCGAGGTGAGGGCGACGACGATGTGATGTCCGGCGGTGACGATCTGTATAACAGCACGGTTGATGACCGGATGTATGGCGGCTTAGGCGATGATTGGATGGACGGCGAAGGAGGCAACGACGTAATCGACGGTGAGAGCGGGTATGACACGATCTTAGGCGGGGCCGGTGACGATACACTCTCGGGCGGATCGTACGGCGATCATGTGTACGGCGGGGAGGGCGATGACGACATCGACGGCGGTTCGAGTTCCGATACACTGCACGGTGACGAAGGCAATGACACACTTCGAGGCGGATCGGGGAACGATCTCATGTATGGCGGCCGTTACGAGTATTACGGGTTTGACCTGTTAGAAGGCGACTCCGGTAACGACACGCTCTACGGAAACAACGGAAACGACACGCTCGTCGGCGGTCGCGGCGACGACACATTGTATGGCGGATCGCACGACGACGTCCTGTTCGGCGGAGATGACGACGATCGACTCTACGGCCACTCGGGCAACGACGGGCTATTCGGTGGCAAGGGAGACAACTACCTCAGCGGAAGTTCTGGAGCCGACCGTTACCTGGTCATGCGTGATGAGCAAGGAAACACGGACGACTCGATCGGCTATCTGTCGTCGGTCGATGCCCGCATCAATTTCAAAGACGGCAGCACCACGGCCACGAAGTGGAAGTCCGACCAGATCGAATTGATCGATCAGGCCTTCGCCATTCTGGCCGACGCGACGAACAACACCAAGTTTCTAAAAACTTCCGGCGGCGGCGAAATAACGTTCGTGCTCAAGGACACCACCAGCAGTTTCGGTGGCCTGAACAATGGCTTTGGAACGATCACCATCGAGGACACGAACTTCGACCTCGAAGACGATTGGGCCGTTCAGATCGTCATCCATGAAATCGGCCACAACTGGGAAGAGGAAAACCCGTATTGGGGCGATTTCAAAGCGCTCAGCGGATGGACGACCTGGGTTTGGTGGTGGGATGCGAGCAAATACACGTACGGTGGCAACGGCTGGTCGTATCGCAACACAGCGAACTTCGCCTCCGGCTACGGCGAGGGCCATCCCATTGAGGACTTTGCCGAGGTGTTCGCCTACTACTTCATGGACCGCGCCGGCCGAGACTTTAATTCACAAACGTACGTCGCCAACAGTTCCGACATTGCCGACAAGCTGGATATCGTCGATCAAGTCGTCGCCTGGCTACGCTAGATCCCGTTCGGGATAACTGTGGCGGCTATCGGACGGTTTTACGTCTTTGATTATCGTCTCTACGCCGCCAGAACCCGCTACACTTATGTCAAACGCACTCCAGGACGTGGTTGCGTCGTCTCTCTTATCAGCCATTTGGTATGAAATGACTCGGCGCGATCAAACGGTGTTCGCGACGAGTGTTTCGCGATCGGTGGGAATCGATCTGTCTGCCGGCTGAAATCGCCGTGCCGTTGCGAACTGTCCACCGGTGGGCGAAACTCATGGTTTGTCCCCCGCGTAACACTTGCGCCGATCAAATCGATGCGGTGCGTTGTTGCCGGGCAGGGGCTGCCCATTCGCCTGACGGAGCTGCGGTCGACCGATGCACGTCTTATACGTCCACAAAAACTTTCCCGCTCAATTTGGGCACGTCGCAGATTATCTAGCAGATCAGCACGGCTTTCGTTGCACGTTCGTCTCCGAAAGGTCGAACGCTCACGAACAGAACGTGGAACGTATTCCCTATCGAATTCGTGGTGGCGCGACGGCCAAGACGCATTACTGCAGCAGGACATTCGAGAACGCCGTCTGGCACACGCACGCCATCTACGAAGCCCTCGAGGCGCGCCCCGATATTCGTCCCGATTTGATTGTCGGACATTCCGGGTTCGGCACGACGTTGTTCCTGCGCGAACTCTACGATTGCCCGATTCTCAATTACTTCGAATACTTCTACCGCCCGGAAGGGGCGGACATGGATTTTCGGCCCGACTTCCCCAGTAGCGATCTCACTCGGCTACGGGCTCGCGCTCGAAACGCCATGCTGCTGCTCGATTTGGAAAACTGTGATGCCGGTTACAGCCCCACGCGCTGGCAGCGCGATCGTCTGCCGCAACTTTTTCACCCTAAGGTCCAAACGATCTTCGACGGAGTGGACACAAAACTTTGGAAACCGACCGTGGATGGCCCGCGGAAAGTCGGCGAACGAATCATTCCCGACGATGTCAAGATCGTGACCTACGTTTCTCGCGGGTTCGAGTCGATGCGCGGGTTCGACATCTTCATGAAGGCGGCTCGGCGGCTTTGCAATCTGCGAAACGACGTCATCTTCGTTGCCGTGGGCGTCGACCGCGTTTTTTACGGCGGCGACGAAGAAGTGACCGGCGATAGGTCGTTCAAACAATGGGTCATCGATCAAGACGACTACGATCTTTCTCGGTTCATCTTTCCCGGTCGCCTGGCAGCGGGCGACCTAGCCGCTCTGTTTTCGATCAGCGATTTGCATGTGTATCTGACGGTTCCGTTCGTCTTGTCCTGGTCGATCATGAACGCGCTGGCTTGCGAAGCGACTGTATTGGCATCGGACACGGCTCCCGTTCGCGAGATGATCGAACATGAACACAATGGACTACTGGTCGACTTCTTCGACGTTGACGCGCTGGTTAAATCCGCCGGAGCCGTTCTCGACGACCCCCGCCAATACAAGCCTTTGGGTGCCGCCGGACGAGCCATGATCGACGAGAAATACAGTCTCGACGTCTGCCTGCCCCAAATGCTTAAATGCTACCAAGACGTCGTCTCAGCCGGCACGTCCGGCCATTGATTCTGGTCGCTCCGACCGGTACGTTCCCAAGGTCTCGAAGGCCGCTTGGGTCGAGTCGCGTCACCCAGCGAATTGGAACTGAGGTATGAGCAGCTTTGGGCAGTGAGAATTGAGCCGGCGTCGAGTTGTCGTAACCGCCTTTGGTTGCTAAACATATACGCTCACGCGAGAGTGGCGGAATTGGCAGACGCGCTGGATTTAGGATCCAGTGGCCGAAAGGTCTTGGGGGTTCGAGTCCCCCCTCTCGCACTCAAAGCGGCCCGAAAGGCCTCTGGACGAGCGAGCCGAACGGGTGATTTGAACATTTTCCACGCTGTCAGCTGGGCTTTCGGTTGGCATCGATCCGGGCAGCGTGGTTGTGGTCACGCGATTCCGGCGCGGATCGACGTGGCGCCACTTACGGTTCGGGCGACGTGTCCGGCGTATCGCGCTAAGGTTTGCCGAAGGTTATGCGCGAGCGAAACGTTGCCCCGGTCGCCTTGGAATTTCGGGCTGCCTCGTTGAAGATTCCTTCAGAGACGGTGACCCACGATTCTTTCGGGCTAACGCTCGTTACGCCGAAGTTCCCCAGTGTCGCTCCCCGTTCGGAGACCAGCACCTTTTCGGTGTTGCGAATGACCTTTAGCGTGCGTGGGTTGACCTGCGCGATGAACAACGGAGCCCGGTGACGGAAGATGTGATCGTTCCCGGCACCACGCCTCGTATAACACAGAAACAGCCCGTTCGGGGCGACCGCCCAGTGTTGTTGCGTGTTGTAACTGCCGAGTTCTTCGCCGTCGTCGAACGTCCATTCTTTGATTGGGGCGAAGTTGAGGCCGTCTTCGCTGGTTGTTACGTATCCTTTGAGGTCGTTACGTATCGTGAGATAGAATGTGTCGTCGAACTTGACGAGCGACGGTTCGACCAGACCTCGCACGGCGTCGAGATGCATCTCGGTTCCGTGGCGCAGGTACTTGAGTTCTCGTCCGTCGAACGAGAACTGCGCCACGGTAACTGAATGCGGAACCTTTTGGCTTGTCGCGTAGTAAAATGGCAAGAGAACCGTTCCGTCGGAAAGCGGAACCCATTGTGCGCAGGCTGATCGGGCGACGTCGAATTTTTCATCCGGCGGCATCTCGACCCGCTTCAACTTTGTCCAGCGATCTGCCTTGGGATCGTACACGGCGTAGGTTGTTTGATGGGCACGTTTGACATCGGAGAGCTGTTGACCTTTGGCGCTGTAACGCACCTCGGCCCCAACAGCAAGAACCTTTCCCGATTTTGCGTGCCAGGCGGGAGTCATATCGGCGGGAGAGACGTTGACGCCGGAATCGTCTTTGACCCATGCCAATTCATCAGGCGTGATCGTTTCCGACCATGTCTCTCCGCCGTCGAACGTCGTCTTGTAGCTCAACCCGGAATAGTAGTCTGAGACGAACAGGTGCTTTTGAAACGTCATGATGGCGGCGGGACGGCCATTTGTTCCCAAGCCGGGGAGTGGCGAAACGCGAGGATGAAACCACAAGAACTCGCCATCATTGTGCTCCATGATCGTGCTGAGTTCGACGTCAATGCCGACCGAGGGAACTGATCGGTTTCCGTCGGCCGCTCGAGCCGGGAGTGTCGTCGAGTCAACATGCGTGGCAAACAATAGGGTGCCAACGCAAAGAAGCGAGCATTTCCAGGACATCATTAGACGTTGTTCCTCGAGTTTGGCCGTCAAGACGACTTTCTTCGCGCGGATGTACCATTTGGGTCGCGACGGGTGTTAGCATCAATGATAGGCTCATGAAGCCGCCCGATCCAGGAAGCGTGACCGTTTGTTTCGTGGCGGCGGGATGATACAGGTTGAAAAAGGTTGGACGGCACGCAGATCGGGGACGCATTGCAGACCGGACGACAGAAGTCTGGCGTGTGACGGAAATGCTGGTGACGAACGGAGAGTTTCGAAGGTGTCTCCCATCGTCGCGAAACGCCGATGGGCGCTCCGGTTGTCGTCGCTGTCGCCGTTTGGTTGTGGCACCCCGTCCATGGTTTTTGAGACGTATTCAACAGGAAAACACATGATGAGGCACCCTTTCCAATCTGCCCCGAGTTTCGGCCACGCTCCGGCGATCGCGAGGTGCCGACGTCGGGTCGTAGCGTCTCTCGTCGTAGCGTGCGTCTTACTAGTCGGAAATCATCGCGCTTTCAGCGAGACATGGGCGGAGAAGCTCGGCTTTCCGGCTGGTAAGCGTGTGGTGATTTTGCATGCCGAGAAAGCGGGCATGTGTGACGAGGTCAACGGCATCACGCAGCGCATGCTGGAAGACGGCTCCGTCCAGTCGGCCAGCGCCATGGTTCCCGGGCCTTGGTTCGCCGTGTTTGCCGAGTGGCAGCGCCAGCATCCAAAGCACGACATCGGCCTTAGCTTGACGCTGCACCATCAGTGGAAGAACTACCCTTGGCGGCCCGTGGCGCCGCGAACGGAAGTCCCCGGCATCGTCGATGCCGACGGGTTCTTGTGTCGAAACGCCCAACAGTTCATCTTCAATGCACAGCCCGAGGAAGTCGAACGGGAAATTCTCGCGCAGCTTCAATTCGCATTCAAAAACGGGTTTCGTCCGACACACCTGCGATCACATCAAGGCCTCCTCTTTTCTCGCATCGACTTGGCCAGAGCCTACCTGGACATCGCCCGCAAGCATTGGATTCCCGCCGTTGTCATCGAACTGACCGAGGACCACGTCGAGAGGTTTCGCGCTGAGGGATTCCCGCTGGGGGACGATCTCATTGATCTGATCGCCGAATATCCTTTGCCCAAAATCGATGACTTGCAGTTTGTTCCCGACGCCGATTCGTACCAACAAAAGGTCGAGGCGTTTAAAGAACTCGTTCGTGGTCTTTCGCCGGGCATCACGCAAATTATTTCTCAGCCGGCCGAAGAGAGTGTCGGACTTCGCAAGATCGACGACAAGTGGCAGCAATTCGTGTGGGATGGCAAGTTGCTTGGTGATCCTGAAGTGCAGCAGTTCCTGAAAGTCGAGGGAATCGTGTTCACGAACTGGAAGGAGATGATGCAGCGGTTTGAAGGAGACGTTTCGCGAAAACCGGAAGAGGGCGACCGAGACGATCCATTCGAATTCAATCCGCAAGACGACGAGCCGAAGTGATCTGGCTCTGCGTGAGTCGTTGTTACTGGCCTCAAGCAATAACCCTTGAAAGACGGTATTTGTTTCTCATGTCGAACTGGCTCTGCATGATCTGTGGATCGATTGTCGTCTGTGCGACAAGCGCAGAGGCTCAGGGGCAATATCACTATCACCGGCCGAAGTCACCCTACTCCCGGAGCGCTCCGAGAGCTCGCCGCGCCCCAACGGCGCCGAAAGCCCGCAAGACTCCCCGCGCCCACAACTACAGCAAGGTGAGAAAACCTCGCAGCACGAACTACTACCAGAACTTCTACAGGGGCAGCAGCCCGCACACCAAAAAGCGCCAAACGCCCCGGACGCAAAGTCGGCCCCGTTCAATGAGCAAAACTAGCAAGATGTACAGCGCGCGTTACAAACGCTGACTCGCAAGGCTAGACCATGTCTGGTTCTGTTGTAGCGGATCGAGACGTGATTGAAGCTGAAGTGTGATTATTTGAGTGGCTACAGTTTCGCGGGGCGCGCTGTAGACTCAACGACCAACTGCAGCCGACGCACCACCGTTTCGTCAATCGAGCTTTCCTCACAAGACGAAATCATTCACCGAAGTCTTCGTTGTACTTTTGTTGCATGAGTTGACGGACCCGGCTGCGATCCTGTGTGATCATCTGCCAGATCTGTTCGCGCTTCTGCGTCCCGCTCGAGACCGCTTCGGCCTGACGCTCCCGCACCTCCTGCAGGTTGCTGGTCACGTTGTAGGACGGCGCGCGCCGAGAAATGCCGCCCCAGAAGCTGAGGTCCGAATATCCCGGATCGTAGTGGACGTCGTACGTCAGCGTATTCTGTTGGGTGCGAACCTCGACGTCGACGCCTCGTAGTGAAGCGGACAACGCGCGAAGTTTCGCACTGACGTCGGCGCCGTATTTCATGAGCTCCGGGTCGACGTTTGTGCCCGACAACTTTTCGATTTTCTTTGCGCAGCGGTCGAACCATTCCGCTGTCCCTGAGAGACCACTATCCCAGCCGGATGTTTCGACGTCCTTCAGATATCGGCCGATCGTACGGTAATAGTTCTTCGAGTCTTTGGCGCGCGATGCCTCGGCTCTCGACTGATTCTTGCCGGCGGCCGGAAGCGGCGGCGTTTGGGCGATCCGTGGTTGTTCGACGACCGTCGGATGCGGCGCGACGACCAGCGATAGAATTCGTCGTAAACTCGTATCGGAGAACTGGGTTTTCAACACCACGGCCCGGTCTTCGATACGGGAACGGCTCTCCTTGAGATCATCGAGCGCCAACCCGTGATCGCCCAACACGTTCATCACGATGCTCTTGACGTATTTGCCTTCCTCGCCCAAATCGGTACCGAAGTCAACCGTGAGCACGCCATCGGTCTGATTGCCGATCTTGATTTCCAGTTGAACGCCTTGAAGTGATCGGGCGAGCTGCACGAGGGCCTTGAGTTCGGTCTCGTCGGCTCCCAGATTCGGCATCGACTGCAAACGTTCGAGAACTCGTTTCGGATCGACCGCGTCCTGCAAATCGAGTGCGAAAACAACGTGGGCCGACGAACTGGCCGCCTGTTCCAAATAGGGAGAGATCGACGACTCGCGCGTTCGGGATGAGGAGCGAATCCACTGGGCGACATCCCGACGGAAACCCGGCGAGCGGATTCCCAGCACGCGCGATTCGAGCCCCACGAAATAGGCGTCACGTGCCGATTGAACGACCGGCGTGTCGGCCAGCGTTTCGACCTGCGAGTTCTCATGACGCGCGACGTTGGCCATCTTCACGTCATCCTGCATCGACAGTAGCAGCACACTCCAGACTTCCTCCGGCACTTCAAGCTGGATCTTTGATCCAAATACGCTCGTTGTCGCCCAGGGCGGAATAACGTTCGCACCGGCCAGAAACTTTTCCTTTTGTTTGTCCGCCCACTGTTCGCGGCGGGCTCGCCTGCCGCCCAGGATCTCCTCGACGCGGATGATGGCGACGGCATTGGCCGACTCGGGAACGTAACGCAACAACCGCTGAGTCTGGTCGGCTGCGATCGCCCCCGTCGTTGGAAGTGCCATCAGACAAGAAACCAGCAACGGTGTTCGGGCGCGGTTCATTCTCGCTCTCCAGATATCTTCATTGTTTCCGCTACAACCTTCTCGCCGAACGATGGGAGGCCGGCGATTGCTTTCTGCGCATCAACGGGCCGTGAAAGAGGCCGCGCGACACGGAGTCTAGAACCCATCCCAAAATCCGGTGGTGGTGCGTTTCAACTCTACGAATCAGGGGGATAGCGCTGTCCATCAGAGGGTTTTGGGATCAACTCTACAGTACAATGACTTCCGCAACGATTCCCGCGTCCGGTCGACCGGGCATGCGCACGGGAGACGCCCGTCGGGTCTTCCACACAATCGTTGCGTTCAATTGTATCCCAACGCAAACGGCTGTTCCACAAACTTCCCTGCGCCGATGTGGTAAAACGAGGCGTTGGTGGACGAAGGTTGCCGGCTGTTCTGATCCGTCAAGAGCCCGTTTTTGCCGCAGCGTTGCGGTCGCCATTCGTCCGCAGAAACGACCGGATCTCGGAAATGTCTAGAAAGACGTACATCAAGCGGTTCCGCACGCGTTGGCTGAAGAAACCCACCAGCTCGCCGTTGTTGTTAAAGGCGGGGCCGTCTGAGAGGGGTAGAAGCGGGAACGTTGCCTCGGCGACGGTGAGCCGTTCCGCCCCCGGTCCAGCGGCGGGTTTGGTCTGATACACGCTCCGCACGACGCCCGACAAGACGTTCCAAAGTGAACCTGAAATGATAAAGTGCGTGACCGCGCAGACTTTGTCGGCGGGTTTCGGGCCGCGGTCGGCCAGTCGGACGGCGACCACGTCTTTGGGAAGCGAACTCAGTTCGATCAGCGCCAGACCGCGCACGCGGTCAGTTGCGACGACGGTACCTCGAATGTTAAGCCGATCGGATTGTGTCGTGTACGAGGCGAGATCGGTCACCACTCGCCCGTTCTTAACCATCGGGAAGCAGACAAAGACGTCCGTCGCGGCTCCGACTGCGCTGGACGTTGTAACGATCCATCTTCGGCGGCTGTCGATGAGCACACCGGTTCCAGCCGGTTTGAGGGTGTCGCCAACTGTCGTGAAGATCAAAGTTGTCGAATGGACAATTCTTTGATCGTCCGCTTTTGTATGCGCACATACCATTTCGGGAAGAACCATCAATAGGATAGCCGTTAATCCACCAAGCGACACGGCGATTCGCCGGCTTGTTATTCTCTCGTTATCTCCTTCAGCCGTCAAAATTCGCAATGTCGTTGATCCGTTAGACGTTCAAATAGAGCGTTATGTGCGCAGCGTGCGCCCAATCACTGTCAAAAGCGAAAAAACAGTCAGAGTGTTACGTGCCGTTCCCGGAATTCTTGACACCAAACGAATCTATTCGCGGGTTGACGTCCTATTAAAACCGGCAGAACTCGTTCGCTTCGTTGACATCGTGGTCCGGCCATTTAGAATGGGAAGGTCCTACCATCACAAGGGTGACAGCGTGTCGTTCTTGTCCATTGATTCGAGGCTTCCCGTGTTTCTAGAGGCGTGTTTTAAAATGACGGCGGCGTTGTGTCCGCCGGGAACGGCTATGCCGCTTCACCGTGCCTCGCTCGTGTTAGCTCTCAACTGCAACAAAGGAGAATCGTAATGAAGAGGATTGCTGTTCTTGCCGCTTTGGTTGCTGCCGTATCCGTCTCGACTGCGAGTGCTGAGGAATTGAAGAGTGGCCTGCAACCGGGTAAACTCATCGGCGCTTTTTATGTCACCAAGGCAGCCGGCGCGGAAAGCGACGAAGTGGAAGTCGGAGAAAACCTGTGCTACCGTTGCAAGTACGGCGGACGTCCGATGGTGATGGTCTTCACCCGCAGTACCGACAAGCACGTGCAACGTCTGGTCAAGCGGCTGGACAAGGCGGTCGCCAAGCATTCCGATGAAGAGCTCAAGGCGTTCGTCAACGTCTTGGGTGAGGACAAGAAGAAGTTAGAAACGACGGCCAAAGATTTGGTCAAGAACACCAAAGCCAAAGGCATTCCTTCGGTCGTTCCCAACGAATTCGAGAACGGGCCGGATGACTACGCGATAAATCCCAAAGCTGAGGTGACTGTCATCGTCGCCAGCGGCGGCAAAGTGGTCGCCAACCACGCTTTCTCCCCAAAGAAGCTGGATAAGAAAGGCATCAAGGCGATCATCGCTGACCTCGACAAGTTGATCGAAGGTTAATCACGCTGACGATCAGGCTGATTCCGTCAGCCAACATTTCATAGCCGCGATCGTCGATTTCAGGCGATCGCGGCTTGTTTGTTATGCAGCGCGGCCGAGCGAGTTGATTGCTCGCCGAACTTCGCTCATCTGAGAGCGGTGATGGAATTCAAGGACAAATCATATGCGGGGAATCACCGCGGACCGTTGCCGATGTTTCTGGCTGCCTCTTGTCTGTTGCCTCATCGGTCTTGCTCCGGAAGCTGCTTCGGCTGAGCAGTCGACGGTTCTCGACACGTCGCCGGTTGACATCGCACTCTCTGGGAACGGCCAATGGTTGGTCACGGCGAACCAGACGTCCAACACGGTTTCGCTTGTCTCCCGAGAGACGTCGCAGGTCGTCGACAGCCAACCGTGCGGCGAGCACCCTGTCGCCGTTGTGATCGGTCCTGACGGACAGAGCGTATTCGTTAGCTGCCAATACTCGGGTGAACTGTCGCGCCTGCAGGTCGTCGAACGCGATGCTGACGGCAAACATTCGCTGAAGCTCGAGCGGCTCGGTGACGTTCGCATTGGCTTCGAACCTCATGGCGTCGCAGTATCGAGTGATGGTTCGACCGCTTACGTGGCACGCAAGGCGGCTCACGACGTGGCGGTCGTCGACCTGGACGCCAACAAAGTCACGAACCACATCAAGGTGGGCCGCTGGCCGCGCTATGTCGCTCTTTCGTCGGATGACGCGCGATTGGCAGTCGGCACCAGCGGAACCAGCGGAGACGACGGAATCTCGGTCGTCGACACACAGCGCGGCGAACTCGATTACATCGAGTCGGTACGCGGGATCAACATTGGGCATTTGCACGTCTCGCGCGACGATCGGTACGTCTATTTTCCTTGGATGGTTTATCGCACGAATCCGATCACGTTCGACAACATTCGCCGCGGTTGGGTATTGGGCAGCCGAATCGCACGCGTACGGCTGGATGGCTCGGCCCGCCGCGAGGCGATCACGCTCGATCCGCGGGGGGAAGCGGTTGCCGACCCACACGGCATCGCGATCACATCCGATGAACAGACGCTGATCGCTTCGGCACCGGGTACGCACGAACTTCTGGCGTATCGGTTACCCGATCTGCCGTTAAAACAATTCGGAGGCTCGGTCGATCACATCGATCCCGCGTTGCTGCGAGATCGGGATCGTTTCTTTCGCATTCCGCTTGGTGGCCGGCCGATGGGAATTCGAGTGGCGGCCGACAATCGTACCGTTTACGTTGCCAACTATCTGTCGAACGCGGTTCAGGTCGTCGATCTCACTGAGAGAAAAGTCGTCGGCAGCATCCCGCTCGGCGGGCCGGCCGAACCGTCGCCGACTCGGCTCGGCGAGGCGTTCTTCTACGACGCTCGCCGCAGCCTCGACCAGTGGTACAGCTGTCACACGTGCCACTACGAAGGCGGAAGCAATTCCGTCGTCATGGACACGCTCAACGACGGCACCAACAACTCATTCAAAACGGTACTGCCCCTTTACAACGTTCTCGAAACGTCGCCCTGGACCTGGCATGGCTGGCAGCGCGATCTGGTCGCAGCCGTTCACAAGTCAACGACAACAACCATGCTCGGCCCGAAACCGACCGACGAAGACGTGAACAACCTCGTCAGCTACTTGGAAACGCTCGAGCCGCCACCAAATCCGTTTCGGCGGTCGGGCGGTTCGCTCAGCGAGGCGGCCCGGCGGGGGAAGCACATCTTCGGGAGCGAACGGATCGGCTGCGCGGTGTGCCACACCGGCCCGCATTTCACCGACGGCGAAGTTCACGATGTCGGTCTCGGTTCATCCGACGACCTTTACGAAGGCTTCAACACTCCGTCCTTGGTCGGCGTTCATGGCAAAGTGCGTTTCCTTCACGACGGCCGCGCCAAGACGCTCAAGGACGTGCTGACGGGCGATCATCGACCGTCGAAGACAGGCGGCACAGCCGAACTGTCAGCCGATGAACTGCAAGACTTAATCGCGTATCTTCGGTCGCTTTAGGCGACCTTTCGCGGTCACCAACTCAGGACTCGTTCCGACGCTCTGATTGAAAACGTATCTGCAACTCGTTCCCAAGCTGTGCGTGCGGAGGTTGGATGCCGAGGCTTGAGCGAAGCGTGGCCCCGAATAGGACCACAAACCACGGCCGGTCCTTTGGACAGACGCCGCGATTTACGATGGTTGTTGCTGTCCTTCGCTTTGTATCGTACAGTGATGGAAGGCGAATGCCGGGAGGGTCTCCATGTACGATCGACGCACATTCCTGATGAGTCTCGCTGCAATCTCAGGAGCGGGGCTGCTTGCGCCGCGAGCCGCTTCGGCGAAATGGCTGTCGCGGGCTCGTTCGTCGCGGGACAAGTTGAAGATCAGCGGGATCGAACGCTACGAACTCTACTTGCCCTATCACGAGTTCAATGGCAGCTCTCTGTCTCGGTATCACGGCTACCGCATCCAGGCGACAACCGTCATCCTGGTCAAAACCAACCTGGGCCTGGTGGGGGCCGGCGAATCGTGGGGCGTTTACGACGTCACCGATGAACATCGAATAAAGTACTTGGGCTCAAGCCCGTTCGACTGGATCGGCGCACGATCCGACCTGCCGTTTAACATGGCGATGTACGACCTGATGGGGAAGTACCTCGACATCCCCGCCTGGAAGCTGATCGGGGAACAAGTGCGAAAGCGAATTCCCGTATCCGCCTGGACGGCTTCTCAATCACCCGAGATGATGGCCCAAGAGGTCGAGCAGGCTGCCGGGCTCGGTTACACGTGGCTTAAGTATCACGTCGATGAAGTTCAGAACGTCGTCGATCAAACGGTCGCCATGCAAGTCGTCGCTCCGCCGGGGTTCAAGATTCACTACGACTTCAACATGAACTCCAAGCGCGAGTCGATCGAGCCGGTTCTCGATGCGCTCAAGCCGTTTCCCATCGTGGGCCGCATCGAAGATCCGATTGACACCTCAAAGCCTGCCAACTGGAAGCATTTTTGCGACAAGTACGACTGGCCGATGGTCGCGCACCACGCGCCGCTTGATTTTATTGTGAACGGCTCGGCCGACGGCTTCATGGCGGGTCACGCTTCGGTCGGGCAGGCGATCAAAGTCGCCGGGGTTGCCGAACAGCTCGGCAAACCGATCATGCTGCAACAAGCCGGCTCGTACATCAACCAGGCGTTCTTAGCGCACGAAGCGTCCGTGTTTCCCACGGCGACCATGGATCACGTCAACCTGGCCGAGCTGTGGACCGAGCACGTGACCAACGAAGCCATGCCGATTCACAACGGAACAATCGAGGTTCCCGACGGCCCCGGATTGGGGGTGACTGTCGATACCGAGAAGCTCGAGCAACTTGCGCAGGCGCCTCGGCCGAAGTACGAGCCGTTTTTAGTGAAGATCATGTACAAGAACGGTCCCACAATTATCGCCCGGCACAACGCCGACTTAAGCGGCCATACCGACGACATGCGGTTTTTGAAACGCCTGTTGGGCGAGCCGATTCCCGGCCCCACCCCGGGCTACAGTAACAGAGTCCGTACCGAGTGGTGGGCCGACGCGGACGACCCCGCTTTCCAGAAGGCATGGAAGGCGACCGAGAATCAGAAGTATTTTGTCATGTAACAGCATGTAGCGAGGTGCCGGCATGGATTCCAAACAGAAGACGAGAACCTTTAACGAACTGACGCCCGAGGAGGCCCATGTCATCGTGGACAAGGGCACCGAGCGGCCGTTTACCGGTGAGTACGCCGACTTAAAGGACGGCGGAACGTTCATTTGCCGCCGCTGCAACGCGCCGCTGTATCGTTCCGACGACAAGTTCGACAGCCGCTGCGGCTGGCCCAGCTTCGATGACGAGTTGCCCGATGCCGTCGACCGCCACACCGACGCCGACGGCCATCGCACGGAGATCGTCTGCCGGAATTGCGGCGGACATCTGGGGCACGTCTTTCTCGGCGAAGGGATGACGGCCAAAAACACGCGGCACTGCGTCAATTCCGTCTCGATGGCGTTCGTCACCGAAGGGAATTCGCTTCCGGCGGTCATCGAGCCGACGTAGAACGTCGTTCGAAGTAGCGCGTTGATCCGAATCCACGGTTCGCGTACGCCGCCGCCCGCGCCAGAATAACACCCGCCGTCGCGCGGATCATCAGACCTTCATCCGAGCAATTCTGCCCGAAAGTGTCCGGTTCCGGTAATCGGCATCGGTTGGCCGACGGCGTTCGGCACGGTGGTATGCGGGTCGATGCCCAGCAGGTGAAACGCCGTTGCCAAAACGTCCTTGGGGGAAATGGGATTCGCCTCGACGTCGCCGCCGACTTGATCCGTCCGGCCGATCAGGTTGCCTGTGCCCATGCCGCCGCCGGCGTAGACTTGCGAATAGGCCCGCGACCAGTGATGCCGCCCGGCTCCTTTGGCCTTCGAATCGATTTTCGGCGTGCGGCCGTGCTCGCTGATCACGAGCACCAGCGTCTCGTCGAGCATTCCGCGAGCCTCTAAATCAAGCAGCAGTGCGGCAAACGCGCGGTCGAAGACCGGCAGCAAATAATCCTTGAGCCGCGAGTAATGGTTTTCGTGCGTGTCCCAAGAGCCAGCGTTCAACCCGAACGCGTCCCAGATGACGGTCACAAATTTGCTGCCCGCTTCGATCAGCCGGCGGGCGGCAATACACGACTGCCCGAACAGCGTCATCCCGTACTCGTCGCGGACACTGTCCGGCTCGCGGGCGTAGTCGAGCGCTTCGTGAATCTTGCCCGACGACAGTAGAGAATAGGCCATCTGCTGCTGCAAGTTGTACGTGCTCACACGTTCGTCGGCGTCCATCCAGCGCCTCGTTTCGTCGAACTGCTCGAGCAGCGAACGCCGCAGGTCGAATCGCTTGACGGGGAGTTCCTTGAGCCGCGTGCCGTCGCCGGCCAGTTGCAACTTGTCGCTGGGCTTGATCGACAGATACGGATTGTGAAATATTTTGCCTCTCACCTCGGGGGCAGGGCGCGTGCCCTTTTCAGTGAAATCGGTGTAGACGGGATCGTAACGCGTGCCCAGGAAGGCGCCGTACGGGCCGGCGAGTGGCGGGTACTCGGTCTTCAAGCCCATGGCGAACGGCAAGGCGACGTTGCGAGGCATCTCGGGCAACTGGCCGCCCGCCCGCTGGTCTTCGAGATAGTCGACGATCGACCCGATGAACGGCCATTGTCGTTTGTGGCGCGGCTGGGCCTCAATTTTCGTGTCGACTTCGGGAATGCCCGATACGGCGTAGACGGTGCCGTGCAGCGGATAAGGATGCGTGAGCGAACGGACGACCGTCAGCTTGTCCGCAATTTGGGCGATCTTCGGCAGATGCTCGCAGATTTCGATGCCCGGTACGGCGGTTTCGATGGGCCTCATCTCGCCCTGAACTTCGACCGGTGCCTCGGGCTTAGGGTCGAACGTCTCGTGCTGCGCCGGCGAGCCGTATTTGTAGATCAAAATGCACGACTTCGCGCGACCGAATTTCGTCGTGTTTGTGACACCGGCGGCCTGCGTACTCTGAGCGGAGAGAAAATCGCCCAAGCCGAAACCGAACGCCCCCAGCCCGCCGACGTGCAGCAGGTCGCGACGCGTTAAACCGTCGCAAAGCGTTTTTGGATTACCGAGGATGCGGAGCATACCGTCCTCACGTCGCGTGCTGAAATCCTGGCGGAATCGCCGTTTGTCGCCGCCCGATAGTCTACCAACTTTGAAGCTGTGTTGGACAGCCATTTGACGAAACGGATGGTCGACATCGGTGTTTTGGGCATTGTCGACCACCTGTAGCAATCTGCTACGACTCATCGTCACTCATCACCCATTCCTCGTTGAATTCGACGTGTTTGATCGTTTTCAAGTTGTACGAATAGGTGACGTGGATTGTGCCGTTTTGGCCTTGGATCATCGAGGGATAGTCGAAGCGGCCGTTGGGTGTGTCTTCAAGTTGCCGCGTCCATTTCCAGGTTTGGCCTTGGTCGGTTGAGATCGAAACCGCCAACTTGTCGCGGGGGCCTCGTTCCTTGTTGTTGTAGATGAGGGCCAGGTGACCGTTCTCGAGCAGCAGCACTTCGATGCCTCCGCCGGGGTGCAGGCGGTCGGTTAGTTCGGGCACCGACCAGGTGAGGCCACCGTCGGTCGACGTGCTGCGTTTGATTCGGTGTCTGGGATCGCCGTTACGGAAGTAGGCGGCGATGTCCCCATCCGGAAATTCGACCAGCGACGGCTGAATGAGCCCGGTCGCCGGCACCGGCTCGGAATAGGTCCACGTGCGGCCGCCGTCGGACGTGATCGCCATCATAGGGATTTCGAAGTTTTCGTTCGAAAGCGGCACGACGAGCGAACCATCCGACCTGATGAGAGGATGCACGCGAGGCATCCAGCCGAGCCGCTGACGCATGGGGTCGTCCGCCAGCCCGCGCATATGTTTGACCAGCGCGTCCGCCCGCTGCTCGGTGATTCCGTATGACTTTCGCAGTTCGGGCGACTTCAAATGCGTTTCGAGCCGATCGATGACTTCGCCAAGTCCTTGGGGATGTGGGATCAACAGCCCGCTTTTTTCCCATTTTGGTGGGCCGGGCGTTTGGTAGTCGCTGGAGATCTTGTATTGCAGCAGTGAACTGCTCCAGGTCCATTTGGGAGCCCCCAGCATCGTGGAATGAAACAGCCACAGCTTGCCGTCGTTGTCGACGACGAGCGTCGGGTTGTTGTCCGAGACGCCGAACGTGTCGTTCATCACAAACGGCGATTCCCACACGGCAGAACCGTGCGGCTTGCGGCTCCCGCCGATGCGAACGTCGTCGCTTTTATCCTGGCGTTCGTTGTAGTACCTCGGGCTGGGAAGTTTGGGACCGTTTTCGTAATACACGACGAGCAGATCACCGCCGGGGCACTCGACGACCGTCGATGCGTGCACGTGCCCGTGGCTTTCGGCAGCGGGATCGAACACAAACTCTTCGGCGTAGTGCGGGTCGGCCGCTTCGCAGATTTGCGCTGTCAAAGTTGCCATTGCACCGATGACCAGCGCGATTCGGACAGCAAACAGCATCAGCGTTTCTCCAATTGTCTGGGTGGGATGATGGGATAAGCGGGCGAGGCGATGTACGATTGGGCCATCCGCTGGATCGCTTGTTTGACCACTTGGGGATGATTGAGCGCAATGTTGCGTTCTTCCTTCAGGTCGGACGAGAGGTCATACAGTTCGATTGTGTTTGTGCGGCTGTAGCGGATCACCTTGTAGTTGCCGAAGCGGACGGCTTGCATGAAAGCTCCCCGCGAGTGGGCGTAGTCCCAATACAAAAAGTCGTGCGTCTTGTTTTGCGGTTTGCCCAACAGGCTGGGCGCCATCGAGATTCCGTCGGTGTGTTCCGGAGCCGCGGCACCGGCCAGTTCGGCCAATGTCGGCATCACGTCCCAGAAGGCCCAGACTTGGTCGCTGACACGGCCGGCGGGAACATGACCGGGCCAACGCGCGATCATCGGAATGCGGATGCCACCTTCATAAAGGTCGCGTTTCTCGCCCCTCATTCCGCCTCCGCTGTTGAAGAACGCCGTCCGATGGGCTCGATGCTCGCCACCACAGGGGCCGTTATCGCTGGTGAAAAACACAAGCGTCTCGTCGTCGATGCCTTTTTCCTTGAGCTGTTTCATGATGCGCCCCACGTCGCCGTCCATACGAGTGACCATGGCGGCGTAGTTCTTCTCAACCTGTGGCCAGTCCCGATCTGTGTAGGGTTTGTCACTGGGGACAATCTGCGACTCGGGAGAAAGTCCCGGATAATCGGACCAGTGGGGAATTGTGTAGGCCAGATAGAGAAAAAACGGCTCTTCTTTCGACTGCTCGATGAATTCGAGCGCGCGTTCGGTGAACAGGTCGTGTGTGTATTGGCGTTTCTTCTCGCCGCGATTTCCGAACAGCAGGCGAATGCGATCGTTGTCCCACAAATAGTGCGGGTAGTAAAAGTGCGCCTGATCCTGATCGAGGTGGCCGAACCAGTCGTCGAATCCCTGGTCGTTCGGCTTTCCTTCTGAGCCGTGAATGCCCAGGCTCCACTTGCCGACGGCTCCCGTGCGGTAACCGGCCGACTTGAGCACCTCGGCGACGGTGACGTCGTCGTCGATCAGAAACGTGCCGTGAGGAATGTTGTCGCGAACCCGGGCATGGCCGTTGTGCACGCCGGTCATCAGGCAACATCGCGAAGGGGCACAGACCGTCGAGCCGGCGTAGACCTGCGTAAACCGGGTTCCCTGAGCGGCCAGCCGATCGATGTGCGGCGTTTCGATCTGTTGTTGGCCGTAACAGCCAAGGTCACCATATCCCAGATCATCGGCCATGATGAAGACAATGTTCGGCCGGCCGGTCGATTCTTGCGCGGGCAGCACGTTTGTGGCGCCGAAGACCGCTAATAGCAGGGTGAATACGCCCAATCGACTCGAAGCAAAGTTATGTTTTGAAATCATTTCGGAAAGCCATTTCATTTCGCTGCTTGTTTGTGTTGGCGACGTTCCGTCGGAAAAATCGCTTGGGAGAACGCCGGCGTCGGTTCGTACGTGTTCGATCGTCCTTGTCTGCGAGAACACCCATTTATTGAGAAATACTGTCGGGATCCCAGATTGTCGCGGCGATGTAACGCTCGGCACCGGTCCTGTCGTCACAGAAATAGTAAATGGTGACGACCTTCCCGTCGGGGCGTTGCACGCTTCGAGGATACCCCATGTCGTGACTGGCTCCGTCGTCTCGCAGGACGACTTCGTCGCACCACGATTTGCCGCCGTCATTCGAAAGCTTGGCACACATTCGATAAGGCGCCGCCCGTACGCCGTAAGTCACACACAGTCGAGAGTCGTCAAGCTTGATCAGACTGGCCGGATTACCGACTCCCGTGTCGCTGACAGGATGAGCGAGCCGTTGCCAGGACGCACCGTTATCCTGTGAGGAGAACGCCGCCAGCCAGGCTTTCGGCCGGTCACGTCTTCGCAACACGCACACGATGTCGGTTTCCGACAGTCGCGCGGCGGTCGGCATGATGGCGTTTCCCGCAAGCGGCGGACCGATCCACGAGATGAGCCGCCACGACTTTCCCCCATCAGTTGTGCGAGCGCAGACAGAACGTTTTCCGATTCCCTTTCCATCGATGTGCGCCATGCTGGTGGTGCTGAGAAAGAGAGTGCAGTCGTGTTTGCCGTTGACGATGTAGTTCGTCCGCGCTTCGATACCGGGGGTTCCTATGATCGGAATTTCAAAGGGACCCTGCCAGTGACGGCCTCGGTCATAGGAATAGAAAAGCCACGAATGTCCCGTCTTCTCGCCGAACATTCGTAACGTCATCGCAAAATCAGGATGTGTGAAGTCGATACCGCCGGGACAATTATTTGCTGGCGGAACCTCGATGCCGGGCCGAAGAGTGCCGAACATATGGTCTCCAGCGGGTATCAGGTCACCGTTTCGTGACGGGTCTTCGATGGACCACGTTTCGCCTCCGTCGAGGCTGCGGGCCAAGAGATGGTCTTCCGGGCGTTCGCGGTCGATGTTGTGCGAATTGCCGAGATCTTTGTGATAGCCCCGTCCGAAGCCGACGAGAATTTCATTTCCCCATGACCAGATACCATGATTGGCGGGCCAACCGCCAAAGCGGCCCGGTTCGTAGTAGACCTTCACGTGCTTCGCGTCGACGTCTGCCGGTTGCGCTCGTAGGTTGACTGGCACGGTACTGAGCAGCAACAGCGGCAACACCATCAATCGCAGCACCAGAGAACGGCGGCGGACCGTCACGTTACAGCGATTCACTAGTGGCATGATCGTGCTTCCAGGATTGTCGGCAAGTTCTCTCAAATCACATTTGAACTGATCGACGACTCATCGTCGTTTGCCGCGGTGTCAATTTGGGACCAATATCAGTAGTCGGCACCATTTAGACTCTCGACGACCGAGTTGAGCCATTCTTCCAACTTCGGTCGCATGCTCTGGGCGCGATCCGCCTGGGATGTCAAGACGTCCTTCTTTTCGAACGGATCAGCGGCAAGATCATACAATTCCCAAGATACGTCGCCGCGCTTGTCGGTGATCCGATGCAGTTTCCAGTCGCCGTCAATCCAGGCGGCATGACCGGGGAATTGATCCCGTGGATAGGCGGGCGAAGGAAGCCGAGCGGCGTGTTGGCTCGACTCATGCGGTGGCAGATCGTCCCCCGATTTCTGCGCGATCAACAGCTCCTCCATCCACTGAGCCGACGGCGTGCGGATTCCGCCGATCGAGTAGTTCCAAAAACCGATCGGCTTGGACCGCGTTTCTTGTTGAGTTGTTTGATTGTCGATGAGCGACACGAGGCTGACGCCGTCGAGTACGGGTTGTTTCGCAGCCGTCACGCCGGTCACGTCGAGTAGCGTGGGGTAAATGTCGCACGTGTTGCAGCGGACGTTCGTCACGCGAGGCTTAGGAATACGCTCTGGCCATTCCAAGATCGCGGGGACCAACAACCCGCCTTCGTAGACTTGGCCCTTAAAACCTCGATGCCCGCCCGTTGCGCCGACAGTTCGCAGCGCTCCGTTATCACTGCAATACCAGAGAATTGTGTTGTCTCGAATTTCCAAGTCCGAAAGCGCGTCGCGCAGCTTGCCGAAGGCGCGATCCATTCCGGTCACCTCGCCCAAGAAATTCTTCCGCTTCGCGGGCTGATCGGCGTACAGCTCTTGATCTTGCTTGCTGGCACGATGCGGGTTGTGCGGTGAGCCGAACCAAACCACTGCCAGAAACGGGTCTTCGTTTTGAGTCTGCGACGTGATCCAATCCAGAGCGGCGTCGACGGTGACCATCGAACTTTCGCCCGTGGTTTGTACGGCTTTTCCCTTGCGGCTCAGGATCGGGTCGTTGTCAAAAAAGTTCGGCGCACTAAACCATTCGTCGAACCCGTTCCGGCCGGGATGAGCGGGGCTGTCGCGACGCACCGACCCGAGATGCCATTTGCCGAAGTGACCGGTCGCATAGCCGGCTCCGCCGAGTACCTCGGCCAGAGTTGCCTCTTGGGGACGCATGGGAAAGCCCCATTTGAAGACACCCATCCGATTCGGGTGACGCCCGGTCAGCACGCTGGCCCGCGTCGGCGAACAGACCGGCGCGGCCGCGTAGAAGCGATCAAACCGCAACCCGGTCGCCGCCGCATCGTCAAAGTTCGGCGTCTTGAGCAGCGGGTGACCGTTGTAGGCCATGTCGCCCCAGCCTTGATCGTCGGCCATAACAAGAACGACATTGGGCCGATCCGCCGCTGTAAGAGGATTCGGTGCCAACAGCAGAACGAAGAGGACGAAGCAAAGAATTCTCATGTTGACGATTCCAGGTGAGGCACGGATGACGTGTTCGGCGGCCTGTGTTTGATCGCATTGTGTTTGATCGCGTTGAGACCACGTCTACCATTCTGCCCGAATCGGAGAGGTACGGCAAATTAGCAGGCGAGATCCGCGGGTTGAGAGGCCTGAACGATCACGTTGACCTGCGCATCGGGTGGCACCGTATTGCAGATTCGAACGATTTCTCGCGACCATCATCGGGTCATCGTTTGATCGACGCGATCCTGCTGCCTTCGCTGGATGGCGGCATTATCTCTGGCGTAGTGAAAGATGAAGCCTGGAGATCGAGCCAGGAATCTTTTTAAGATTCCACTAAGAATCCGCGATATTCCTGCCGCAAATTCTCTGTGGCCATCGTCTTTGTGGTTGTGATGTATTTCGAGACCCATTCCGTGCAACCCGACGATCACATCATCCGCGAGGTTCTTGCCGGACAGCGCGATGCCTACGCCCACCTCGTCCGGCGATACGAAGGCCATGTCCATATTGCTGCCTGGGGCATCCTCCGTGACCACCAGGCCGCCGAGGACGTAACCCAGGAGACGTTCGTTAAGGCCTACAACAAACTCAACACCCTCCGGGCACCGAGCAAGTTCGCCCCCTGGCTCATGACCATCGTCCGCCGCACAGCCACCGACCTCGCCCGCAGTAGAAATCGCCTTGTTCTTGTCTCAACGCTTCCAGATGTGTCGTCACCCGAATCGCCCGCCGAAGAAGACGCCGCCCTCGTTCTCTCTGCTCTCGCGGGCATTCCCGACCACGAACAGCAAGTGCTTCTGCTCCGCTATTTTGACGATCTCGCCGTCGCCGACATCGCCGTTCTACTCGACTGTCCCGTCGGCACTGTCACCAAGCGACTCTCGCGGGCAGTCTCGCGTCTACGCGACCGCCTCAAGGAGAACTCATGAACACACTCGACTTTGAGGCACGACTCAAGAATGCCCTGGCGGTCGGCAGCGCCCCGCGTTCTGTTGTCGATGATGTCATGCGCCAAATTCCCGCGTGCGTTCCGAAGCCGACCCCTCGCTCCCGTTGGCGACGTCCTGTCCTTGCCGCCAGTCTTGCCGTCCCGACCGTGGTCGCCGCCACACTCATTTTCCTCGTATTCTTCGCCGGCTCGGCCGTCCGCCTGACTCTGGCCGACGTCGAAGCTGCGGTCCAACGGCAAGCGTGGGTCCATATCCGGTACGACGTCGGTCGGCTCAAAGAACATTGGACCAACCTGCGAACCGGCGAAGTCTACGCTACGCGAGTTGACGGGAGTGTCGTCTACGTCGATAGGCAAACCAACACTCGTCTCTCGTATTGGAAGAACAGCGGCGTAATCCGGCAGAGCTCGCCCACCCGATACGCCCCGGGTGAAGGCCCCCGCCAATGGACCCCGAAGACCGCTTGGGAGCAAATCGTTGCTCCCCTAGAGCAGGGAGTGGCAGAAAGCCGACGCGAAAACTCATCCGATCCAGATTTCGTTAGCGCGGAGGATTCTCTCGATGGGAAACCCGTAATCCGCTTCGATCGCTACCGCACCGACATTCTCGGACGCCGCATTCTCTACATCCAACTCTGGGCCGACCCCCAGACCCATCTCCCAATGCGCATTAGGACACGCCTCCAACTTGCCCATCGCGAAGCGGCTGGCAAGGAGTGGAGTATCGGCGCCTACGATTTCCCCGCCACCGGCCCGGCAGACCTCTACGCCCTCGGCGTACCCCGCGACACCCCGATCGTCAAACAAGTCACCGCCGCGCCCGCGGACGTTCAACCCGTCCTCGACGCCATCAACCAAGCCCATGACAAGTTTCTAGAAAACTACCGCGCAATCCGCTGGTCCGTGCGCGGCGGATCCGCCAAAACGCTTGACAGACTCGATATCATCTGGCGCGACGAAGAAAAGGTCCGGCAAGACCACCACGACCCTGCCTTCGAGGTGCAAGAAAATAACGCTTCCCCGCTTCCTCAGCCGAACCCCGCGGCCATTCTCGCATGGGCGTCGAAAAATGAGTCGTCTGTAAAACAACTCATGAACGGCGATCGTGAATACTCGTGGCGCTCCGCGGCCTTCGCCAGAACTTCGAAGCCGCAAGCACGCGTCCGTCGCCACAACAGCTTCCCCCTCCTTGACCAAAATGCCTGGCCCGAAAAAATCCAATGGCCGACCCGGCATCACAGTCCCGATTTCCACCTTCTCGACTCCAACGTCGAGACCCCCGTCGGCTGCATTGGTTTCCGCAGTGGCGGCAAAGGCAATCGCCGCGTCGATTACTACGTCGATCCCAAGAACGATTACGTGTGTGTGAAGCAAGTCATATGGACCAAGCGCGGCGCCGAATGGGCCAAAGACCGCGAGTACACCCTTTCTGATCTCCATCGCGTCGAGGGCCGTGTCGTTGCCGGCAGCCAGCATTTCCACGGCTATGGCGCCCCCGACCGAGGCGTCTCAGCAAGCAAGAAACTCTTTAGGATCGACGTCGTCCCGCTCGCCGCAGCCGATTATCCACCCGCCATCTTCGACCCAGCCGCCCTCACAACCGGTGCCAATGTCGAAGGCTACTAGGCGGCGGAACCTAAGCGATTGCGTTGCCCCAAACGCCAAAATGGATGCCACAGGTCGCTTGCCGAGGAGTGGCGAGTGGCCTTACCCGTGCCAATCTTCGCTCTACGCCTCGTTAGATAGACGCTTGACATTTTTCACTGGCGGACCAGCCGCCAGTGGCACCTGGCACCCGGCAGCGAGGATTCGAAACTATCTGTACCAATCCGTGTTTTCGTATCTCCACCGCGATATCACGAGCACCGAAACGACTTCCGAGCTGTAGCGAAAGTACCCCGACAACAGCAACTGGCGTCGAATCTGCGCTTCGACATCAGCGGCAGCATCCTGAAATGCGGGTGATCGCTCCGTTTCTGAATCGACAAGAAAGACGATCAAAAGTCGATCTTCTTGATCGCCGGTGAACCCACGCGGCGAGCGACTGACGTCTGTCCTGACCACAGTGATACGGTCGGCCAAATCACGTATGACATTGTCGATGGACTCGCGAAGGAGTCGGTCCTGCGGGTTTGGCTCCTTCGCACGTGCAGCGGCGCGGCGGCGATCGAACCAGTTCGCAAACACGACCAGGGCGATTACGACAACAGCCGACGCTGCTGGAATCATTTGATCGAAGATCTCTTGTAGCGACAATTTCATTATCGCCCTTTGCTGTCGCGAAACGAAAACGATTGCATGGCCCTATTCGGATGTCATCGGACCATTTTCGGCGCTCCACACTGACCGGACTTATCCGCCAGTGTTGCGCATACGCTACCAAGGCAGAGCTTGGCAACGAGTTTACATTCTGTCCGAATCGCGTACACACGGTAGATCCGCACTCGGCCGGTCAATGTTCGTCCGGGTCCCAGATGGTTGCGGCGATGTACCGTTCGCTCTTTAGGGCGTCGTTGTAGTAGTAGACCGTGACGAGCTTTCCGTCGGCCCGCTGGGTCGTGGCGGGGTAGCCGAGGTCCCAGCAGCCCGCGTCGTCACGCAGCACAATTTCGTCGCCCCAGGTATCACCGCCGTCGTCGCTGATGCGTGCCCGCATGCCAAACGGAGCCGAGCGATAGCCGTAGGTCACCGCGAGCCGACCGTCGCCCAGTGCGGTCAAGCTGGGCGGGTTTCCGTGCGATCCACCCGTCGACGCAAATTGTTCGCGCTGCAACCGCCACGTACGGCCGTCGTCACTGCTTCGGTAAGCGTCGAGCCAATGCTTGGGACCCTCCTTTCGCCGCAGGATCGTCACGATATCTGTTGCCGAGAGGCGAACGCTGGAGGGCATGATCGAGAACCCTTTGGGCTCGGGGCCGACCCACGAGACGAACTTCCACGTTTGTCCGCCGTCGGTCGTTCGTGCGCAAAGCACGCGCCCCTCCCGGCCGTTTTTCTTGGTCGACGTGATGAACGCCGTCGCCAGGTGGGGTCCGTCCACGAGGTAATCGGTCCGGGCCATGATGAACTTCTGGTCGAACTTCGGCAACTGGTACGGACCCTCCCAGGTGTGGCAGCGGTCGCGCGAGTAATAGATCCGTGAGTGGCCGGGTGGCGTGCGGTTCATTCGCAGACGCATGGCAAAGTCAGGGTGACTGAAGTCGATCGGGCGAGTGCGCTCGACCGGCGCGCGCTGTTTTCCTTTTTTGTCGAGAAAGGAAGGAACCTCGATCGACCAGGTTCGGCCGCCGTCGAGACTTCGCGCGAAACGAGTGGTCTCCGGCTCGGCCGAATCGATCGGGTGATCGAACGGGCTGACGAACTTGAACCGCCCCTCGACAAAGCCAACGACGATCTCATCGCCCCACGACCAGATACCGTTATTTGCCGGCCACCCGGCAAAACGCCCCGGTTCGCGGTAGACGACGATGTGTTCCATCGACTCGGCGCCCGCCGTTTCGACGGTCAAAAACGAAAGCATCACGGCCACCGCAAAGACTGTCCTGCTCATTGTGATCCCCGGCTGTTGTTCGTTTTGGCACGCGGCGATTGCACGGCGATATTGAAATCCGATCGACGTGTCGTTTCAGTCTACAGTCTTCCAGTGAACGTTGTCCAACAGCGACGTTCTGGCATTGTTTGAGGCGTGCCGCGCCACCGCCCGCGCGGCAATTCAGTTCGGCGGCGACTCAATTCAGTAAGGGGACGGGGGGCTCACGTTGCGCGATCGACTTGATCATCCCAAGGGCCGTCGGCTCGCTCTTGAGTCACTCGGGCCAATTTCCAATCGGACAATTTTCGTGCGGCAGCTTGGCTTTTTGACTGGTGAAGCATCCGCACAAGCGGCATCGCACGCCGGTATGGTGTTCGCACTGACCGCAGACGTCGAGTCGCGCTTCGTAGACATCGGATTCGACGGTCTTGAGTCCGGACGCGAGGAACTTGGCCATCGCCTGCGTCGCCGAGAGAGCCATCTGCAGGATGCCGGCCGGCCGGACGGGCTCTGTTGCGGGCGACGTGAGAGCCGCGCGTATCGCCGAACGGGTGGAAGCCGCGTCCAGGCTCGATGTTCCGGCGCGATATCGCTCGAGATGCTGCGCGAACCACTCGGCCTTGGCGTCGCCCAAATCGCGGAGCGTATCGACGGCCGATTGGGCGGCGGCGACCGCGTGATCGTGTTGGCCCAGTTGGTCGTGTTGGGTGCTCATGTTCCAAAACACGTCGGCTTGATGGTGCCGGTCGCCGAGTTCGCCGTCGATCTCCAACGACTGAGCAAACGACTCAAGTGCGCGGTGCGGATCACCCACGCTAGCGAAGTACAACCCCAAGTCGTTCAGCGTCGCCTTCTCGGCGAACCGGCCGGCAACTTCGCGGGCGTACGACAACACCTTTTCAAACAACTCGTAGGCGCGTTCCGGTTGGCCCGATTGAAGAAACGCCATCGCGAGTTGACCCAACGCATCGTGCTCGCGGGGGCGGTCTGCCAATTCGCGGGATATCGCGACCGCCTGTTCGAGGTGCTCGATAGCCGGCGCGTTGTCGTCGCGCTGTAGGCACAGAATTCCAAGATCAACCAACAACGACGATTCGGCCGCTCGTTCGCCGTTGGCGCGGGCGGCGGCTAGGAGTTCCTGCGCCTGTTCGATCGGATCGCGGCTCACATCGGCCGATTCCTGCGGCTGGTTCTTCGTCGTTTCGTCGGGTGCTGCCGATGCCACGGCCACTCCGGAAACGAGAAAGAGTTGCGGGCCAAGTTTTCGATAGGCGGTTGCCTCCGGCCAGCGGCTTAAAATCGCGTCTTGATCAACAATCTGCGCGTCGTCGTCGCTCCAGACCAACAGATGGTTTTCGGTCCGTTCACCCGCTTGTTCGGCTTCGCTTCCGTTGGGAACGGTCCACGTAGTCCGCTCTGAAGCACCGCGAATTCGATTCAAGAACTTGCCCAGGCGGCCTTTTCCGATTTGCCGCATGGGCGTAACGGTTGCCGTAACACTGTTGAGCCCGGCTTGCACAACAACATCGGACGAAGGCACGCTGCACACGAAATCCCAGTTGTGCTCATGAGATCCGGGGACCCACAACAGAAGCTGCGCTTCGTTCAGCGCCGGTTCCCGCAAAATACCGGCGGCCAGTTCCAGCCGATCCCAATCGGGGCTTGTCATCCGATACCTTTCAGATCGATCGACAGTATCGCTCAAGCCAGCAGAACTGTCTGCGGTGGCCGCGTATTCACGGTTTGGCTGCCTTCTTCGCGACTTGAGCGATGACGACTTCCAACGCGGCTTTCGTGTCGTCGTAGTTTGTGCGATGGTCTTCGTCGGGACGGTGGAAGACGAACACATGCTGATTGTGCTTGCGAACGTTTTCAAGTAGCCGTAGGACGCTTTCCGGTGGAACGATTGTGTCCCTTCCGCCAGTTGTCGCTGCCAGGGGCATCGTGAATCGTTTGGGAAAAAACTCTGCGCTCCGCTTGCGGTATTCGTCGGGGATCTCCGCCTTCGACCCACCGAACGACCGGGCGATGGCCTCGGGAAACCATTCGTACTCGACTAAGTTCGCAGTGCCGTTGAGTGCGACGACACCGTCGACGAGATCCGGATGCAGAGCCGTAAACGTCAGCGCCCCGGTTCCCCCCATCGAACCACCACAGAGAATCACCCGCTCGACGTAGAAACGTTCATGAAGAGCCGCGATGATCTGTACGACATCGGCCTCGGCTTTCGGTCCCATCCACGACGTCTTCGCGCGATAGTCGGGTGAAACGAGCAGCATGCCGTTGGCTGTCGCGACGTCCCGAACGGCCCGGCACTCGTCGCGAGTCTGACGCACGAACTGCCAGCGGTCCGAACCATGTCCGTGCAGGGCGATCAAGACCGATCGCGGCCGCTGTTTGCCGGTTTGAGGCGGATGCAAGATCACGTATTTCTGCTCGGAGCCGTCGCATTCCGCCCGGAATGAAACGTCTTCGGTGCGCGCGGCGATGCGAAGCGGGTCCGCGAAGCATGCGTCGCCGGCAACGAAAATCAGCAGGTACGCAGTGAATCGAATGATCGCGCGAGATGTCATGGAATTTCAATAGTGATCGTGGGCCAAAGTGTCCTGAATATGGCAGGAGTTACCGCGTGTGAATTGTGGTGATGTTGCCACGGTTTGACTTCGGCCGTACACGCGAACGTTGATACCAATTACGGCAGCAACCGGCTGACCTTACGCGATCAACTCATCGATAACCTTTGCCTCGTAGATATCGGTGAGCCGCTCGTCTCGGCCGGCGTGCGGATAGGTTAACGATTCGTGATCGAGTCCCAATAGATGCAGGATGGTCGCGTGCAGGTTGGCCGTCTGCGTGCGCTTCTGGATCGCCCGGTAGCCGAAGTCGTCGGTGGCGCCGTAGTGTTGGCCGCCTTTGATGCCTCCGCCGGCCAGCCAAACGCTGAAGCCATAGGGATGATGATCGCGCCCGAATGCGACGTTCTTGTCGCGCTGTTCGGCGGCCGGGGTGCGGCCAAATTCGCCGCCCCAGATGACCAACGTCGAGTCGAGCAGCCCGCGGCGACGAAGATCGGTCAGCAGCCCGCCCACCGGTAGATCGGTTCGATCGCAGCAATCCTTGGTCTTTCTATCGTTGTCGGTGTGCGTGTCCCAAGGTTGGCCGGACATGAACAGCGAGACGAACCGCACGCCTCGCTCGACGAGCCGACGCGCCATCAAGCAACGCGTGCCGTACGACTTCGTTTTCGGATTGTCCAGCCCATACAGCTTGTGCGTTTCTTGAGTCTCATACGAAAGGTCGAGGGCGTCGGTCGCTGCCAGCTGCATGCGTCCGGCCATCTCAAACGTTTCGATACGCGCTTCGAGTTCCAATTCACCGGGTCGATCAGCCAGGTGCCGCTCGTTGAGCTGTTTGAGCAGACGTAGCCGGGCGTCGGCCACGTGTTGCGGTCGCGGCTTCGACGGTTGCAAGTGCAGCACCGGGCTGCCCTGTTCGCGGAACACGGTTCCCTGATACTGGGGCGGCAACCAGCCGCTCGACCAATTGCGGACGCCGTCGACCGACTGACCGTTGGGGTCGGGCAGGGCGACGAACGACGGCAGATTCCGGTTTTCCGTCCCCAACCCGTAAGTGACCCACGCTCCCAGCGTCGGTCGCCCAGCAACGGTCAAACCAGTCTGGGCCATCCAGATCGCCTGTTCGTGATTGCGGTGCTCGGTGAACATCGAACGCACAACGGCAATCTCGTCGGCATGCTGCGAGACGTGTGGCTGAATCTCAGAAAACTCGAGCCCGCTCTCACCACACTTGCGAAACGGGTACGGGCTGCCCATCAGGTTGGTCGTGCGGTTCTCATCGTCGGCGACTTCTCCGGGAGGGGCGGTTCCGTGGAACCGGGTGAGCATCGGCTTGGGGTCGAGTAAGTCGACGTGGCTCGGACCACCATGCATGTAGAGTTGAATAACGGCCTTAGCTTGGGAAACGCTGTGCGGCGGCTGAGCCGACGACCTCACACCGGCGGCCATCGACGATCCGTTCAGCATCGTCGCCAGGGCGAGCCCGCCGAAACCGTCGCCGAGCCGGCAAAGAGCATCGCGGCGTGATACGGAGCCGATTCGATTCATGGAACTGTCCTCAAGCGTACGCTCAATCGACGTACGCGAATTCATTTGCACTGAGCAGAATATGGCACAGGTCCGCAAACGCTTTCTGTTTTGCGTCCGCGATCATGTCTGGGTTCGGTCGCGTTTCGGCGGCTTGGTCGGCGAGATGTTTCGCTTTCAGGTCGTCGAGAAACCCAGACAGAATTATTCGTTCGTCATCCGTCGCGGGCCGGGAAAATGCAGCCAGCACGGCGTAACCAATCGGGTCGGAAGGGTTCTCGGCGAATACGCGCCGGGTAAACGCGTCGGCCGCTCGCACCATGGGATCGCTGTTGAGCAGCGTCAACGCCTGTGTCGCGACCGTAGAACGGCTACGATTTGTGCAATTGACGGTCATCTCCGGTTGATCAAATGCTTGTAGCATCGTCTCGGGGTTGAGCCGAAGTATCATGACGTAAATCGACCGCCGCTGTTGTTCCGATTTCGACGGCACGATCACTTCGCCATCCTTCAACCGGTTGACGGCTTGCGGCGAACCGAACATGGCATCGCTTAGCGAGCCGGACGTCGCCAGAATGGCATCCCGCAGCGGCTCGGCTTCGAGTCGGCGCATGTTCTGACGCCAAAGCAGTCGGTTTTCTGGGTCAACAGCCGTTCCCGCTGCCCGCTGGTTTGAGCCGACTCGAGACTGTTGCCGCCACGTGCTCGATGTGAGAATCAGCCGGTGCAGACGCTTGATACTCCACCCGTTACGAACAAATTCCGTGGCCAGCCAATCTAGAAGCTCCGGATGGCTTGGCGGTGAGCCGGAGATTCCGAAGTCTTCGGGGGTCGAAACGATTCCCGCACCGAAGTGATGCAGCCAGATGCGGTTGACCATCACTCGGGCGGTAAGGGGATGCCCGGGCTGAGTGAGCCAACGGGCAAACGCGAGTCGACGTCCGCTCGACCGGGCGCCTTCGGTCGGACGCGTCCACTCGAATGGTTCGGGCGTATTGAGAGCACTGATTACGCCCGGTTCGACGTTTGGGCCGGGCGTGAGCGGATCACCTCGCAACAGCACCGGCGTGGTCGCGCTGTTCGGCAGGTCGTAGAGCGCCCGCACTTCGTCGAACAGCATTCGCCGCCGTTCATTCGCGGCCACTTGGCCGTTTACTTCATTCACTCTGGGCGCGTACTGTGCGAAGTTGGCGGTGAGCGTTTTGTCGAGTGCTTTTCCCTTGGGCCGCAGTGTTTTTTGAAACTTCTCGACGAGATACTGCTGGACTTCGCTTCGATTCTCTTTCGCTGTCGCAAGGGCGGCTCGAACGTCTTCGCGGATTTCCTCAGAGAGCTGCGCGAGACGCCGCTCGAACAACTGCTCTGCTAAGTCGTTCTTGAACTGCGCCAATTCATCCTTGAGTTTCTTGATGTCTTGATCGACGTGGGCGTTGTGCTTGCCGGCCGTCTCCTTCTGCTTCTTCGAAGCGATCTTCAGACGCCGGTTCATTTGGGGCAGCCACTCATCCGGCCGGTAGGCGCCCATGAAGACCGCCTGCATCCGGTAGTAATCAGTCTGCGGGACGGGATCGAACTTGTGGCTGTGGCACCGAGCGCACTGAATGGTGAGCCCCATCGTCGTCGAGCAGACAATCTGCAACGTGTCGAACATCGTGGGGTAGTAATACTGCGCGGCGGCGTTCTTGATGGTCGAAAAATCGGGCCGGCTGGCGTCGGCGGCCGTCCTCAGAAACCCGGTCCCGGTGATGCCTTGCACGACGTCATCGGGCAAGCGGTCCAATGTCTCGTGCGCCGTCCAATAGTCCGTCAGTTCGTCGCCGGCAATCTGCTCCTGTAAGAACCGATCGTATGGCTTATCGTTGTTGAAGGCGCGAATGACGTAATCGCGATACCGAAATGCCAACGGTAATGGGCGGTCTTCGGAGAGCACTCCCGCCGAGTCGGTGTAACCGGCGACGTCCAGCCAATGTCGGCCCCAACGTTCGCCGTAGCGCGGACTCGCCAGCAGCCGATCGATCATCCGCTCGTGCGCACCGGGGCGATCATCCTTGGAGAAATGCTCGATCTCTTCCGGCGTAGGAGGCAGGCCAATCAGGTCGAACGACGCCCGCCGCAACAACGTCAGCCGGTCGGCTTCGGGGGCCAACGAAAGACCGTTCCGCTCGAGTTCGTGCAAAATGAATGCGTCGATCGCATTGCGAACTCGCGTTTGCGCCATCACGTCCGGCACGTCGGGACGAACGGGCGGATTAAACGACCAGAACTCAACACCGGTGACGTCTTCTGACTGATCGATTGAGTCGGCCCGGCTGATACCGACAGCTCCGTCGTTAATCCACGTTCGAATCGTGCCCTTTTCTTCGGCCGTCAGTTTTTGCCCCGAAGCGGGCATCTCGTCCGATGCGACTTTCTCGTACAACAGACTGAACTCGGCCGCGGCGATGCGAATAGCGGCTCCCGATTCGCCGCCCACCAGCAGCGCGGACGGTTCGGACAGGTTCAGTCCGCCTTTGGGTTCCACACCTGCATGGCAGCCGAAGCACTTTGCCCGAAAGATCGGCAGCACGTCTTTTTCATACGTCAATGCTGCCTTCGGCTTCGCAGCTTCCTCTGCCGCGGCGGATCGGTCATGGTGCAGAAAAAGACCGCAGACGCCAATCATCACCGAAGTGATGAACAACAATGAGTTCATCGAAAGCCGTTCCCAGCGTCTCATAAGCCGCACTCCGGAACGTTCTGGCGAGACTGACAACGTGTCAATGGCCCGGCCGATACGGAAGAAAGCAGACATTCGTCGGCGTCACCAATTCTAATGTGGCTCACGATGCATCACAACACGCACTGTCCCTAGCGGTCCAATCGAACGGCTTGCCCGTGTAATTCGCGTAACATTCGTCCGCTTTCGAATCCGTCTCACTAGTTAATCAACAACATTACGTTTTGGCGGGTGTCAGGGCCTAAGCGAAGCGGCCCCGAAGATGGTGAATCGGGGCCGTCGCATAATGAACAACGTGATGTTAATCCCTTCTCCCTCTGGGAGAAGGTTAGGATGAGGGCGAATGAAGAGCCATCGCCCCTCACCCCAGCCCTCTCCCAGGGGGAGAGGGAGCGAAACAACATAGTAAAGACATGGCGATAGTAAAGACGCCGCCGCCCGCGTCGCCTTCGAATGCATCTCACCGGCTAATCAACAACGTTGACTTCGACTCTCACGCCGGCCGAATCTTCGATGGCGAGCGCCGACTCGATGGCCGGGCCGATTGAATTCATGCCGAGTATGTTCCCGCGACCTTTTCCGGTAAACCGTACCGCATGCTGCGACTTGCGATCGGTCCGCGTGTCGTGAATCGTGCAGCCGGTGACCAACACGTCTTGACAGTCGACGGCATCCAGTCCGTACGGCACGCCGTCGAGCAATTGGCATCCCGAGAGATTGATCCGCTGACATTCGACCAGTTCCAACAGCGACGCGCCCGTCGGCTGTCCTTCGGGGTGCTCGTCGTGAACCGTGCATCCTGTCAGTGCAATATCGCTAGAGCGAACAAGGCGCACACCCGTGTTAAAGCGAGGAGCGTGCCGGCGAAAGACGTTGCCGCTTAAGTTGATGTGGTGCGAATCCTCAACCAGCAAGTTGCGGTTTCCGCAGGAGTAAATGCAGTTGCCGCTGATCGTCATACCGTGACAGTTCGTCAAGTGGACGTTGTTTTCCTGGCTGCCGATAATGTTGCCGGTGATCGCCCAGAGCCGAGGCTTAAGCGCCTTGCCGCCGGGCGCCTCGCGAATGCGGATGTTGCAGCCTCCAGGTGACGCGGTGGCTTGAATCGTGTTCGAGGCGATTGTGACCTCGGCCACGCTCGCGCCCCCCTCGGATGTATCGACGTAAATCTCTGCCGTTGGTTCGGGTTCCGTCTTGTGCTGTTTGTGGTTGTTGTACTCGATGTCGTTGCCAGTAATCTGCAGGTTACGAATCTCCGAGCCTTCGATACGGATGCCGCCGAGCCGGTTATAGCTGATGTGGCAACTGGCAATGTTGATCTGGTGCAGATTCACGTGGTCAAGAAAGATGCCCACGCCGGTGTTGAAATAGATGTGGCAATGGCTGATCAACACATTTCGGTTCCGCTTCGGCAGACGGATTCCATGCCGGCAGCGGCGGATCAGCACGCCTTCAAACACCGATTGCATCGTCTGGATCAGTTCGAACCCGTCGGCTTCGGGATGAGCCCCTTCGACCTCGATGTTCTTCACCGTCGGCAGCCGCTGCGTGGGAAAGACGTTGCCCTTGGCCGAAAGCGGATCGCCCGTTCCGCCGTGTGTTCCGATGAGCCGAAACGCGGGGCCGGCGCCCGCCATGACGACGCGAGCTGTTCCGCCGGTGCCATCGATGCCGAACGGTCCTGACTCTTCCAGCAGCACCTCGATGGGCCGTGTGATGCGGTAGTTGCCCGGCGGAAAGTGGAGCATTCCGTCGCCGTCGCGAATGGCGTGCAAAATCGAATCGGTGTCGTCCGTCGTGCCGTCACCGGTGGCGCCGAACCGTTGAACGTTGCTCATCGTGGTTATTCCTAAAGAGGTGTTAAGTCACAGACATCGATCATGCCACACTCACCGCCCGTGCGTCAAAGCAGGTCAGCGTCAGATAGGACGCTTCGATCAGCGTTTCCGCCGACGCGAAACACGGCCGGTGCGCCCGTCTGCGTACCGGTCCAACTTACTGATACTGGCGTCCCGCCGGTGGTGTCGGCTCGATCTGCGGTCGCGGGCTGACGTGGCCCGATTCGAGATAGCCCTTCATGCGGGCGACGACGTCGGGGTGGTCGGCCGAGACGTCTTCGGTTTCGCCGACGTCGCTGCCGAGGTCGTACAGGGCGATCTGGTGATTGGGCCGGCGAGAGCGAATCGCCTTCCAGTGGCCGTGGCGGACGGCTCGGACGCCGTTATGCTCCCAGTACAAGTATTCGTGCTCCGCCTGCTTGCGTCCCGTTTTCGACTCACCCAACAGCGCCGGCACGACCGACAAGCCGTCGATGTCCTTTGGAGTCTTCGCGCCGGTCAACTCGGCGAGCGTCGGCAGCACGTCGGCGAAGTACCACACGTGATGATTGACCGAACCGGCTTCGATGCGATCGGGCCAACGTACGATCATCGGCGTGCGGATGCCCCCTTCGTACAGCGTGGTCTTCGTTCCCCGCAGAGGCCCGCAGGCCTTGAAGAACGCGGGATCGCTGGGGCCCGGCGTTGCGCCGTTGTCGCTGGTGAAAAACACGATCGTGTCATCTTCCAAGCCGAGCTCCTCGAGCAGTCCAAGCAGCTTGCCCACGCTGCGGTCCATGTGCGTGATCATCGCTGCCGTGGCCGCCTTGGGCATCGCCTGCTTTCCGTAGTCGTGCGGGTATCCGACGTTCTTGCGGCGACCGGTGTAAGGCGTCTCGGGAAACTTGCCCGCGTATTCTTTGAGAGATGCTTCCGGCACGAGCAATTCGTAGTGGGGCACGGCAAACGGCAAATACAAAAAGAACGGCTGCTCTTTATTTCGACGAACAAAGCCGAGCGCCTGCTTGACGATTTCATCATGCGTGTACTGCGAGCCACCGTCACCGTGATTCCCGGGCAACTCGTAGCGCTGGTCTCGATTCCACAGATACTCGGGGTAGTAAAAGTGGGCGTGGATTTGATGCAGGTAACCGAAGAACTCATCGAAACCTTGCTTGTAGGGAACGCCCGTCGTACCGTGCTCGCCCAGTCCCCACTTGCCGAACAGCCCGGTTGTGTAGCCCACTTCTTTGAGCACTTCGGCGACGGTCACGTCTTCCGGGGCGATCGGAATGCCGCCCGAGTTGCCACGCACCGCGGTGTGCCCGCCGTGCAGACCCGTCATGAGCACGCTGCGCGACGTCGCACAGACGCAGCCGCCCGCATAAGCGTCGGTGAATCGCATTCCGTCGGCGGCCAGCCCGTCAAGATTCGGCGTACGTATCATTTTCTGGCCGTAGCAACCCAGGTGCGCGTAACCCAGGTCGTCGGCCATGATGAACACGATGTTGGGAGTTTTCCGAGTCGCGTCTGCGTCGTCGATGACCACAATTAGAGGCAGAAGAACGAACAGGCAACGTGTGATACCAGAAGTCATTGATCGAACCTTTTTCGGACTTCCCAACATTCTCGATCGCACAGCGACGCTCAACGTTTGCGGCGTCGCCGGTCGCGGCGAGCAGGTTTTGAGAAGTCCTCTGTTGTTTGAATGCTCATATGTACAAAAAGCGAACGAAGAAACGCTTCGACAGAGCCGCTGAGCGGCCGTCCTTGGGCAACGACATCCTCGGCGGAAGATATCGAAGCCTGCTCGGTTTATACTACTCTACGGGAAAACACGTTCTAAGCTCAACAATCGGCTTTGGCGACATGGCGCAAAACGAATCAGACTCCGAAGACCTGATGGCCGAAGCCACCGCTCTCAAGCGGCGGATTGAGCTGAGGTGCCCCGGCGAAAAACAAAACGTCATCGCCGGATTTCGCGATGACGGCCGGCTCTCGATCTATTTTGGACACGACCCGGTTTATCACGTCGACGAATGGGGATGCCTGCGACGGGCGTTTGTCGATGGCCGCCTGTATCGCAGCCACGGCACGACGCTCGCCAGGCTCACCCGTGTTCGCACCCGCGAGCAAACCGAGTTGCAGCGATATGATCTGAGCGACGAGGAACTCGAACAGTTCCGGCAAGTTGCCTGTGAACGGCTGGAACGCTTCCGCCAGATGCTAGCCGACGGCCGGGCGGAACGGGTGGCTCAGGTGCCCGCCGACGAGACATCCCTACCCGCTGGTCTCGAACAGCAGATCGGTGTGATTCTCGAAGGCAATATGCAGCTTGCGCCGGCGATTCGTGCCGGGCGCTGATCTGCTAAGAACATCACCATTCGCCGCCGTGGGGTCAGACAGCGGCGGAGCCGCACCGCTTGTCAACTTCGGTGGAACCCGACAAACTAGATGTTTGGATGTGGCTGAATCGCGCGATCGGCCGCATCCCCGTTGTCGCGACGATGTGCATGAACACCGCACCGGCGTGATGTTTCAACGAGGTTAGCGGAAGAAACGTGGGAACAACGAGACGATGCCGACCAGCGATTCGATCGAACTCAATTGCAACATGGATTTCACCGGCCCCGATTTCGGGCCGCTGCTCAACAAGCTGCGAATTCATGCGGAAAGCCCTGGCGCCGAGGAAGCTTGGCCCGAGGAGCCGCTGCGGTGGCTGGCCGAAAATCATGTCCTCGGTTGGGTGATCCCGCCGGAATACGGGGGAACCGACATTTCCTCCGAACAGCTGACGGCCGGCTACGAGCAGTTGACGGAATCGTGCCTGCTAACGGCGTTCGTACTGACGCAGCGCAACGGAGCCTGCCAGCGCATCGCAGGCTCGGACAACTTCGAGTTGAAGTCGGAACTGTTGCCTCGGTTGTGTCGCGGGGAACTGTTTGCGACCGTCGGCATATCCCATTTGACAACCTCCCGGCAACATCTTCACAAGCCGATGGTGCGCGTGCAACAGACCGATGCCGGATATGTGCTCACCGGGACGGCTCCCTGGGTGACCGGTGCCGATCAGGCTGATGTTATCGTCACCGGCGGCACGTTGGACGACGGGCGGCAGGTGCTGGTCGCCGTGCCGACGGATGTCGAGGGCGTTGAGGTGGCTGAGCCCTTACGAATGCTTTCGCTGAACGGATCGCACACCGGCGCGCTGAACATGAACGCCGTCGAAGTCGCCGCTGATCGGTTGATCGCCGGCCCGGCCGAGCAGGTGATGAAGAAGGGGCAGGGGCACGGAACGGGTTCGTTCGCCACCTCGGCGCTCGCCGTGGGCGTCACGCGGGGCGTTCTCCGCCGGTTCCGGCAAGAAGCCGAGGCCCGTCCCGAGCTCGGTGAGATCCACAAGCCGTTGAACCGCGAATGCACCGCGCTCCTGGATAACATTCTCGCTGCGGCGCGGGGAGAATCGGCCGAGGAGAATCCGGCTTTGGCTGCGGGCGCCATTCGCGAACGGGCCAACTCTCTGGTTCTCCGGACATCACAGGCGTATCTGGCGGCCACAAAGGGAACCGGATTCGTCAGCGGTCACCCGGCCGAACGAGCGGTTCGCGAAGCGATCTTCTTCCTCGTCTGGTCCTGCCCCCAGCCCGTCCTCACAGCGGCGCTGCGTGACTTCGCCTGCATCATCGAAACGTGATGGGCGGGCGGTCGGAATTGCGCCATGTCACCGCTCCCTCTGCGAGGGTGCGCCAGAATCATCGTGGTCAGGTCGACCGGGATATCGCGGTCGGGTCGGCCAGAATATCGCATTTTCTCCCTCTCCCCCCGGGAGAGGGCCGGGGTGAGGGGCGTCGGCTCATCAATCGGCCCTCATCCTAACCTTCTCCCAGAGGGAGAAGGAATTCGCGTACACGATGTTAGAAATGAAACTGGGTTAGAAATGAAACTAGCTCGAGCGTCGAGCTCGAGGTGACGCTCTCTAGTTCTTCCATCAAGAAGTCGGCTCAAGCATCGTGAGTCGCATTCCGGCGCGAACTCTCCGGCATGTGGCGCCGCGCGTGTCGAGATCGGAGTACAACCGGTGATGACAGAGCTGTCGGAATCGGGTCATGTCGAGCATTCAACCGGCCGGTGAGAGTCTTAAGCGCTCTCTACCTCTTCACTTTCGCCAACTTCATCATCGTTGGCGAGCGTTTCCAGTATGTTTCCGATGCGTCGCAGCGACGTGGCATCGGTTAAATATTTCATACCCATTGCCACTACGACAACGAAGCTGCCCATACTATAATACGCCACTTTCACTGTTAACTCGCCTGAATCAAAAACCGGGCGTTGACAGACTACTAAACTCACGACGAAAAATGCACAGGCGAGTCTGCTCCGTACCTTCGCCTCACGAACGACATTCGCTGCCAGCTTCGACAATGTTTTCTGAGTCATAGCGACACCTTGTTAGTGTGAAATGTTAAGGAAACATCTGGTCGTCAGCGACTTTCAATGCAGATCCATTTTCGCCTGCGGGACGAAACGTCGTCTTTACTTGTCGAGCCAAGGCTCACGACAACGAACTTCGGAATTCATTCTAGCAGACTACGTCCCGCGCGTGTTTCCAAACAGTTCGATGTGCAGTCGCCGCGAGACGTGGTAGCCGCGGTCGGCGGCGGCCTGTTTGATCCAGGGTTCTTTCGGCTTGAGTTCCTCGACGGTAATGCCTTGAGGCATGAGCCATACGTGATCGGCTGAGACTTTGGGGAAACGGGCGACATAGGCGTCGACCTCCGCCAGGTCGGTCGGCTTATCGACGACGAATTTTAGTTGGCAGGAAAAGTCGTCGAACAATTTCGATGCGATCTGTTCGTTGTCGCGCGCCTGTTCGTGCCGGCTTTGCCAGAGGCCGGCTTCGGGCGTCGAGTTTGAGAGCTTGGGGCTGACCGACATCAAGTCGGCGTGAACCGGGCGATACACCGTGCCAGCGGTCTCGATCGTGATGTGCAAACCGGCATCGTGCAGAGCCTGAGTGAGCGGCACAAGTTCCGGTTGGAGCAAAGGCTCGCCGCCGGTCAGCACAGCGTGCCTGCAGTCGTAGCCGAGAACTTTGTCGCGGACCGACTGCCACGCGATCTGTTCGCCCTCAGGTTCCCACGATGTGTACGGCGTATCGCAGAATACGCACCGCAAATTGCAGCCGGTGGTCCTCACAAATACCGAAGGTGTGCCGGTGAGCCCGCCCTCACCCTGAACAGAATGAAAAATCTCGGCGATTCGCATGATCGTTCACAAGCAGTAAATCGGTGAGCCGGCTGAGAAACGGTGGTTCGAGTACGACTTTTTATCTCGTTGCCATGGCATGTTTCCTGCGTGTGATCATCATACCGCGCCGAATCAAAACGCGGCAGTCGTCGCGTGGCCGCCCATTGGCACGAGAAGAGGGCGTCATCCGAAGTTTGCGCGATTCGAGTGCGATGAGAGGACGCCCAACAGTGATCGCGCAACAAGAGAACGCCGAGTCAACAGAGCCGCGTTGATTTCAACTCTCGGACAACGTCGTCGAGCAGGGGAGCCCAGTGGCCCGGTTGAGACTGGCGAAAGAGCCGCATCGACGAATACCAGGGCGTCGTCGTGTGATCGGTCATCCAGCGGAAGTTGGCGGCAGAAGGCAGCAGCAGCCACACGGGAACTCCGAGCGCCCCGGCAAGATGAGCGGTCGAATTGTCGACCGAGATCACCAAATCGAGCGCCGAGACGAGCGCGGCAAAGCCGTCAACGTCGGTTAGCGGGTCCGCTTCATCAAAGTGGTGGACCGCGATTCCCGTTCGTTTATGAAAGTCCGTTCGCTCGCCGCTGCTCTCACCATGTTGCAGATCGATAAATTGCAATCCGGGAATCGTTAACAGCGGCGCGAACCGTTCAAGTGCGATTGAGCGC
>Ga0315336_1001297_pt1 | contig 50950 bp, 57 predicted proteins | sample ASW5metaG_FD_204512 | JGI IMG/M metagenome (GOLD analysis project Ga0315336, IMG submission 204512) | Ammonia-oxidizing marine archaeal communities from Monterey Bay, California, United States - ASW #5 | ecosystem: Environmental > Aquatic > Marine > Intertidal zone | place: USA: California...
GCCGGCGAACTGTACTTGGTAATCGGGGAAGCGATCGATCCAAAACTGCTTGAGTTCGTCGTCGGGGCGACCGGCTTCGGTGAGCGCGACGATGTCGGCGTCGTGTGCTTCGATCTCGTTGGCGATCAGCTCCCAGCCGCCGCGTCCGCGCGCGATGTTCCAGAACACCAATCGGGTCGCGTCGTCTGTGTTGATACAGGGATTGAAGTAGACTGTCGTCACCCAGATCCCGAGCAGCGATAGGCACGATACGGAGAGCAGTACGGTTGCCCACGTTCGGCGGTTACCGAGAATCCACAAGCCAGAGGCTCCGAGCGCCAACCCTGCGATGATGGCCCATGGGAAAGCGTAGTAGACCGATGATGTTACGAAATTCGCGTCGCGAACCGTGGCACGAATGACGAGCGCGACTAACAGTACGATCGACAGCACGCACGCAGCACCGCGTGCCCACGCGCCGCTTAGCTTGTCACGTTTTATCTCTTTCTCTGGCGGCACGGCAGTTGTTTGGTTCTTCGCTCCTCCGAGCAGGAGAGACGGTTTGTGTGGTCCCGGGTTCCCGTCATTATTCTACGGGAATTGACTGTCAAGCGCGTGGGCTTTGACAGGCGAGGGGGGTACGTGGTTCGGGTACTGTTTGTTTGTATGGGAAACATCTGTCGGTCACCGGTAGCGGCGGCGGTGTTTCGCGATCTCGTTGCCGAGAACAATCTCTCCGAGTCGATCGGCGTCGATTCCGCCGGCACCTACGATTTTCACACAGGGGCGCCCGCGGACGAGCGGGCTGTCGAATCCGCTGCGCGAAGGGGTGTCGATCTGTCACGCCATCGCGCACGCCGCGTATGTGAAGAAGACTTCCGCGCGTTCGACTACGTGCTGGCGATGGATCGAGACAACTACGACGATCTCCTGTCGATGTGCCCGAGTGGGAACGCTGATCGCGTGCGGCTTCTGCTGCGGTTCGCTCCGCATCTCGGTGTCGACGAAGTTCCCGATCCGTACTACGGAGGGCACTCGGGCTTTGAGCACGTGCTCGACATGGTACAGGAAGCCTCAATCGCGCTCCTTGAACACATCACGCATCGTGATCTCGACTGATCGCCGTGCGCGATCGCATCGATAGCGCGCTCGAACATGTGACCGAAGCACGGGTGGTCAGTGCACGCCCGCTAGGCGGCGGTTGCGTGGCCGATGTCTCGCTTGTCCGACTCGATGACGATACGCGCTTAGTCGCCAAGTGCGATTCGTCGGGCGGGCTTGCCATCGAGGCCTGGATGCTCGGTTATCTCAACGACCGCTCCTCGTTGCCTGTTCCCGCCGTTCTTTTCGAAAGCGACGATATTCTGCTGCTCGAGTACGTCGAAAATGACGGCGCCGGCATCGGCGACGGAGCGCAGGTTCACGCAGCCCGGCTCCTGGCCGATCTGCATTCGGTTCATGGCGAGGCTTTCGGACTCGAGCGCGACACGGTGATCGGTGGGCTCCATCAACCGAACCCATCGAGTGCTTCTTGGCGCGAGTTCTTCGTCCAGCAGCGCCTGTTGTTGATGGGTGGGCGTGCTCGCGACGAGGGCGCGTTGCCGACCGGCTGCTACGAGCGCATCGAGCGGTTGTGTGCGCGCATTGATCGTTGGATCGAAGAGCCTGCTCATCCATCGCTCATTCACGGCGATATGTGGGGCGGGAACGTTTTGGCGAGCGACGACCACATCACCGGTTTTGTCGATCCGGCGATCTATTACGCCGACCCGGAGATCGAGCTGGCGTTCTCCACGCTCTTCTCGACGTTCGGTGCGGCCTTCTTCGACAGCTACCGAGAGCTGCGCCCGCTCGACCCCGATTTCTTCGAGGTAAGAATGCCCATCTACAACCTCTATCCGCTGTTGGTGCATGCGGTGCTGTTCGGTCCCGGCTACGGCCGTACGGTGAACACCACGCTCGAGCGCTTCGTCGGTTAGCCGACCCCCTCTTTCTTTGGAGTACTGCGGGCAGAAGCTGCCAGCTTTTCTCGTTGCGGTGTGCGTGCCGATGAGGAACCGTACCTATCGCAGGCTGTTCACTCCCTTATGCGAACGGCGATAGCGCGATTACGGCTACCGATGCGTTGGCAGTGCTGCAATATGCGGTCGGTATTGTCGCTGGGATCGACGCGCCGCCGGGCTGCTGAGCTCGCGGCCCGACCTCTGCTACCAAGACTCGTGCCTACCGGCTCCAGAGTGTAGGGTGGCGTCGTTAACGCGATGCCTGACCCGAGCACCGGATATCCGTTCTCTGAATCAACCGCGACACGGCGCGTGAGCGCGCCCTGCCGTGCTGCCTGCGCCGTGACCGATCGCGGTCAGGTGCGCAGACACAACGAAGATACCTTCCACGTCAACGTTGATGGGACGGTCCTGATTGCCGCCGACGGGCTTGGTGGCCATGCGGCGGGCGAGGTGGCCAGCGAGATCTCCACGCAGTTCATCGCCGAACTCATCGCGTCTGAGCGAGAGCTCGTTCGCGAGGGATCGCCCGACGAAATCGCGTCGTTGCTGGTGACCGCGCTACACGGAGCGCACGAGGCGGTGTTCGACGAGTCCAAGTCCGATCCATCGCGCGCTGGCATGGGGACTACGCTGGTTGTTGCGGTCGTCTCCGGCGGCATTGCGTACGTCGGTCATGTCGGCGACGTGCGCGGCTATGTGTTCGGCAACGACGGGCTGACGCAGATTACCGATGATCATTCGCCCGTTGGTGAACTGGTGCGGGCCGGTCGGCTGTCTCCGGAAGACGCGCGCGAACATCCAGAAAAACATCTGATCACCCAGGCCATCGGCCTCGAGCCCGGCATCAACCCCGAGCTGAGCGAGGTCGACATCGTAGAAGGCGAATCGCTGCTGCTTTGCTCGGACGGGCTCTGGGAAGCACTGCCCGATGAAGATATTACCGTGATCTTGTCGGCCGCCGATACGCCGTATACGGCGGCAGTTACACTCACCGACGCCGCCAACGAGCGTGGTGGTCCCGACAACATTACAGCAGTCGTTTACACGAGACCCCGCGCCTAGCGGGTGCGGATTAGAAGGGCGGAGCACCACATGAAGCCTGCGTCGGTATTCCTCATTACAGGAGCGGCCAACGGGATCGGTAGGGCAACCGCCGATTTGGTGGTCGAGCAAGGTCACAAAGTGGCGATCTGTGATATCGACGCGGACGGTGCCGCCGAACTCGCGGGTACGCTGGGTGAGGCGAGCTATCCGCTGCAGCTCGACGTGCGCAGTGAAACCGACTGGGCCGAGGCACTCGATCTATGTTGGAAGCGGTTCGGCGGTGTGGACGTGGTCGTCAACAACGCCGGGTTGATTCACAACGGCTTCGTTCGTGATCAGACGGCCGACGACATCCGTCACATGGTCGAAGTCAATTACCTTGCGTTGATCACGGCCTGCCGCACAGTCGTACCGCGATTCATCGAACAGGGGTACGGTCATGTGATCAACATCGGTAGTCTTGCCGGCTTCGTGCCGCTAAAGGGGCAAGCGGTCTACAGTGGTACGAAGCACGCAGTTCGCGCGTTTCACCATGCGTTGGCGCTCGAGCACGAGAACGATCCCGTCGACTTCTCGCTCGTGTGCCCGGCGGCGGTAGATACCGGCATGCTCAAACAGCAGATCGGCCACGAGTCCGCGGCGTTATCTTTTGCCGATGAGTCGCTCACGGCCAGCGAGGTAGCACAGGGGATCTTGCACGCAGCCGAGCACAAGCCGGTCGAGCTGGTCCTGCCCGCGGTGCGTGGGGAGCTCATCCGTTTACTCGGGGTCTACCCGGCAATGGTCAAACGCATCACCCACGCTAGCGAGGCGCGTGGAGCGCGTGCGATGGAGCGCATGCAGCCGAAAAGCGCGTCCGAATCGGATCCGCGCTACCACCGCGGCTGACAGCGGCGCCATTGCCGAAGAAAGCTTTGCCTGCGGTGCACAGAGGCTCAGTCGGGGGGGGCGGCCGGTTGACCTGGTTGGGCGCAGGTATTTAGCCTTGACTGCTTCCCGCTTCGCGGCGTGTTGCCAACTGCGATGATGATTCCGATTTCCGAACGCGTGCGCGTCGTTGCGTTCGCGGTCTGCCTTGCAGCCGTGTCTGCGGTGGTGCCGAATACCTCCCGTGCTGAGCTCGGTGAGTGCAGCCAGCCACTGACTACCGGTCCGACGCTGACGGCGAGCGACTGTCTCTATATTTTGCGAGCCGCGATCGGAACGGCATCGTGTTCCCCCGAGTGTGTGTGTGCCCCCAAAGGAACGTTGCCCATTACCGCTACCGACGCACTGGTTTGCCTGAAGGGTGCAATCGGCCAGGCGATCGTATTCTCGTGTCCGTGCGGTGAGGATACAACGACGACGACGACAACGACGACCAGCACGACTACCACCTCGACGACTTTTCGCGATACCACAACGACGACGACGCTCGTTGCTGCGCCGGTGATTCGGTCGTTCGAAGACGCATGCCTCCAATATACCATCCACGCACCGTTTCACGGTGGGACGCATGTTATCTCGCAGCGCGGATCGGTTACGCTTTCGTTCGACTTCGCGCTTCTGGCCGACTCCGACGATGACGGTCTCGAAGAAGTGCCTGTTGTGATCACGGCTCTCGACTTTGCTTCAATTCACGAGAGCCTCGGCCCGATACTCGTTACGCTTGGGCCCGACACGCACGAGGAAGAAGACCGAAGCGCTGTAGGATTTCTCCTGGAGCGTCGCAATAACATCCCCGGCCAGTTCGACCTCCCACCGACCGTGTTTGCCGGCGATGCCGATATCGTACTCGAACCGTGGTTGCTATTCAGCGTTGCGCCAAGCGTTCTAAACGTCTTGCACTACGACGATCAGGTCGTGCTCACGGGCCTCGTGACCGGTGACCCGATTGCCGACGGCGATTCGTTCGCTGTTGGGGATTCGACGCGGACCGCGTTGCTTGCGCCTGACGACACGGCGTGGTGGGCCGCGACGGTTGAAAATCTACGGCTCACGCCGCTTACCCTCGACTGTGGGCAAGCGGCGTTAACACACTAGTTAGACCAAGTTCTCGATGATGCTTTCCAGCGTGTCTTTCGCATCACCGAAGGTCATCACCGTGTTCTCCGATGTGAACAGTTCGTTCTCGATACCGGCGAAGCCGGCGTTCATCGAACGTTTGAGCACAATGCACGCACCCGCAAGATCGCAGTTGGCCACGGGCATGCCGAAGATCGGGCTCGATTGATTGGTCTTCGCGGCCGGGTTGACGGTGTCGTTCGCACCGACGACCAGAGCGACATCCGCCTGCGCGAATTGGTCGTTGATCTCGTCGAGTTCGAAGAGCTGATCGTAGGGCACATTGGCTTCGGCCAGCAACACGTTCATGTGCCCCGGCATACGTCCCGCCACCGGGTGAATGCAGTAGCTCACCTGGACACCGTTCTCTTCGAGCTTCTCGCCGAGCTCGCGAACGGCGTGCTGCGCCTGCGCAACCGCCATTCCGTAGCCCGGCACGACGATGACTTTTGTCGCGCCGCTTAGCAGCATGGCTGCATCGCCCACGGAGGCCTCTCGGACTTCTCGTCCTGAACTATCGGCGGCGACGGCCGTGCTTTCGTCGGGTTGCCCGAAGGCGCCGAACAGCACGTTGGTAAACGAGCGGTTCATCGCCTTACTCATGACGACCGAAAGAACGAACCCCGATGCACCGTCGAGAGCACCTGCGATGATCAGTACGTTGTTTCCGAGCGCGAAACCGGTCGCCGATGCGGCGAGCCCGGCATACGAGTTCAGAAGCGCGATGACTACCGGCATGTCGGCACCACCGATCGGGATGACCAGCAGGACGCCGAGCGCGAAGGAGACGAACAGCATTAGATAGAATATGACGGACTGGCTCGGGTCCATCGTCACCGTCACCATCATCGCAACGGTCAGTAGGAAGACCGCGATGTTGGATTGGTTTTGGAATTTGTAGGTGATGTTTCGTCCCGGGACGATGCCCTGCAGTTTGCCGAAGGCGATCAAGCTGCCGGTGAAGGTCAATCCACCGAACAACACTTCGAACGAAATCGCACCTGCCTTGATATGGTCGAGGTGGTGACTGTGGTTGTAGAACTCGACCACACCTACCAGGGCTGCCGCGAGACCACCGAACGCGTGCGACAGCGCAATACGTTCCGGCATCTTGGTCATCGGGATCAGTGCCGACATGGCGATGCCGATGCCCGAACCGATTACCGCTGCGATGGCAATCCATTTGTAGGTGACGATGTGCGGGTGGAGCAGGGTGCCGGCGACGGCGAAGGCCATGCCGAACTCGGCAAGGATGACGCCGCGGCGCGCGGACTCGGGGTGTCCGAGACCGCGCAGGCCCATGACGAACAGAACGGAGGCGATTATATAGAGGAACTCGATTGTCGGATTCACGACTCGGCCCCCGGCTTCTTCTTAAACATCTTGAGCATGCGGTCGGTAATCAAGAAGCCGCCAACGACGTTGATAGTCGCTGCCAGAACGGCGATGAATCCGAGTATGGTCGAGAAATTGTTATACTCGGCGCCTGCGATGACGATGGACCCTACGAGCGAGATTCCTGAGATGGCGTTTGTGAACGCCATCAACGGCGTGTGCAGCAACGGCGGTACGTTGCCGATTACGCCATAACCGACGAAGCCCGCCAGTAGGAAAACGTAGAGCCCGAAAAATAGTTCGGGTGTCATTTATTGACCTCCTCCAGTGACCGACTCCGCGACGGCCGAATCTTTGATTTCACCGCCGTGCGTGAAGACGCAACCGGCTACGATCTCTTTCTCGAAATCGTATTCGATGTCGCCTTCCTTGGTCAGCAGGTACGTTAGAAGCTTTTCGACATTGCGCGAGAACATTTTGCTCGCATCGTGTGCAACTTCGCCCGGCAAGTTTGTCGGCCCCATGACGGCAATTCCGTTTACGTCGGTCGTTGCACCGGCCTGTGTCAGCTCACAGTTGCCGCCTTGCTCGGCGGCCAGGTCGACGATGACGCTACCCGGACGCATCCGCTTGGCCATATCGGCGGTCACCAGCTTCGGCGCCGGGCGGCCTGGGATGAGCGCGGTGGTGATGCAGACGTCGGTGGTTTCCAGATGCGTGGCGATCACTTCGTTGATGCGCGCCTGCTCGTCAGCCGTTGTCTCTTTGGCATAGCCGCCTGAGGCAGCGTCGTCTTGTTCAATCCCCGTATCGATGAACGTAGCGCCGAGACTCTCGACCTGCTCTTTCACCACCGTGCGTACATCGTAGGCCTCGACAACCGCGCCGAGCCGACGCGCAGTCGCGATCGCTTGCAGACCGGCCACGCCGGCCCCGAGGATCATGACCTTCGCAGGATCGATTCGTCCTGCGGCCGTCATGAGCAGCGGGAAGAACTTTGGTAGTTGTTGCGCCGCGACCACGACCGCCCTGTAGCCGGCCACGTTGCTCTGCGAAGACAGTACGTCCATCGACTGGGCCAACGTGATGCGCGGAATACGGTCGAGCGCGATGGCCGTGAGCTTGCGGTCGCGACATCGCGTGACGAGGTCGTTGTTGCCCAGTGGGAACATCAGGCTGACCAGCCCTTTCCCTTCGGGCACCGCATCGAGTTCCTCGTTGGTCGGTGCGTTGATGCGAAGCAGGACGTCGGCGGCCGAACTAACCGCTGCCGCCGAGCTCTCCACCAAGGCTCCGACCTCGGTGTAGGCCGAATCCGGGAAACTTGCGCCTGTGCCGGCGCCCGCCTCGATCACCACGTCGAGGCCCTTCTTCTTCAAACGGACGATGCTCTCGGGGACCAGCGCCACGCGCCGCTCACCGGGCTTTGTGTCTTTCAAAATGCCGATCTTCATCGCGCGGCATTCTGCCGACGCCGGACGAACGCGGCAAACTTTGGTCCCCCTTTAGTGGGTATTTTTTCTACGACCCGATGGGCTGAAGTACGGAGCGAGTGGGTAAATTGTGAGGTTGGGTAAGGAAAAAGTGCGTTCGTTCGGGTGATAGATGGTTTTTTTTGTCTCTGAAGTGCTGTGCAGGACTATAGGTCGGGCTGGGGAGAAATAGTCGATGCCCGGCCGCTACGGCTCGCCCGCCGGGCTGTTTTGCGGGCTAGACATGCTGTAAATACGAGCGGTCAGGAATCTTCGCCGCTCGCCGGCTCGTGGCTCTAGGACCAAAGTCCGTCTTGTCGGGCTCTCCTAGGCGCGACAGGCTCGGAGATGTACGGCCCGCCAGGCCAATGCGGGCCGTGCGCGTTCTACCCGCGAAATGCGGTCAACCACGACGGAGTACGGGGCCGCGCCCATCTGGGTGCGGCCCCGCCAGGCTTCCAGACGCACACCGCGTCCTACCAGAACCACCGGCCTTGTTTTTCTAGATTCTTTCGACAGCCTGCGAGCTGTCTGCGGTAGGTGGCCTCACGGTCACGCACTTTTACGGCCGCGCGTTTGATGGTCGGCTTGTTCGCATAGGTGCCGCGGCGATAGCCGCCGTCGCCTTCATGGTAGGCGAGATAGAGCCGATAGGCATCGCTGCGAGCAATCCCAAGACGACCGGCCGATCGGTTGGTGTACCAGCCGATGAAATCCACTGCATCGGCGAAGTCATTACGATCGGCTCCCCAACTACGCGTTGCACGTTGATACTCCGACCAGGTGCTCGAAAGCGCCTGCGTGTATCCGTAAGAACTCGATAGTCGCGGCCCCGGGATTACCCAGAGAATCTTGCGCCGCGCCGGCTTCGCATGCGCACGGAACCGCGACTCTTGATGAATGATCGCCAGCTGCACCGACATCGGCACCCCCCAGCGCTTCTCGCTCGCGCGCGCCGCACGGAACCAGCGATGCTTTTCTGAGAACATCGAGCAGCCGTTGTCGATATTGCGCGGGACGGTGTTGAAGCAGCCGCCGACAAACAACAGTCCGAGCAACATGGTCAGATACAGGCCGGCGACGAGCCTTAAGAAACCTGGATCGCGCCGGTGCTTATGCGTGCTACGGATCGGCATGGCGCTGATTGTAGCTGGTTGCGGGGGGGCGTGCAGGGGTTCCGCGAGATTGTCGCGTTGATCGACAGGCAGTTGTGCTGCGTCATTCGTGCAGGCCGTCCCGAGCCCGGTCTTGCTTACGGGTAGGTCTGCGCAGTAGGCAGTAGAAAGATCTCGAAGCGGCGAAGGCGCGCGCGCACGGCGAACGATTCGGAACGCCGGCGCTCTCCTAAGCGGTAAGAGGAGCCCTGTGCCGGATCATCCGATGCCCTTGCGCGCAAGCACCGCCACCGGCAGGCGCCGGTCGGTCAGTTCTTGGTATGAGCCGAAGTCGGGATAGCCCGCCACGAGGAGTTTCCAGCACTCTTCGCGCTCGGCGCCCTCACCGAGCTCGCGGAAGCTGACGGCCCAACGCTCGGAGCCGGCCTCGACATGGGCCTCGCCGGCTGCGAGCAGATTCTTGTACCAGTTGGGTGCGACCGGATTGCCGCCGTTTGAGCCGCACACGAGCAGATCATCGCTGCGGCGCACGAGCATCAATGCCACGGGTCGGGATTCACCGCTTGATCGGCCGACCACGTCGAGCACGAAGATGGGCCGCCCCAGTAGCTTGTTACCTTTCGCGCCCTTGCTGGCTCGAAACTGCGCGACCTGCTGCTCGCCGCCTCGGCGACCCAGCGACGGGAGCCTGCGGCTCATGAAGTTGACTATTCGTCCGGTAATCGACGCCATTTCAAGAACGTATTCGCTAGCCTGAGATAGTCCAAACCGCGCAGCGCGAACTCTTCTTCGTCTGCGAACGAAGCGGCGAAGTCGTCGGAACGGTGCTGGCCGGCTTCGATGGCGTTCGTGGCTGGGTGCACCACCTAGCGGTTCTCCCAACGCTCAGGCGTCTCGGGCTGGCCACGCAACTCATGCGCGCCGCCGAGCAGGGTCTCACGCAACTGGGCTGCCCGAAACTCAATCTGCAGGTACGGTCGACCAACGCCGATGTCGTCGCCTTCTACGAGAGCCTGGGCTACGCCGTCGAGGATCGCATTAGCCTCGGCAAGCCGCTCGGGCGCTGGTCCGACGGCGACTGAAACCGCATTTCGAGTCCGGAGGCCTTTTCGTGTACGAAAAAGGGTATGCGAAGTTCCAAGCATTTCTTTCAGCCGCGCGCCATTGGTGCGCCGACCCCCTTGCGTGAGATCCCGGTTCGCCCGTCTCGGATGATCCACTTCTTCGATCCTTCTAATCCGAAGATGGCCGCCAAGGTGCCTGACATCGCCACGAAAGTGGATGTGCTGCTCGGCAACCTTGAAGACGCCATCCAGGCCGACAACAAAATCGCAGCGCGGCGCGGTCTGATCGAGATCGCCAGGGCCAACGACTTCGGCGACACCCAGCTCTGGACCCGCGTGAACAGCCTCGACTCGCCCTGGGGACTCGATGATCTCGTCGAACTGGTCACAGAGATCGGCGACAAGCTCGATGTCGTGATGATCCCGAAGGTCGAAGGCGCTTGGGATATTCACTACGTCGATCAGCTGCTGGCGCAACTCGAAGCCAAAGCCGGTTTGAAACGGCCGATTCTCATTCACGCCATTTTGGAGACGGCCGGTGGTGTGACCAACGTTGAAGAGATCTGCGCGGCCAGCCCGCGCATGCAAGGCCTTTCGCTCGGACCGGCCGATCTGGCGGCGTCGCGACGCATGAAGACCACGCGCGTGGGTGGTGGGCATCCCGGCTACCTCGTGCGCACCGATCCGGATCCAGACGCCCCGGATGCTCCGCGCACCACGGCGCAGCAGGATCTGTGGCACTACACACTCGGGCGTATGATCGATGCCTGCGTTGCGCACGGTTGCCTGCCTTACTACGGTCCTTTCGGCGACATTAAAGATGTCGTTGCGTGCGAGGACCAGTTCCGCAATGCATTTCTCATGGGCTGTGTCGGCACCTGGACGCTACACCCCGTGCAGATCGCGATCGCCAAGAACGTGTTCAGTCCTCCGGTGGACGAAGTGCTGTGGGCCAAACGCGTGATCGAAGAGATGGGCGACGGCACCGGTGCCGTCATGATCGACGGCAAGATGCAGGACGACGCGACGTTCAAGCAGTGTCAGGTAGTCGTCGAGCTTGCGCGTATGTTAGCGACGAAGGACGAAGAGCTTCGCGAAGCCTACCAGTTCTAAGTATTGGAAATAGCACGAAGAGGTGCCCTGTCAGGGGGCACCTCGGGGCGCCCCAGATGCTCTAAACGAAGTTGCGGCGCAACGCATTCTTTGTAATAGATGTGGATTCTCATCCTGCGGACCCCCCGTTTTCATACAGTTAGGAGGAACCGGCCGAAATGCATTTCTACGAGTTCGAGGCGAAGAAGATCCTCGCCAAGCACGGTGTCGGCGTGCCCAAAGGTAAGGTGGCCAGCTCCGCTGCCGAAGCCGAAAGCGCCGCTAAAGAACTGGGCGGCGACGTCCTGGTCAAAGCCCAAGTATTCAACCGCAATCGCGGCAAAGCCGGCGGCGTGAAAGAAGTTTCGAGCCCGGCCGATGCGGGCAAGGCTGCAGCCGCAATGCTTGGTACCGAGATCTGCGGTGCCACCGTCGAGTGCGTTCTCGTCGAAGAGAAGATCGCTGCCGAAGCCCTCTACGCCGTCAACGCGACCTACGATGCAGCGGCCAAGCGACCGATCGTGGTGGCAACCGACGTAGGCGGCAAGGACCTCGACGACGTCAACGATGAGACCCCCGATCGCGTCAAGCGTCGTCATTACTCTTCTCTGGTTCCGGTCATGCCGTACCGCTCGAAGCAGCTCGCGAGTGATCTCGGTCTCAACGGTTCCGCTCTCAATCGCATGACGGCCGTGATCACGAAGCTCGCCGAGATCTGCCGCGGCTACGATCTCACGCACGCCGAAGTAAATGCCCTCGCGGTTACTGCCGATGGCCGTTACATCGCGCTCGATGCGCATATGGAACTCGAGTCGGAAGGGCGCTACCGCCAAAAAGAAATCGTCGAAGAGCTCGACATTACCGACGCGGACACGCGTGGTGCGAGAGCGCCCACGAAGTGGGAAGTCGAAGCGCAGGCCATCGACGACGAAGATCCGCGCGGCCTGATCGGCCCTGCCGTCGAGTTTGACGGTGACATGGGGCTCGTGATCGGCGCCGGCGGTGGTTCGATTACCACCTTTGATGCGGTGAAGCGGCTGGGCGGCGATCCTGCGAACTACGCCGCTCTCGGCGGCAACCCGAGCGTCGACAAGGCACGCAGGCTGACGCAGCTCGTTTTGTCGAAGCCGAAGGTCAACAAGATTTGCGTAATCTCGAACGTCGTTTCGAACACGCGCGCCGATCTTGTCGCGCGCGGCGTGATCAAGGGCTGTATCGAACTCGGGCTCGACCCGGCTGAAACGATTACGATCTTCCGCGTTCCAGGCGCTTGGGAAGGCGACGCGATCAAGATCCTCAAGAAATATAACATCGACTATTGTGATCGAACCGTCTCTCTCAGCGAGGCCGCGCGCCGCGCGGTTGCCAAAGTCTACGGCGAGAAGGAGCAAGCATAGAAAATGGCTATTCTCGTTAACGAGGACTTCCAGTTCATCGTCCAAGGCATCACCGGTCGCGAAGCCGTAAACTTTACGCGCGAGTGTCTCGAATACGGATCGAAGATCGTCGGCGGCGTTACACCCGGTAAGGGTGGTCGCGACGTCTACGGTGTGCCGGTTTACGATACCGTGCGTGAAATCACCGAAGAGCACCGGGTCGATGGAACGGTCATCACCGTGCCGCTCGCTTTCGCCGCCGATGCGGCGATCGAAGCGATCGACGCCGGTGTGAAGCAGGTCGTCATCATCACCGAAGGCATCACGCGTCTAGACGCGGCCTTGATCGTCGAATACGCCGACGACCACGGCGCTCGTGTGATAGGACCCAACTGTCTCGGCGTGATGGTCCCCAACGTGTGCCGCTTCGGCTCACTGGGCGGACCGGCCGTCGACTGCCGCAAGGCCTTTGTGCCCGGCAACGTCGGCGTGATGTCACGCTCCGGCGGCATGACGACTGAAATCTGCAACACGCTCACGACCAACGGGCTGGGGCAGTCCACGGCAATTTCGATCGGCGGCGACCCCGTCATCGGAGCAACCTACGCCGATCTGATGCCGCTGTTCGAAGAAGATCCCGAAACTCAGGCGGTGGTCATTTATTCCGAGCCCGGCGGTTCCGCCGAAGCCGAGTTGGCCGCTTGGGTCGAAGACAACAACAGTCGCCTTCCTGTGGTCGCGTTCGTTTCAGGACGCTTCATGGACGACATGCCCGGCATGAGCTTCGGTCACGCCGGCACCGTCGTTAACCGAAAGGAAGATTCACCGGCTGAGAAGATCCGTCGCATGGGCGAAGCCGGTATTCGCGTGGCCGACCAAGTCGGTGACATTCCGGATCTGGTGAAGGAAGCCCTCAAGGGCTGAGGGGCTGAGAAAACACCATGGGAATGTTCATCTCCGTCGAGATCGACGACGCAACCATCCGCAAGAACGATGGGCTCGCAAAGAAGCTCATCGAAGTCTGTCCTGTGAAGATCTTTGCTGCCGGCTCTGATGCAGCGTCGGCCGTAGTGGTTGAAGACAACGTCGACGAATGTACGTTGTGCGACCTTTGCACCGCTGCTTCGCCCGACGGCGTGAAGGTGATCAAGCTCTACGACTAGGCTACGTGCGGTAGCGAACAACTACCGATCGGCGTGACTGCACCTGTGTGCTGCGCGGATAATCGGTGCCGACTCGCACCGCGCAACGGTCCGCACTCATCCATTGTGTCGCGGGCAGGGTCGTCATAGCCTCATTGCGGTAAGCAGCGACGCTGCGGAGGAAGCAATGTATGAACGAGTCATCCCCTCAACGTTTTCTGGTCCAGCAGGGTCTGCTGATTTTTCTGGCCGGTCTTTTGATGGGCGCGTTCACCCAAGCGGTGGCTAACCCACGCATGATGATGGCTGCGCACACGGGAACCCTGATGATGGGTACCTTCGTTCTCGCGCTGGCGCCCGCGTGGCAGTATCTGTCGATTTCCGAAGGCCTCGAACGGCTCACCATGCGGCTTCTGATCGGTGGCGCTTGGGTCGTGTCGGGTGCGCTCGTGTTCGCTGCGGTCTTCGAGACGAGTCGGACGACGCCGCTCCTGGGTGCCGGATATGCCGGCGCGGCTTGGGCGGAAGCGGCGGTCGACGTAGCATTCGTTGTGTCGTCGCTCGCGCTGTTGGTTGCGGCCGTGTTTCTCGTGCGCGCGGCCTACTCGAACGCCGACGACTGACGCGGGGCTATTCTGCAAAACGACCAATTGGAGCCCGCGGTCCCGGCTGAGCCAGTCGGGGCCGGGCAATTGTTTTCCACGCACAGTTTCTCGGCGGTGTCGGCGTCAAAGAGTTCGGGGCCGATCGCATCGTCATCGAGACGTTCGTGGCACACCGACAGCATGAGTTCATCGACGACGATTGGTTGCGTGTAGAGTTGCGCGGCGTTGCTCGGCCCGGTCTCGATCAGTACGGCGGTTGCCGATTGTGCCAAGACGTAACCAACCGCGTCGCGAATCGAAGGCTCCGCGCGCTCGGTGATCAGATCGGGCTCGATACCGAGTTTCGCCGCATGCGCGGCGCCGCGAGCGCCGGTGAGGAGAGAAGGGCGGGGTGTTTCCGAGAACACACGATGATCCGCAGGGACTTCGCCGCTTTCGGTCAGGATGAAGACCCTGGCGTCTTCGTCGTAGGCGCTCCATGCACGCAGCGCCGCTGCAGTTGCGTCGTCGCCGTGCAGGCGGTGAAGCAGGCGCGGCTCGGCACGCAGATTGGTCGAGGTGGTGATGATCGCATCCACCCGTGCGCGCGCGATTCCGAGCACGAAGCGATCGTTTGAGTTCCGAGGAGCGCTCGGCGCTTCGACGCGGATGACCGACAGGCCGCCTTTCGCATTGGTACAGACCGCAGCCGCGTGCAATACGGCCGGAGCGAGTCCGAGATCGGTCGTTCCGTAGAGGCGTTCGAGTATGGGTGCGATCACGACGGTCTATCCATATCAGCTTCGCCCGCCACGTGTCGCCCGTTCTTCTTCGTCTCGCGATTGCGTCGCGCTGCGCGTCCGATAGGGTCGCGGGTCCTGAATCTCGGCATCCGGCCGAATCTATCTCGATCCAGACTCCAAACCTCGATGACACTTTCGAAACGATGAGCACCCGCGAGCGCTTACGCCAAATCATGCATCTGGCGCTTCCGATCGTCGGCGGCATGCTCTCGCAGAATCTATTGAACCTGGTCGACACGGCCTTCGTCGGTCGCTTGGGCGGCGCGGCGCTCGGTGCCGTCGGCATGGGCGGCTTCGTGGTGTTCATGCTCATCACGTTGGTGATGGGCCCTGCGGCCGGCGGTGTGCAAGCGATCGTCGCGCGGCGTGTTGGTGAAGAACGACACAGTGAGGCGGCGGTTGCGCTTAACGGCGGCATCTTGCTCGCGCTGGTGTTCGGTATTCCGGTGTCGCTCGCTGCCGCCGCGCTCACGCCGTCGTTCTTTCCGCTACTCAATCCCGATCCCGACATAGTCGCGGCAGGCGTACCCTACGTTCAGGTGCGCATGCTCTCGCTCGTGCCGGTGTCGATCAACTATGCGTTTCGTGGTTTCTGGAACGGCATCTCGATGCCGAAGATGTACCTGCGTACGCTCCTTCTCATCCACACTACGAACATCGTGCTCGATTGGGTGTTGATATTCGGCAACCTCGGTGCGCCCGCGCTCGGGACATTCGGTGCAGGGCTCGCCTCGGCGATCGCGACCTGCGTTGGATCGCTCTTCTATATCCGTCTCGGTTTTCGCTACGCACGCGACGCCGGCTTTGCACATGGCCTACCCGACCGCACGACGATAGCCGGCATGATTCGGCTCGGCGTTCCCGTCGGACTGCAGCAGTTCTCGTTCTTCCTAGGCTTCACGATCCTGTTCTGGATCATCGGCCGGGTGGGTACCGCCGAGCTCGGCGTGGCAACCGTACTCGTCAATATGACCCTGGTCGCCATCCTGCCCGGCATGGGCCTCGGCATGGCCGCAGCGACCTTCGCCGGCCAGGCCCGCGGGCGCGGCGACATCGACGAGGCCGAACGCTGGGGCTGGGCCGTCGTGCGTGTGGCTTGTGTCTACGCGGTGGTGCTCGCGAGCGTGTTTGTCGCGATTCCGGACGTTATTTTGGGCATTTTCGTAGTCGACGATTCGCTTGTCGCGCTGGCGCGCTGGCCGCTACGTGTGGTGGGCATCGGCTTGATCTTCGATGTCTCTGGGATTGTGCTCTCGAACGCGCTTCAGGGCGTGGGCGACATGCGGCGCGTCCTGTTCGTATCGCTCACCCTTCAATGGGGCCTCATGTTGCCCGCTGCCTATACAGTGGGTCCGCTGCTCGGGCACGGCCTGCTGGCCATCTGGATCGTGCTCGGCATCTGGCGCGGTCTCGGGGTGCTTGCTTACGGGACGCTCTGGCACGGCCGCGCTTGGGCCGACATTCACGTCTAAAAGCTACGCACCCGGCGCCAGCAGTTCGAGTACCTTCCAATCGATTGCGCCAGTGGCTTCGGGGTCGACCGGTTGAACGCAAACGTGATCGGCGCCCGCATCAAAGTGCGCTTGGATGCGGGCTCGAACGGCGTCTTCATCGCCCCAAGCGAATACCGTATCGATCAAACGGTTACTGCCGCCATCATTGAAATCGTCTTCGTCGAGCCCGAAGCGTTTGAGGGAGCGCCGGTAGTTGGGCAGCTCTAGATAGAAGCCGAGTGCCGCACGCGCCGCTGCTCGTGCTTTGGTCGGATCGGTTTCGAGTAATACCTTTTGTTCCGGGCAGAGCAGGGGCCCCTCGCCCATGATGTCGCGCGCGAAGGCCGTGTGCTCCGGCGGCATGAGATAGGGATGCGCACCGGCGGTCTTCTCGCCCGCGAGCTTGAGCATCTTCGGGTGCAACGCACCGATCACCGTGGTGCCGTCACTGGCCGGCATCGGTGAGGTGTAGGGTGCGGCGGCCATCGCATCGAGGTAGGTCGACATGAATGACAGCGGTTTGTTCTGCGCGTGCCCGCGCACCCCTTCGACCAGAGGTTTGTGCGAGACGCCGAGCCCGAGCACGAAGCGGTTGCCCGACTGTTCGTCGAGCGTCTTCTGCGCGGCTGCTGTCGCCATCGCGTCACGCGCGTAGATGTTCGCAATGCCGCTGGCGATGTTGAGCGTCTCGGTGGAGGCCAGCAGCCACGATGCCGATGCCATGACGTCGCGCCCCAACGCTTCAGGAATCCACAGTGTGCCGTAGCCGAGCTTTTCGATACGTTGTACGAACCCGGCCGCGGTCGGGGAGTCCATGCCGTCCATAAAATAAAAGATGCCTAGCTTTCCGAGATCCATAGGTGTGTGCCTCCGTCGGTTGTTGCTTAGCGGCGGGTCGTGACCGTTGCGAGAAGCCGTGTCCTTTTGAAAGGCTGCGAACTCTGGTAACGCTCGGCGGTCGGGCGGCGCGTGTCGCCCCCTCAACTATACGCGCGAGGTACCCGCACCCCATGAAAGCAATTGTTTGCGAGAAGCACGGTCCGCCCGAAACCCTAGTTCTAAAGGACGTCGACCCGCCGGAGATCGGCCCTGGGAAGGTTCGCGTGGCTGTTCACGCGTGTGGGGTTAACTTCCCGGATACGTTGATTATTGAGAACAAGTATCAATTTAAGCCTGAACTCCCGTTCTCGCCCGGCGGCGAGGTTGCCGGCGAGGTTACCGAGATTGGCGAAGGCGTGACCGACGTAAAAGTCGGGGACCGCGTGATTGCGATGACCGGCTGGGGCGGCTTCGCGGAAGAGGTGGTCTCGCCGGCTGCCGCGCTCATCCCGATGGCCGACGGCATGGACTACGTGACGGCCGCCGGTTTCACGATGACCTACGGCACATCGCTCTATGCACTGAAGCAACGCGGCCAGTTGAAGAAGGGCGAGACGTTGTTAGTGCTCGGCGCTGCCGGTGGTGTCGGCCTTGCCGCCGTCGAACTCGGCGCGGTCATGGGCGCGCGCGTAATTGCCGCAGCATCGACCGACGAGAAGCTCGAAGTGTGCAAAGAGCACGGCGCTAGCGAGACGATCAACTACTCGCACGAGAGCATCAAAGAGAAGACCAAGGAACTTACCGGCGGTGCCGGTGCCGATGTGATCTACGATGCGGTCGGCGGCGATGCGTTCGACCAAGCGATTCGTTGCATCAATTGGAAAGGGCGCTTGCTGGTCATCGGTTTTGCGAGTGGCCGCATTCCCGAGCTACCCGTGAACCTGGCGCTTTTAAAAGGATGCCAGGTCGTCGGCGTGTTCTGGGGGGCGTTCACCGGACGCGAACCGGAAGAGAACGCGCGTAACACAGCTGAACTCGCCAAGCTCTACGCCGAGGGAAAGCTCAAGCCGCATGTCTCGGCGACCTATCCGTTAGAGAAAGCCTCGGACGCGCTCTACGGACTCATCAACCGAGAGGCGAAGGGAAAGATCATATTGACGACGCGCTAGTCGGTCGCGCGCGGCTGCTATTCGAACGAACCGTGTCGCCCCGCACCTTTCGCAAAACGCGTCGCGCCTTCGAGCGTCTCGCCCGACTTGATCGTTTCGAGACCCATCTCGGTCTCTTCCAACAACGCGTCTTCCAGATCGTTGTGCCACTGTTCGTACGACGACAGCCGATCGCTGCGTACACAATTTTGCGGGAAGCCCGCGATCTGCTTCGCGAGATCGATAGCGGCTTCGAGTGCCTTACCGGGTTCAACCACTCGGTTGGCGAGTCCCATCGCGAGCGCTTCCTCCGCACCGACCGGACGCCCCGTAAGAATCAAATCGAGTGCTTGGCTATGGCCGATGAGGCGCGGCAGCCTGATCGTCCCGCCGTCGACGAGCGGCACGCCCCAACGTCGGCAGAACACCCCGAAGACCGCATCGCGCGCTGCCACCCTCATGTCGCACCAAACGGCGAGTTCCAGACCACCCGCCACCGCGTGTCCTTCGACCGCCGCGATGACCGGCTTCGATAGCAGCATACGGGTGGGGCCCATGGGGCCATCGCCATTCTCATCGACCCGGTTTCCGCGACCTTCCGAGGCGGCCTTGAGGTCCGCGCCCGCGCAAAACGCACCGTCTTGGCCCGTGAGAATTGCCACCGATGCGCTTTTGTCCTTGTCGAAGCGGCGAAACGCTTCGGCCAGCTCGACGGCGGTCTCGCCATCAACGGCGTTGCGGACTTCGGGACGGCAAATGGTGATGATGGCGACCGGGCCATCGCTCTCGTAGCGGATGTTGCTCATGGAGCGATTTTGCGACGGGGGGGAGGGTGTATCAAGGGTCGCTCGTAGCCCGCGCTTCCTAACGGCATCACACGCGACCGTTGTGATGCCGTTAGTCTTCGGAGTAGAACGGTATTGATGGCGATCAGATGAAGCGGGTGTTGGATCCAGAGATCACTCCCGAACTCCTCTATGGTGTGGCTTCGGGACACTGGAATCGCGGTATCGCAACAGAAGCTAGCCGGTGTGTGATTCGCTAAGACGATGTGAACAGCGTGACCGACTGGGAACCAAAGAACACCCCCGGCGCCAAGTAGCCGTAACGCCGATGCATCGATGAGTCAGGAACAGCCAAAGAATCCGCTGCACGGCATCACGCTTAAGCAGATCGTCGAAGAACTGGTCGAGCGCCACGGCTGGGAGAAGCTCAGCGTGCAGATCCCGATCCGCTGCTTCTCCGACGATCCTAGCGTGAGCTCCAGTCTCAAGTTCTTGCGTAAGACCGAGTGGGCGCGCACGAAAGTCGAGCGGCTCTACCTAAAAGGTGGGCGCAAGAGGCGAAGGGCTTGACCCAGCGTCGTTCTACGACGACGCTAGCCCGTAGAACCGATGAAAACAGTGACCAACAAGACGAATGCGCCTATCAAGGTTCCGCTGGCCCGCAACCAGATCTTGCGTCTGGGGCCCGGCAACTCGGGCCAGGTCAATGACCCGGACTCCGAGCGCCCTGCGGTGCTCAAAATGGTAGAGGCCGGAGAGATTGAGATCTCCGACGGCGACGGCGGCGCCGGCAAGTCGGGACCCCGCGGCAGCTTGTCGGGCAAGACCGGGCGCTCGAGCGGCGGCGCTATCGGACGTCGCGGCGGCGATCGCTAAAACCGTCGTATCGATTGATCGCAGGTGCTGCCGGAGAAGCGCAGCCCGGCAGCCGCGAGCTACGCCGCTGCGTTTGCGATCTTGGTTTCCGCGCGCTGCGCATTCAAGCTGGATGACGCCGGCTAGGGCGTGGCGTCGCGATCGTCTTGACTCGCTCTCACCCGAGGCTTAGCGTCGCTCGGTTAGCGGTTATGCACACGCGCGAGCGTCGGCCACCGCGTAAGGAGGTCTCTCATGACCACAGCAGCGGCATCTAATGCTGGACTACCGATCGACGTTAAACCCGGCAAGCTCTTCATCGCCGATACGTTTATAGACGCGCAGTCGGGCAAGACGTTCGATACGATCAATCCGGCGACCGAAGAGGTGATCACCTCGGTCGCCGAAGCCGATAAGGCCGACGTTGATATCGCCGTAGCCGCTGCGCGGAGCGCCTTTGAGGAAGGGCCGTGGGCGACGATGGATGCCCGCGAACGGGGTCGCTTCCTTTATAAGCTCGCGGCCCTCATCGACGAGAATCGCGACGAGCTTGCCACGCTCGAGACGCTCGACAACGGCAAGCCTATCTTCGAAACGACGAACGTCGACGTGCCGCAAGTCATCGATGTGTTGGAGTACTACGCCGGTTGGGCCGACAAGATCCATGGCGATACGGTTCCTGCGAACGGCAACTTCTTTACGTACACGCGTCGCGAGCCGCACGGTGTGTGTGGTCAGATCATCCCGTGGAATTTCCCGCTTCTGATGGCCGCGTGGAAGCTCGGTCCGGCACTCGCTTGTGGCAACACGGTCGTACTTAAACCGGCAGAGCAGACGCCGCTCACGGCGATTCGTCTCGCTGAACTCGTACAAGAAGTCGGTTTCCCTCCCGGGGTTGTGAACATCTTGCCGGGCTACGGCCCGACCGCGGGTTCTGCGATCGTCAACCACCCGCAGGTCGACAAGGTTGCGTTTACCGGTTCCACCGAAGTCGGTCGGCTCATTCAGAAAGAAGCGGCCGGCACGATCAAAAGCGTGTCGCTGGAGCTCGGCGGCAAGTCGCCGAACATCGTGTTTGCCGACGCCGATATCGATGCGGCCGTGCAGGGTGCGATGGCCGGCATCTTCTTCAACCAGGGTGAGGTCTGTTGCGCAGGCTCGCGGCTGTTCGTCGAGGACAAGATTCATGACGAGTTCGTCGCGGCGCTCGCCGAGCACGCGAAGACCATCGCCGTGGGCGATCCGCTCGACGCCGACACGCGTATGGGTGCCCAGGTGAGCGAAGAACAGTTCACCAAGATTCTCGGCTACATCGATGCGGGTAAGAAATCGGGCGCCAAAGTGGTCACCGGCGGCGACCGCGCCCTCGACAAAGGCTACTTTGTGCAGCCGACGGTCTTCGAAGGTGTCGAAGACGACATGACGATCGCGTGTGAAGAGATCTTTGGCCCGGTCGTTGCGGCCTTGCCGTTCACAGACGTTGAAGAATCCGTGGCGAGAGCGAATGACAGCAACTACGGTCTCGCCGCTGCCGTCTGGACCAACGATCTGAAGAAAGCCCATCGCGTTGCGCACGCCCTGAAGGCCGGAACGGTATGGGTGAACACCTACAACTCGTTCGACACGGCCGTTCCGTTCGGCGGCTACAAAGAGAGCGGCATCGGTCGCGAACTCGGCAAAGCCGCGCTCGATCTGTACACGCAGACCAAGGCGATCTGGGTCGCGCTCGACTAATGGGCTAGAGCAGCTCGGCCAGACTTTCGATGTGGAAGTCGGCCGGTTGCCCCCACTCGAATTCGCCTTTTTGGTCGAGCAGCACCGTGATCGTACCGGCGCCGCGACCCGCGTCGACGTCGATCAAGTGGTTGCCGATCATGACCGCATCGGTCGCCGCTACCGACCACTTCTCGACGAGATGTACGATGCCGTCGGGCTCAGGCTTCGGCGAGAGTCCGGTTTCGCGCGTGATGACTTCGCTGCAATCGAAGAATGCATCGAGTCCTGCCGCCTTGAGCGTCGCATCGACGTTGATGTCGTTGTTGCGGGTGACGATGCCGAGATGAAACTGGCGCGCGCGCAGCGATTTGAGCAACGCCAACGCGCCGTCGCTCGGCTCGGCCGTACGGGCCAGCTCGAGCTCGAAGGCATCGAGTCGGACGAACAGCGGCGCTGACTCTTCGGGCGGTAGTTCGTAGAGTTGCTCGAGGATTCCGCTCTCGGCGTCCAGATCGAGCCCGAGCATGGTGCGGATCTCGGTGAAATCGTGGACCGGCTTGGTGAGCGTTCCGTCGAGATCAAAGATCCAGTGTCGGATGTGCGGCGGAATCATGGGTGGGGGCAATCTAACCTAGGAGGCGTAACGCCGCCAGACGGCCGCAGCGGCGGATTGGCAGACCGAACTTTCTGCCGCGCGCACTCCTAGCCGCCCGTCGCGTCCAATGAGGCGGCTGCGCGTCGTGCTATTGCACGCCGCACCGGCGCCGCTAGACTACGACCCGGATCGAGGGGCCGCAGTTCGCGGCCGCTCGGCAACCGGCGGGGAGCGAGTCATGGCGCGTTTTACAGTTGATGGTGGCAACGAGAGAACAGTTCGGGTTCATGCGTTTTCTCGGTTGGTGAGGGCGCTCGCGGGCTGCATCGCTGCGTCGATGCTTCTGATCGCCGGCTGTTCGCTCGGAGGCGGCGGCGCCGAGTTTGATGACGACGCGACTCTGCAGCTCACCGATCCCTGTGAGCCCGCATGCTGCTGCCGTGCCAAGGACAACTACTACATCCGATATAGATGTGCGCCGCGCATCCAATGCATGTCGGACGGTGGCGAGTGTACGACGGAGAATCTCGGGAAATGCCGTAGCGATGCGAACCTGGGGGAGTGACGTTGATTTCAGGGCTCTCGGTACGTAGTCTCGTTGACTGAGACGAAGCGATGCCGAGAACTTGGGGCTACATTATAATAGCGGCGGCTGCGCTGATCGGTGTAGGTGCCCTTGTCATCCCGCTTCCCGAGGGGGTCGACATCGAGCCGATCGCGGTTCCGGCCGTGAAGAAGCCCGCGAAGTCGTCCCCGTCCCCTACGCCCCGCAATGCCGCTCGGCCCAAAGCGGCTCCGAAGAAGCCCACGCCGCCTCCTACCAAGGAGATTCCGCGTAGCGACACTACGAAGGCGCGGACCTTGATCAAGCCTCCCCCTAAACCGTGAATGCCAGTGACGCCCGCTGGACGGAGGTAGCCCTGGCCGAGGCCCGCTCGGCAGCTGATCTCGGCGAGGTGCCTGTCGGCGCCGTCCATGTATTGGAGGGGCGCGGAAGCGCCCGCGGCCGCAACCGAACCATCATCGACGGCGACCCCACGGCCCACGCTGAGATCGTCGCCATCCGCGCCGCCGCCGAGACACTGGGAAATCACCGAATAGGCGGCACGCTTTACGTCTCACTCGAGCCCTGCGCCATGTGCATGGGAGCGCTGCTGCAGGCGAGGGTAGAGCGGCTGGTATTTGCCGCACTCGACCCGAAGGCGGGCGCCGCCGTGTCGCTCTACCGCCTCGGCGACGACGAGCGTCTCAACCACCGATTGCTCGTCGAGCAGGGGCCCCTCGGTGAGGAATCGGCCGAACTGCTGCGCGAGTTCTTTAGGGCGCGCCGCGAGTAGGGCAGGCGGCTTGCGCCGTTGGCCCGACGGCGGTTAAATCCTCCGTCTGCTCACCCACATATGGAGAGGTGTCCGAGTCCGGTTGAAGGAGCACGACTCGAAATCGTGTGACTCGCAAGGGTCCGTGGGTTCGAATCCCACCCTCTCCGCCATATTTCGCGTACTGCGTTTTGGTCCCCGGTCCCTGTGATGGGACTTCCGTTTTGGAATTGGACTTGTCGCCAGCGTTAACTGTCAATCCTGACAAGTATCGGACGGCTTTTCTCGCTGCGTCATCGGTGGTCCTCAGGTAGATGTCTGGGTTTCGGCCGCGACTCTATCCACTGTCGCGAGGATCCCTGCAACGACGAGTTCCTCGGCTTCCTTGCGACGCCTTGCGAAGGACTTCCTATGCCCGACAAACATTGTGTGGCCCTCAACGGTTGCAGACAGATACAACGCCAAGATCGCAATCCTGCTGTCGCTCAAGCGAGGGTGGATACGTCCGATGATCTCGGCGAAGGCGGCACGCTCGGTGACATAGATCTGGTCAACGAACTTCGCGGCGGCCGGCTCGTGGTTCGCGAGCGCCCATATCTCAGGAAAGAACACCGTCGTCTCCTGTGTTCTGAGATCGGCGAAGATGAAGCGAACGATTTCTTCGAGTTCGACTCGAGGATCGTCTCCGGCTTCCGCGCGAATGCGCTCGAACTCGACCAGGTACTCGTCGAACACCCTCTCGAACAGCTCCTCAAGGAGGTCGAGCCTGCGCGGGAAGTGATAGGTCACGTGACCCACTGAGATGCCAGAGGCGTCCGCCACAGCGCGCATAGTCAGCCCACGGTAGCCGTCTTCGATGAGAACATTGCGGGCTGCCTTGACGATGGCGAGTACCCGCTGCTCCTTGAGCTCGGCCCGCTTTCCGTCAGGGGTCTTTCGCGGCTTCAGCTCGCGCACGGCTTGCGCTCCTCACGGGTGCTTCCGGCTTGGAGTGAAATTGAGGATTCCGTTGACATGAGTCTTCTGATTTCATAGGACATGTGTCCTAACTTTGAGTGTCCGGGCAGCGCCGATCTTTGTCGGAACTCGGTCACAGACCAGTCCGGTGTGTCAAGCGCAGTGTGCCTTGTGGGTAACTAGGACTTCCGTCCTGGGAATGCCAGTTGCACGAGTCGTGAAGCACCTGGCAACTCGTCGCTCCGTCGCATTCGGTGGTAGCCGTCACGATACGAAGCGACAACGCGGAGCTTGCGATGGATAGTGAAAATGCTGCAGCCGTAATCAAGCTGTTCTCGGGAGAGCCGCAGGATGAAGTGTTCCCGCGACTCAGGAGTCTTCTGCCGACAGCCGAGATGAAGGCTTCTCCGTCTCCGCACGTGTTCCCGGTGGGGGAGTCGATCGATCTACCGAGCCGCTTCGAGTTTGACGGAACGCGTCGCGATGTTTCGGCATTCCTCTCATCGACAGATACTGCAGCTCTTCTCGTACTGAAAGACGGTGCGATCCGATTAGAGCAATACTTCCTGACCGGCGGCCGAGACGTGCAGTGGATCTCGTGGTCCGTGGCGAAAAGCTTCGTCTCAGCGATGGTAGGGATTGCAATCGAAGAGGGCGATATCAAGAGCATTGAGGATCCCATCGATCGCTATGCTTCGGATCTGGCGGGCTCTGCGTACGAGGGAGTGAGGATCAAGGACGTCCTGCAAATGTCGTCAGGCGTTCGCTGGAACGAGGACTACAGCGACCCGGATTCGGAGATCAATCGGTTTGGTGCGGTACTCTTCGGCCAGTCCACGTTCAGCGAGTTCCTGGCCGGGATGGTTCGTGAGACGGCGCCGGGATCGGTTTGTAGGTACAACTCTGCAGACACGCAGGCACTCGGAAGCCTACTGGTGGGGGCCACGGGGCGCGGCATCGCGGACTATATGGAGGAGAAGCTCAGCCGGCCTCTCGGAATGGAAGAGCCTGGATATTGGCTGCTGGATAGCGCCGGCATGGAGATGGCGTTTGGCGGCCTCAACCTCACGGCACGCGATTTTGCGAAGATCGGTGAACTGTACCGCGGCAAGGGCCGTTGGTCAGGCGATCAGATTGTTCCCGAGCACTGGATCCGCGCATCCACCGCGCTTGACGGCCCGCAGGTTATGCCGGGAAACGTGCTTGTCGGTGGCCACGTCCTCCCGCTCGGATACGGGTTTCAGTGGTGGCTGCCCGAAGGAGACCGAAGCGAGTTCTCAGCGATCGGGGTCTACAACCAGTTTGTCTATGTGGACCCACCGAGCGGTGTCGTCATCGTGAAACTGTCTGCGAATCGCTCCTACGGGGTGTCGGAGAAAGAGAGCGACAACCAAGAGATGGAGACCGTCGAGTTTTTGCGGGCGGTTGCCCGATGTGCCGAATAGCGCGCGTCGAAGATGCAGAGTGTAGGTCTGTCGTGAACGAAAAGGAGTTGAGTCGTGACGAATGAACAGTTGCTTCGTGAAATATGTCACGTGATTTGGACGCAGGGAGACCTAGCGAGGGTGCCTGGGTTCTACGCGGCCGACTTCAAGGCCCACTATTCGTCCGAAGAGGCTTCGTGGACCGGTGTAGACGGAGTCGTACGCGTTGCCACCCAACTAAAAACCGCATTCCCCGCGTGGGCGAAGGCCTTTGTTCGCCTTCCTGATGAATCGTGAGGCGTTTGATGCGAATTCAAGCGCTCATTGCGATAATTGGGTTCACCCTAATAGGGATTCCTGCGCGGGCCTCTGCGTCGGAGCCGTTGCCGACCGAACCCATCCCTGTGTCCGTGCAGCTCGACGCGGAGTATCCGAATAGTTGGGTCTACGTTCACGACTTCAACTTCGCCGCGCTTGTGGACGGGAAGGTCGCGATCCTAAATGTCGCCGAGGATAGCCGACCATACAAAGGACATGTTGATGCGGGTCAGTTTGCATCTTTCCTTGCCGCCAAATCTCGATCTGAGCTCTACGCCGCGCAGACATTCATGTCGCGCCGCACATACGGGGAACGAATAGACGCGATCACCATCTTCGACCGCAAGAGCCTCTCGCCCATCGGGGAAATCGTGCTTCCGCCGCGTCGCATGCAGGTCGTGACCCATACGAACGCGTTTCAAATGACGCCCGATGAGAGCTGGGGGTTCGTCGTAAACTTCACACCGGCCTCATCGGTAACCGTCGTCGACATGGAAGCCCGCCAAGTTTTGCAGGAGATTCCCAACCCAGCCTGCACTTTCGTATTCCCGACCGGGCGTCGCGGTTTCTCTTCGTTCTGCAGCGACGGAGCGCTCGTCACCTATCAGCTTGACGATGAAGCGAAGGTTGCGAACAGTACACGCAGCAAGGCTTTCATCGATATCGACGCCGACCCGCTTTACATGAAAAACGCGGTCATTGACGGCGTGACGTATTTCCCGAGCTTCCAAGGACGGATCAAGCCCATCGATTTCCGCGGCGAGGCGCCCAAGCTTCTCGAGAGCTGGGAACTGGCACCGGCTACACTTGCCGCCGAGCGTTGGGCACCCGGTGGTTGGCAAGTCATCGCCGGAGGCGACGACGGACGTCTCTACGTGTTGATGCATCGCGACGCGAGCGAGGGCTCGCACAAGTACGGAGGTACGGAGGTCTGGGTGCACGAAGCGGTGTCCGGCAAGCAGCTCAGCCGATACCGACTTAAAGGGTTCAGCTCGTCGATTGCGGTGACTAGTCCCGATCAGGGCGGGAAACGCTATCTCGTCGCGACCAATGCGGACCAGGAACTCGACATCTACGATGCTGCCGATGGGACCCATCTGCGCACGCTTCACGTCAACGCATCCGCGAACCCCATCGTGGTGACCACGCGGTGAATCTCGCGGTCGATCCGTTGATTTCCGCGAGCGCCGGCCTCCTTGTCGGCCTGATCCTCGTCGGCGCTGCAAGTCACAAGTGGACGAGCAAATACGAGTTTCGCAGCGTGTTGTCCGCCTATCGAGTACTGCCCGAATCATCGCTGGACGTTGCGTCGGTGATCGTGCCGGCTACTGAATCGCTAATCTTCGGACTGCTTCTCTGGCCAACGACGCGAGTGTTCGGCGCGATGGCGGCGGTCGCTTTGTTTACTCTTTACTCCGCGGCGATCGGGCTCAATATTTCACGCGGTCGTAGCGAGATAGACTGTGGTTGCAGCTGGGCTGGACACGGACAGTCACTCAGCGCGTGGCTCATCGCTCGCAACGGAGTTCTGATTGCACTCGCGACTGTTGCAGCGTTCGCATCGAGCGACCGGGCGCTCGGGGTTTTGGACGTCGTAGTCGTCTTGGCTGCCGCCGCTTGCGGGTTGCTCTTTTACCATGCCGCCGACCGGTTGATAGCGAACGGCGCGAAACTACGAACGCTAAGGTCAGCAACATGAACGAACTTCTCATCGTCGCAGTTGGACTGTTGTGGGTTCTCGTTCTGGTCCTAGCGGCGCTACTCTTCGCGCTGGCACGCCAGGTAGGTGTCTTGTACGAGAGGGTCGCGCCGGCGGGAGCGCTCGCGATGAACCAGCATCTCGTCGTCGGCGATGACGCGCCGGTCGTCCAGGCAGACCGGCTCCGAGGGGAACCACTCGTGATTGGTGGGGCGTCGAGTGCCGGGCGCAGCACCCTGCTTTTCTTTCTATCCCCGACTTGTCCGGTCTGCGAAACGCTGCTTCCCGCGCTGAAGTCGATTGCCTCTCGTGAAGGCTCTTGGTGCGACCTCGTATTTGCGAGCGATGGAGGCGGACACGAGCCGTTCGTCGCGGATCACCGACTCGAAGCGTACTCCTACGTTGTTTCCCAGGAACTCGGGGTTCTCTACGGCGTCAGTAAGCTTCCGTACGCAGCACTCGTCGATGAGGTTGGAAAGATCGCCGGATTCGGCCTGGTCAGTTCGCGCGAGCACATCGAGAGCCTGTTCGAGGCGAAGGAGCGTGGAGTGGAATCGATTCAGGCGTATCTCTCGATTCGTAACGCGGAAACCGCTGTTGCAGGGGCCACAGGGAGCGAATCGTGAAGCATAAGACGGAAGGATGGTTGGCGATGAGCCTCGATCGATGGGCCGAACGGAGCAGTCGTTCGCTTGCGCAGCGTTCTTCGCGCCGCAGTTTCCTCGCGCGCCTAGGAACAATCGTAGTCGGCGCAAGCGCCATCCCGCTGCTGCCGGTCTCGCGTGCAGTCGCGTCGGGAGGTGGGGGGACATCGGTGCCGGCGCAAACGACAGGGAATCCACAAGACCCGGGAGACCCGACGCAGTGTGACTATTGGCGCTACTGTGCGATTGACGGTTTCCTTTGTAGCTGTTGCGGAGGAAGCCAGAGCGCCTGTCCTCCTGGGACCGAAATGTCGCCGCTTACGTGGATCGGGACCTGTCGGAATCCGAGCGATGGGCGGACCTACGTGATCTCGTACAACGACTGTTGCGGCAAGACGAGCTGCGGTCGCTGTCTGTGCAACCGCAACGAGGGCGATCGCCCACCTTACCGCCCTCAGGAGAATAACGATCTCAACTGGTGCCTCGGTACCAAGAGCCCCGTTTACACGTGCAGCACCGGCGTCATCGTGGGGGTTGCCGAGTGAAGTGGAGCCGGTGGATCGCTGCGGCGTTGTTCGTAACTACAGCGATCGGCCTTTGCCACTCGCCGGCACAGAGTGCGTCGACCGATGCGAAACTCGGCGCGGAGACCTACCGGAGATGCGCGGTTTGCCACCTTCCGGATGGAACGGGCGTCGAACTCGCGTTTCCGCCTCTGCGCGAGCGCCTTGGTGCGATTGCGTCGACGCCCGACGGTCGCCGTTATCTGATACTAACCATTTTGAAGGGATTGGTTGGCGCGATTGAGATCGACGGAGCGACCTATCGGGGAGCGATGCCTGCAGAGCAACTCGACGATGCGCAGTGCGCCGCCGCACTGAACTACGTGGTTGAGGTCCTGAACCGGGGCACAAGGTCTGCGAACTGGCAGCCGTTCGTCGCGCAGGAGATTGAGCGCGTCCGCGAGGAGATCTCAAGCATCTCGCAACGCGACGTTCTCGAGCTGCGCTCTACGCTTAGTTGGGGCGACGGCCATTGAGGTTCTCGGCGTCGATGGCGATGAGCGTATGTATCGTCACTCTGTCTCCTGTGTATGCCGACGCTGAGGCCGGAGGCCGCGAACGCATGAACTGGATGCTGCAATGTCAGGGGTGCCATCGCCACGACGGGGCGGGAACGGGCGACGAGGTCCCGAAGCTGTCCGGCAACGTTGCCAGGTTCTTGCTGGTTCCCGGAGGGCGTGAGTTTCTCATGCGCGTTCCGGGGGTGTCGACGGCGCCGCTCGGCGATGCTGATCTGGCGTCGCTGCTCAATTGGATGCTCACGAATTTTGATCCCCAACATCTGCCGGACGGATATCAGCCATACAGTGAGGACGAAATACGCGAGGCACGTAAGGCGCCCTATGGAGCGGAGGTGCTAGTCGAGCGGCGAAAGCTGATGACGGCGATTGAGGAGCTCGAGCGCCGCTGACCGTCCTATGTTGACGTTGCCGAAGAGCAGCCGTTGCTCACGAGGGGGAAACGATGCACGTACCATTACTAATCGATGATTTCTTAGATCGCGCAGCGGCGATCTATCCCGAGAAGACCGCTATCGTCGATGGTGACCTTCGATTTACCTACGCTGAGTATAGAGAGCGCGTTGATCGGTTCTCGAACGCGCTTTTGAATCTCGGACTCGAGCAGGGCGACCGTGTCTGTATCCTCAGTCCGAACTCGCACTTCTTTCTCGAGAGTTTCTACGCCACCGCTCAGGTCGGTATTATCCTCGTCCCACTGAACTACCGGCTGGTCCCCGAAGATCATGAATACATAGTCAATCATTCCGGTGTAAAGGCCGTGCTGGTCGATTACGAATACACCGGTATTGTTGACGAGATTCGTGATCGACTGCCGATGGTTGAGCATTGGATCGTCGCGGCTGATGTACCGGGAGACTATTCCGGTTGGACGGATTGGAACTCGCTTGTCGCCGAAGCATCAGCCGACACGCCCGCCCGGCCGGAGCGTGACGAGAACGACCTGGTTTCAATAAACTACACGTCGGGAACGACCGCGCGCCCCAAGGGCGTGATGCTCACGCACCGAAACGTCTACATCAATGCATACAATCTGATCGCGCATCTGCGGATCGCGCATGAGGACGTCGAGCTTTGGACCTTGCCGATGTTCCACTGCAACGGATGGGGCGGGGTCTATGCGTTGACCGGTATGGGTGGCACCCACGTCGTCCTGCGGACCGTCGATGGCAAAACGATATTCGATCTAATCGCCGACGAGAAAGTAACGTTCGCTTGCATGGCGCCTACGGTGCTCCGCGTGGTTTTGGACTATGAAGACCGAGGTAAGCACGCGGTGTCGACGCGTCCGCGATTTACGCTGGCAGGAGCCCCTCCGCCCGCTGCATTCATCAAGCGGCTCGAAGAAGAGCTGGATTGGGAGTTCCTACAGATCTACGGGCTCACAGAAACGGCGCCATTACTCACATCTTCGCAAGTCGATTTCGCGACCGAGAAAGATGACTACGGGCGACGCTCCCGCGCGGGAGTTCCGGGCATCGGTGTCGATCTGACGCTGCTCGACGACGATGGCAATGCGGTACCCAAAGACGGGAGTAGCGTCGGTGAGATCTGCGCGCGCGGGAATGTCGTATTCCAAGGCTACTGGAAGCAGGAAGAGGAAACCGCCAAGGCCATCTACGATGGGTACTTTCATACGGGTGACCTGGCTGTGTGGGATTCGCTCAGCAACGTTCACATCGTTGATCGGAAGAAAGACGTGATCATCTCGGGCGGAGAGAATATCAGTTCACCGGACATCGAGGACATGTTGTATCGACACGAATCTGTACTCGAATGCGCTGTAGTCGGCGTGCCGCATGAGACCTGGGGCGAGACACCAAAGGCGTTGATTGTCCTTCGCGAGGGCCAATCAGCTACTGAGGAAGAGCTGATCCAGTTCTGCCGCGATAACCTGGCTCATTTTAAGTGCCCGACGTCGGTCGAGTTCATTGCCGAACTACCCCGTACTGCGACCGGAAAGCTGCAGAAGTTCAAGCTGCGAGACAAGTACTGGGCAGGGCAGCGGCGAATTAAGGGGTAGTCAGAGCCCAAGTGTTCGGGTTCAGAGCAATTTGGACAAGCTAGGCCGGTGAAATAAGTCACTTCCAGCCCACCCAGGAAGGTGATCATGGGCAAAGAAGGAAGTGCAGACAAAACCATCCGCGAGATCCGCAGAAAGACTCGCCGCAAATTCTCAGCCGAAGAGAAGATCCGTATTGTGATCGAAGGGCTGCGTGGAGAAGAAAGCGTCTCGGCGCTGTGACGAACCAGGCGGCGCGCCTGTGCGCTGCGGCCACGGATGGCCAGATCCTCGTCGCCGATCGCCTACTCGCGAAGGTCGAGGAATTCGTCGAAGCTGCTTCGGTTGGGGAGCTGTCGCTGAAGGGATTCAGTCCCAGTAGAATTCGTTCACGACTCGAAATCGTGTGACTCGCAAGGGTCCGTGGGTTCGAATCCCACCCTCTCCGCCACCTTACATAGGCGTGGCATGTTCAGGCTTTGGCGACGGTGCCTCTCGCCGTCGCTGGCTCCGGCTCCGCCCTTCGCCACTTTTCGGCGATTCTCATGGATTCCGCCGTCCGCTAGTAGCTCCACGATGTCGCGAAAGCTCAGGGTCAACCGCGCATAGAGCCACACCATTTGCTGGATAATCACAGGCGGAAAGTGGCAGTAACGGTAGCTGATCGGCGTCATCTCCCGATCCTGCCGGTTGCTCGCATCCGAAGCCGTCAAACTGGTGACAAAGCCGTAGATTGAGCTTTACGCCAGAGTCTGCAATTAGGGTCTTGCGCCGCACTCAATTTTTTGGCGCACTTACAAAGGAAAATATAAGATGGCCTCAGGAACAATAAAGAAAATAGTGTCTGACAAGGGATTCGGTTTCATCGAAAGCGATGGGAGCGAGCTCTTCTTTCACCGCTCGGCGGTCGAGGGTACGACCTTCGAAGAACTGCAAGAAGGCCAATCGGTCGAGTTCAACGTTGGAGAAGGCCCCAAGGGCCCGCGCGCAGAGAACGTGCATCCTGCGTAGCTCCATTCTCTTTGCGGCCGCGCAGGCGGATCATATTTCTAAGAGGAGAAGCTAATGGCTCGAGGCGGCGGGGCGTTTAACTTTGCAAAACGCCAAAAAGAATTAAAAAAGCAACAGAAGAAACGTGACAAGCTTGAGCGCCGTCGGCAGAGTAAAGCCGAAGGTGAGCCGTCCGTTGAAACCGCCGAAGGAGACGGAGACGGAGGCGAGCCCTTGGGTTCGCCTCCGCCCACCGACGGCGCAGACGCATCTTTGTCGGGTGATACGGAACCTATGCCCGACGCTAAAGCTGTTACGGAACCAGAGTCCACTGGGCCCGCCGTTGGTTAGAACACGGCGGCGTTGTCGCGTGACGGTGGGAGTCGCAACGTGCACGACAGCGCAAACTCCAAAGAGATTCTCGGCTCCACCGGGCCCATCACGTACTCACGCGAGGCGTTAGGGTATCCGCGCCATCGGGGTGGGGCGGTTGCATCTCGACGGTTCAGCAGTGCCGTGCCCTCGCGCAGATGTGATGCGACTTTTGGTGGGACTTTTTGTTGAGCGTAGCTCAAACGAACTCTCGTTAGCTCAAGCGCGCTCAAGCAGATCTCTGCGATTACAGTGTCTTCTGACTTTTCAGTCCCAGTAGAAGTCGTTCAGCCACGACTCGAAATCGTGTGACTCGCAAGGGTCGGTGGGTTCGAATCCCACCCTCTCCGCCACCTTTTAGGATCCCATGATTCGGGCCCCCCGATTGGGCGGGCTTCATCTCGTCTGATGATGACAACTCGTCCAACACTCTTGCCAGATTGCTGGTACCTGGGGTACGTTTGCACGATGCGTTCTCCAGTCCGGCAGACCGTGATCGTCGCCTCGCTCGTATCCGTGATCCTCTCCGGAGGAGCCGCGACAAGCCATGCGCGGACTTACCCGTTTAACTTAGAAGTACGCGAGTTCACCGGTGCCAATCCCGTCGCGCGGCTCGTCTACATTGGCTGCGAAGCTTGTACGATCGAGCAATACGAATCCATCGTGCTTCCGCCCGGTGACTGGGAGCATGCCGGCACGCGGTTGCGCACTGTCGACACTGCGTTCGGCGTGGCCTCCACGGCGCCGCTCGGAAAGTCTCAGACGCTGGATTTGGTACCGGAGGTTCCGGGCGACGAGTTTGTCTATGTGGCCGAGCTGCTCGACGCTACGCTGATCGAGACCATTCCTGGAGTCGGTGCGGTCGCTGCGGCCCGCGTTGCGCGCGAGACTGTGTTCATGTGGGACGCCGGCAGCATCGTGCACGAACTGACGAGCCCCACGGGCGAGAAGTACCTCTTGATGACGATCGAGTACTACTACGCTCAGACGATCGACCTCAGCACCACCACCGCGCTCTCAGGCCTCACTATTGCGTCCGGTTGGACCTACGAGGGCCGCGTTCTCGCGCACGACTTGCAAGTGGGGACCAACGGTGTGGCCAATGTCGTCGCCCACGGCCTGTTTACGAGCCATCAGCGTGTGTACCCGGTGACGGCGATCACCGGCAAGAAGCTCGCGCTTCGAGAAAATGCCGACCCGACGCGAAACCGCGTACACTTGCAGGCCAAAGACGCAGCCATCGCGCTTGGTGGTCTCGGTAGCGATACGGACCCGCATTGCCTGGCCGGCAACGGCGGGAACCTATTGCTGCACAGCCCGGCTACGGGTTCGCGTTTCTATCAGGCTCTTCCCTGCGGCCGGTGGAAGGCATCGGGCGGATTCACACCGAAGAAGTACACCTATACGGACAAGGACGGCGAAGAAGGTCCTTGCACGAAAGTCATTGTGAAAAACGGAAGCTTCAAGGCGAAGTGCAAAGGCACGATGACACCGTCCGGCGAGGATTATGACCTTATCGACGGTACGGCGCAGGGCGACGTTCGCGCGCGCCTGGCGGTCGGCGAGGGGGTGTACTGCATGAGCTTCGGCGGAGACGTGAAACGCGACGGCAGTGATGGCAAGTCCCTCATAGCCAAGAACGCGCCGGTGGCGGTCGAGTGTATGTAGTCGGCTAGCCCTGGTTCTCCTCGGCAGAGACTTGAATCTCCGCCTTAGTGAAGGTACGGCTCTTACCAATGTGAACGGACTGGTCGCTGCGCGGTCGTGCGTACACGTGAGAGAACGAGGATGTCTAAGCCTGGAACGAAGCTCGGACTCGCGGCGCTGGTCGTCGCTGTGGCGTGTGGCGCGACGTGGTTCTACCTCAATCGCCAGGTCGCCATCCCCGAGGACAGGACGATCTTCGTCATTGGCTTTTTCACCGCCGTGGGGCTTGGCATCGGCGCGTTCGTTCGTGGGACCCGTTGGTACGGCGGTGTGGCCGCCGCTCTCGCGATCTTCATTGGAACGTTCCTCCCTTTCACTGTCGGTGTCAGTCGCCAGGAGGTAGGCGCCAGCGCCATTCATGTGGGCGACACATTGCCCCGATTCACCGCCGTCGACGAATTCGGGAAGCTCTTCGACTCCGAGACCCTGCACGGCCGTCTCGTGCTCATCAAGTTCTTCCGGGCCCACTGGTGACCTTACTGTATCGCCGAGTTGCGGCGATGGGAGGAGCTTCGGCCGGAGTTTGACAAGCGTGACATTCAGGTCGTCACGGTCAGCACAGACACGGTCGAAGAGTTGCAGAGCGGACGCGACTGGCACGGCTTGCAGGCGATCATGCTGTCGGATGCCGACCTGAAGGTCACCGACGCTTTCGGGCTGCGCAACACGCTGTTCCACTCCGCTCCACCAGGAGACGAGCAGGAGGCCCTACCCGTGCCGACCTCTCTTCTGGTCGATCGCAACGGGAAGGTACTCTGGGTGGACCACTCCGTGAACTACCAGCGACGCGACGGCCCGGAGGTCGTTCTCGCCGCGATGCAGGCACACCTCGACTGACGTCGGCCGCAACCGGCCGTCGCTCGCACATGACGTCGTGTAGGAATTACGGACCTCCTTGGGCAGATTCGGGTGATGAGATAGCCCGAGATCCAAGACGATCGAACAGCGCGAGCTGGTGGGACTTTTGGTGGGACTTTTCGTTAAAAGGCGTGTCTTGATCTGGCTCTTGGCCGGATGCCATGGGCTCGCCACCCTGGCGATCACTCGAGGAAACCAGAGGAAGGACACCGAGCTGAGCCTCTCTCATCGATGAACACCTTCGCCACTCGCTACGCACCGGCGAGCGTCTGCCTAGATACTATTCAATGCTCATCTGCCGTGCACGCCGAGCCGACGCAGACCGCCTTTCACTCCCAGATATCCGGGATAATCCTTAGAATGCTTGTTGGCACGAAAATCGCTTCTCTTCGCCTTTTGGGGACCTGTCATGAATCACGCTGGAGCCTACTTCAGCCGTTACTCAAGGAGAGCCGAATGGCAAGGTTGAAAATACTCGGACTTACACTCCTCGTCGTCAGTTTGTGGACTACGCAAGCATACGCAGGAGGAAAGATAGCAATAGATGATACGAAATGGATCAGCGTGGGAGCGGGAGGACGTCTCTCATTCTCTGCGATCGAAGACTCAGCGCCGAGCGGCAGCGATTGGTCATCGGACTTCAACGCTGACAGCGCCAGAATCTACGTAAACGGGCAGATACACGAAAACATAAAGTTCGAACTGAACACGGAGTGCGTCTTCTGCGGCGACAGTGGGCTTGAAGAGTTCGCCCTCTTGGATGCGGTTGCGAAGTTTGAGTTCAGCCCGAGCTTCAACGTCTGGGCGGGTCGTCTACTCGTACCGGCCGAAAGGCAGGAACTGAATGGACCGTACTACTCAAGCACGTACGATCGATTCAAGACGCCGTTCTTCTCGTCCGACTTCAGTACCGACTTTGGCTCCGGCGGAGCGGGCGTGTACGGGCGAGATCACGGTGTCAACATATGGGGAGCCGTTGGCCCGGAAGACGCTCTACAGTATGTGTTCGGCGTTTTCAGTGGCCTGCAGTCATCCAGCGGGGCCGGCCCCAATCAGGACGACAACCTGCTGTACGCAGGGCGCCTCGCTTACAACTTTCTCGAGGTAGAGAAGAACCCAGGCTACTACACCAGCGGTACGTACTATGGCGGTGCGGGAGACATCCTGACGTTGGGCGTCGCGGTGCAACATCAGAAGGACGGTGCTGGTTCATTGGCTAACCCCGGCGACTTTACCGGCGTGAGCGTTGACGTACTGCTTGAGAAAACGGTCTCTGACACCGGCGTTCTCACCTTCGATGGAGAGTACAAAAATTTCGACGCTGACTACGATGTCGCCGCGTTCGGAGACGCTGACGCGTTCCCGATGTTCGACGGCGACTCGTTTTCGTTGGTCGGACTTTACCTGATCAAAGAAGAGGTCGGCATCGGTGAGCTCCAACCATACCTTCGCTATACCGGTGTCTATCCGGATTCGAGTAGCGACCGCGATGAGTTTGAAGCCGGGATTAACTATGTGATCGATGGCCACAACGCTCGTGTTTCGTTGTTCTACCAGTACGGCGATATCGCGACGAAAGGCCTGAATTACTCGCCCGATGCGAGCGGGGATGAGGTCAGCGCCATCAAGCTGGCCGTTCAACTCCAGATCTAGCGCATTGGCAACAACAAACTTAGCAAGCAAGGAGATCTTATGAAGACGAAAGCACATATCAGTCTGGCCTTAGCAGCGGTGTTCGTGTCGTCGATCTTTTCGACCACACCGACCGCCGCAGCAGAGACCATCAAAGTAGGGGTTTTGCATTCCCTGTCGGGAACAATGGCTATCAGTGAAACGACGCTCAAAGACACGATGCTCATGCTCATTGACGAGCAGAACAAAAACGGAGGATTGTTAGGCAAGAAGCTCGAAGCGGTCGTCGTCGACCCGGCGTCAGACTGGCCGCTGTTCGCCGAAAAGGCGCGGCAGCTTCTGGAGAAAGACAAAGTGGCAGCCGTATTCGGTTGCTGGACGTCCGTATCCCGCAAGTCCGTTCTTCCGGTGTTCGAAGAACTGAACGGGCTGCTCTTCTACCCCGTCCAGTACGAAGGCGAGGAGTCGTCGAAGAACGTCTTCTACACCGGCGCGGCGCCCAACCAGCAGGCGATCCCGGCGGTCGACTATCTGATGAACGATCTCGAGGTGAAGCGCTGGGTGCTGGCCGGTACGGATTACGTTTATCCGCGCACGACCAACAAAATCCTCGAGGCCTATCTCAAGGCGAAAGGGGTGGACGACGCCGATATCATGATCAACTACACCCCGTTCGGTCACTCGGACTGGCAGAGCATCGTCTCGGACATCAAGAAATTCGGTACCATGGGCAAGAAGACGGCTGTGGTTTCGACGATCAACGGTGATGCGAATGTTCCCTTCTATAAGGAACTGGGCAATCAGGGGGTATCGGCGGCCGACATTCCCGTCGTTGCGTTCTCGGTGGGTGAGGAGGAACTTTCGGGAATCGAGACCAAGCCTCTGGTTGGTCATCTGGCTGCGTGGAATTACTTCATGAGCGTGGACGCACCGATCAACACGAGCTTTATCGAGCGCTGGCATACGTTCATCAAGGACCCGAAGCGTGTGACCAACGATCCGATGGAGGCACACTACATCGGTTTCAACATGTGGGTGAAGGCCGTCACCGCTGCGGGAACAACGGATCCCGCTGCCGTCCAGAAAGCGATCATCGGAATTGAGGTCGCGAATCTATCTGGCGGAACGTCGAAGATGTTGGCGAATCACCACATAACGAAGCCGGTGCTGATCGGTGAGATCCAAGAAGATGGGCAGTTTGCTACGGTTTGGCAGACCGACGGTCTTGTGCCGGGCGACGCGTGGTCTGACTACCTGCCGGACAGCAAGATCCTCGAGGCCAACTGGACCGATGAACTCGGTTGCGGAAACTACAACACTGTCACGAAGAAGTGCTCAGGGCAGAACTACTAAATCGACTAAGTACACTTCTAAACACTCGGTAGTGGCGACGGCGACGTCCTTGAGGCGTCGCCGTCGTTTTGCCGAAACGGCCGCACCGGGATAGCCCCTCATGAGACTCGCCTCAACTTGGATACTTGCCGGAAGCTGCGTAGCGGTCCTGCTCGCCGCCGGACCGTCGGTCGCGGACGAAGCGCAATTCGTCGAGGCGCTCGGCAATCTAAAAACATCGAGCTTTATAACCAAGACAGAAGCAGCCAAAGAAATCGCTGCAAGTGACGCCGAACAGGCATTCGTAGTACTCGGTGCTCTACTGGAGGGACGACTATATGTTCGGAAAGCGGAAAACGATGTAGTTGTAGCCGTCGGATCGGGAGATGAGGTTGAGATAGCAAGCGCCGCACACGGCGGGACGCTCGGCGCCGTCGCCAAGACGGATCTGAAAAGAATCATCATCAACAATCAGATGCGGATCATGCTGCGATCGGACCTTGCGAGACTGAGTCTACGCGCGACCGACCCAGCGCAGCGTCGCAAAGCGATCGTATCTCTGTTCGATTCGTTGAACGAGCAGACCGTAAAGCTCATGCGAGCGGCGTTTGTGACCGAAGAGGACGCGGCCGTTAAGGCAACGCTTGCCACGGCACTAGCGCTCGCAGATCTCGATTCGCTGGACACCAAGACGCAGATAGCTGCGGCCCAAACACTTGGCAGTAGTATGCATACTGCAGTACGCAACCGACTGGCTGCTCTCGTGGAATCCGGTGCCGATGACGCACTCGACGAGCAAGGCCGACAGCTGCTCGCCACTGCAAAGGCATCGCTCGCACAGATCGAGCACTCGCGAAAGATCTACGGTCTTGTGGAAACGACCTTCTTCGGCTTGAGCCTCGGCTTCGTGCTCGTCCTTGCAGCCACGGGACTCGCCATCACGTTCGGCGTCATGGGCGTAATCAACATGGCCCACGGTGAGCTCATGATGCTCGGGGCGTATTCAACCTGGGTGGTTCAGCAAGCGATGCCGGAACACCTCGAGCTCTCATTGTTCGTCGCCGTGCCCGTCGCGTTCATCGTGGCAGGGCTAGTCGGAGTCGCCATTGAGCGCGGTGTGGTTCGCTTCTTATACGGAAGGCCGTTGGAGACACTGCTCGCAACATTCGGCGTTAGCCTGCTGCTGCAGCAGACGGTGCGAACGATATTCTCGCCCTTGAATAGAGCGGTGGCAACACCGGAATGGATGAGCGGGCAACTGTACCTCAACGACGCTCTCTCGATCAACTACAATCGTCTCTACATCATCATCTTCAGCATCGTCGTATTTCTCAGCCTGGTTACGCTTCTGCGTTACACGACTCTTGGTTTGCAGATCCGGGCGGTGGCCCAGAACCGAAATATGGCTAAGGCTATGGGCGTGCGTGGAGGCTGGATCGATGCCGTCACGTTCGGCTTAGGCTCGGGAGTAGCGGGTCTGGCCGGTGTCGCGCTGAGTCAGCTTACTAACGTCGGTCCGAATCTTGGACAGAGCCATATAGTGGATTCGTTCATGGTCGTGGTCTTCGGCGGCGTAGGCAACTTGTGGGGGACTCTGATGGCCGGCCTCTCCCTTGGAATCGCCAACAAATTTCTTGAACCGTTCGCCGGCGCCGTGCTCGCAAAGATCTTCGTCCTCGTGTTCATCATTCTATTCATCCAGCGCTATCCACGCGGCTTGTTCCCCCAGCGTGGTCGCGCGGCAGAGAGCTGACGAAGATGGCGAAGCCGCTACTGCAACGATATCCGCTATCCGATTTCGCCGTGGTCGGAACGCTTGCCTCCCTAATCCTGGTAGTCTCTATACTGAATCTCGCCACGCCCCCCGATTCCTTTGCCCACATTTCGACTTTTACGGTAACGCTTCTCGGCAAGTATCTCTGTTTCGCATTGCTGGCCCTCGCCATCGATCTTGCCTGGGGCTATTGCGGGATCTTGAGCCTTGGGCACGGTGCGTTCTTCGCGTTGGGTGGGTACGCGATGGGCATGTATCTCATGAGGCAGATCGGAGATCGGGGTGTGTATGGCAACCCGCTGCTACCTGACTTCATGGTGTTTCTGAACTGGCAGGAACTGCCTTGGTACTGGTGGGGTTTCTCGAGTTTTCCGTTCGCAATGGCGATGGCGCTATTCGTCCCAGGACTACTCGCTCTGGTATTCGGCTGGTTGGCATTTCGCTCGCGTGTTACCGGCGTGTACCTGTCCATCATGACGCAAGCGCTCACCTACGCGCTTCTGTTGGCGTTCTTTCGCAACGAGATGGGGTTTGGCGGAAACAACGGACTGACTGATTTCAAAGAGCTATTGGGATTCGACTTGAAGTCGGATGCCACCCGCGTCGCGTTGTTCGCAATCACTGCCAGTATGCTGGGGATTGCGTACGTCACGTGCCGAGCTATCTGCGCTTCACGGTTCGGGCGTGTCGTTGTGGCGATTCGCGATGCGGAAGATCGTGCTCGCTTTCTCGGATACCGTGTCGAGAATTTCAAACTATGGATCTTTGTGGTGTCGGCGACTTTCTCCGGCATCGCCGGCGCACTCTACGTACCTCAAGTAGGTATCATCAACCCGAGTGAATTCGCACCACTGCTGTCGATCGAGCTCGTCGTTTGGGTTGCAATTGGTGGACGTGGAACACTGTATGGTGCCATCGTCGGCGCAATTGTCGTCAACTTCGCGAAGACACAATTCACCGGAATTCTGCCTGAGGCATGGCTGTTCGTGCTCGGCGCGATGTTCGTGTTGGGCACGCTCTTCCTCCCGCGTGGAATTGTCGGCCTTGCCAAACGAGATGGAAAATGAGCGCTTCCCCGACCCTAAACACTCAACCCGTTAGTAGTGATGGCGACGATGGGGGACTCCCGTCAGCGGATCTCCTGCACGGATCGATCCTGTACCTCGAAGGTATAACCGTTAGTTTCGACGGCTTCCGTGCTCTGGATAACCTGAATCTGTATATCGAACGAGGCGAGCTGCGATGCATCATTGGTCCGAATGGCGCGGGCAAGACGACAATGATGGACGTCGTTACCGGCAAGACTCGCCCAGATGAAGGCGGCGCGTTCTTCGATCGTACCACAGACCTTCTCAAGCTGAGTGAGCCGGAGATTGCGATTGCGGGTATCGGTCGCAAGTTCCAGAAGCCGACGGTGTTCGAGAAGATGCCCGTGCTGGTCAATCTGGAGCTAGCCATGCAGCAAGACAAGGGCGTCTGGAAAACCTTGTTCGCGCAGATCAGCGGCGAGCAGCGCGACCGTATCGATTCCGTGCTTGCGACCATTGGGCTGGAGGACTGCTGCAATATGGATGCAGGCGCCTTATCTCACGGCCAAAAGCAATGGCTCGAGATCGGCATGCTACTTATGCAAGAACCGCAGCTCATGCTCATCGATGAGCCCGTGGCCGGCATGACTCAGGAGGAAACGGAACGCACTGCGGAACTCCTGGTTTCGCTCGCAGGGGAGCGATCGGTCGTTGTCGTCGAACACGACATCGACTTCGTACGCTCAATAGCAAGAAGGGTAACGGTCCTTCACCAGGGGCAGGTCCTGGCAGAAGGCGCGATGGACGAGGTTCAGAACAGCCAAGCCGTCATCGAAGTATACTTGGGATCGTAATGCTGAGTGTTCGTGGATTGAATCTGTACTACGGCGAGAGCCATACGCTCTGGGATCTGGATCTGGAGGTGCCTCTAGGGTCTTGTACTTGCCTCATGGGACGCAACGGCGTCGGAAAGACCACTACACTCAAGTGCATCATGGGTCTGCTTCCGACACGGAGCGGTCAGATTCTGCTAGGCGATGACCTGATTTCTAAGATGCCGGCCGAAGCTCGAGCCCGGCTAGGGGTCGGCTATGTGCCACAGGGGCGGGAGATTTTTCCACGACTCACAGTTGACGAGAACCTGCGCATCGGTTTGAACGTGAATCGTGGTGACACCGGCCGTGTTGCTTACCACCGTGTCCTCAAGAGCTTTCCCGTATTAAAAGATATGCTTCGACGTAACGGGGGAGATCTATCCGGGGGCCAGCAACAACAGTTGGCGATCGCCCGGGCCCTCATCCTCGACCCTACGATCTTGATACTCGATGAACCCACCGAGGGCATACAGCCCAACATCGTCCACGAGATTGGCGATACTATCGTGAGGCTGAATAGGGAACTAGGAATGACAATTCTGCTCGTAGAGCAGAAGCTTCCGTTGGCACGACGCGTTGCTGATCGATTCTATATCATGGAGAAGGGGCGCGCTGTGGTGAACGGATCGATCGACGAACTCGAGGATGCGATTGTCAGCAAATACCTCACCGTTTGATCGTATGAATGCGGTAGTAACCAATGAGGTTGGCGATGTGCTCCCGGGTGAATCGGGTTGGCACGCTGAGTTGGCACTACGATTCGAACAGCGCGGCACACGCACCGCGCTCGTTTCACGAAAACAATTCGGTCCACTGCTTGTGCAGCGCCCGTTCTATCCCGAGTCGGGTGGCGTCTGCCACGTCTACCTTCTGCATCCTCCGGCGGGCATTGTCGGCGGTGACGACTTGTCCGTACTCCTCGACCTTGAATCGGGTACCCATGCTCTCATTACAACACCCGCCGCGACCCGATGGTATTTCAGTCGACGCATCGAGGCACGGGCTCGACAACATGCAGCGGTAGCAGACGGTGCCACGCTCGAGTGGCTACCACAGGAAACGCTGATATTCGACGGAGCGCACGCACGCCTGACTACTCGAATCGACCTCGTCGGTAGCGCCCAATTCTGTGGGTGGGAAGTTCTCGGCTTGGGAAGGCCTGCATGTGGCGAGCAGTTTTCGAGTGGCGCCCTCGACTTTCGCTTCGAACTGTATCGAGATGGGGAACCCCTTATCTTAGAACGGCTTCGCAGTGCGCGAGACGGGTGCCCAGGGTTGCACGGCAACGCCGCGTGCGCGACTTTCATGGTGACGGGCGCCGATGATGCCATCTTGACCGTCACGCGCGATGTCCTTGCCACTTCTTCCGGAGCATTGTGTGCAGCCACGTTGATCGACGATGTTTTGGTCGTGCGCGGCCTCGCTCCACAATGTGAGCCTCTCAAGAACGCCTTGTTGAACGTGTGGTCAGCGGTACGCCCATTGGTTAGCGACCTGATCGCCGTCCCCCCGAGGATCTGGCATACGTGAGGCACATGACATAAGTACCCGTCTGCTAAGCGAGAACGGTGACAATCGAAGCCGAGGAGTGTTACGTCAATGGATCTATCGCCACGCGAGAAAGACAAGCTACTCGTTTTTACTGCGGCCCTGTTGGCCGAGCGACGTCTCGCGCGTGGGCTAAAACTCAACTACCCCGAGGCAATCGCGTTGATTAGTGCGGCCATTCTAGAAGGGGCTCGTGACGGTCAGTCGGTCGCCGAGTTGATGAATCATGGGCGTACCATACTCACCCTCGACGATGTAATGGATGGAGTCGCCGAGATGATCCACGACGTTCAAGTTGAGGCAACATTCCCAGACGGCACCAAGCTCGTCACGGTTCACGATCCAATCCAGTGAACAGTCTGCATAGTAGCAATAGGGAGGCGACATGAAACCAGGTGAAACGTTTGCCATCGGCGGCGATGTCGCCATCAACGAAGGACGAAAAACTCTGTCGGTCTCCGTCGCCAACACCGGAGATCGCCCTATTCAGGTAGGATCTCACTATCATTTTTTTGAAACGAATCCGGCGCTTGAGTTTGACCGCGACTCCACGCGAGGATGTCGACTCAATATTCCGGCTGGGACGGCGATTCGATTCGAACCCGGGCAAACGCGCACCGTAGTTCTGGTGGCGTATGCCGGCGAGCGTCGAGTATTCGGATTTCGCGGAGACGTTATGGGCGTCTTGGACCAAACGTCATGACCACACTATCGCGTAGCGCATATGTAGCGCTCTATGGTCCCACCACCGGGGATCGGGTGCGACTCGCAGATACCGAGCTGATCGTGGAAGTCGAGCATGATCACACGACCTATGGCGAGGAAGTGACGTTTGGCGGCGGGAAGGTCATTCGTGACGGCATGGGACAGAGTCAGCGCACGAGCGCGGAGTCTGCAGACCTCGTCATCACCAACGCGCTGATTATCGACCATTGGGGCATCGTCAAAGCCGACATAGGCATCAAAGACGGGCGCATCGCAGGTATAGGCAAGGCTGGTAACCCCGACGTCCAACCCGGGGTGGATATAGTGATCGGTGTGGGGACCGAAGTGCTTGCTGCGGAAGGTCAGATTGTCACCGCCGGTGCGATCGACGCGCATATTCATTTCATCTGTCCGCAACAGGCCGACGATGCTCTGATGTCGGGAGTCACGACGATGTTTGGCGGTGGCACCGGACCTGCAACCGGTACCAACGCGACGACCTGTACGCCGGGCCCGTGGAATCTGCACCGCATGCTACAAGCGGCGGACGCGATTCCGATGAATCTCGGCTTCTTGGGAAAAGGTAACGCCAGTCTTCCGGAGGCCCTCGATGAGCAACTCGCTGCTGGAGCCATGGGGCTGAAGCTGCACGAGGACTGGGGAACCACGCCTGCTGCGATCGACAACTGTCTCTCGGTCGCGGAGCGCTCTGATGTACAGGTTGCTATCCACACCGATACGCTCAACGAATCGGGATTCGTCGAAGACACCATCGCCGCGTTCAAGAATCGGACGATTCATACCTACCATACGGAAGGTGCAGGTGGCGGTCACGCCCCCGATATCATCAAGGTATGCGGCGAGACGAACGTCTTGCCTTCGAGCACGAATCCGACCAGGCCCTATACGGTCAATACTATCGATGAGCATCTAGACATGCTCATGGTTTGCCACCACCTTTCACCGTCGATCCCGGAAGACGTCGCTTTTGCCGAGTCGCGCATCCGACGAGAAACGATCGCGGCAGAAGACATCCTGCACGATCTCGGCGCGTTCTCGATGATCGCTTCCGATTCGCAGGCGATGGGTCGCGTCGGCGAAGTGATCATCCGTACATGGCAAACTGCGCACAAGATGAAGGTGCAGCGCGGTAGTCTGAAAGGCGATCCGTCCACCCACGACAACGCTCGTGTGAAGAGATACGTAGCCAAGTACACCGTGAATCCGGCTATCGCCCACGGGATCGGGCACGAGGTGGGGTCGGTGGCGTTGGGCAGGCTCGCCGATCTCGTATTGTGGAAGCCCGCGTTCTTTGGTGTCAAACCGAACGTCATCGTGAAGGGTGGCATGATCGTGGCCGCCGCTATGGGCGATCCCAACGCGTCGATTCCAACGCCGCAACCTGTTCACTATCGACCGATGTTCGGGGCGCTCGGCGGAGCACGTAACGCAACCTGCATGAGCTTCATGTCGCAGGCGGCGACCGAAGCCGGGGTGGCCGAACAGCTCGGCCTACGAAATCAAATCGGAACCGTCCGGGGGACGAGAGACGTCAAGAAGTCCGACCTCATTCACAATACCTATCAGCCGAAGATCGACGTCGATCCGCGGACCTATGAGGTTCGCGCCGACGGTGACCTGCTGACCTGCGAGCCGAGTAGCGAGTTGCCGATGGCGCAGCGCTACTTTCTTTTTTAGGCGATACGAAGGCGATGCTAGAACTGATCGCGAAAATAGACGGTTGCGATGAGAAGATCGCCGAAACGCTGACATTGCCGTATGAACTACGGCAGAAAAGCCGGCAGCGAGTGCGCCTCGACAGCGGTCTTGATGCCGCGGTGCTGTTGCCTGCCGGTGTCCGACTTGTCGACGGCGATGTCCTTCGCGCGAGCAATGGAGCGATGGTTTTGGTAAAAGCCGCGTCGGAAGAGCTGTCGACTGCACGTACTTCGGACCATCTACTGCTTGCCCGGGCTTGCTATCACCTCGGCAACCGTCACGTGTCGCTTGAGGTTGCGGTAGATCGACTGCGCTACCAACCCGATCACGTTCTCGATGAGATGGTTCGTGGCCTCGGACTTGCGGTTGCGCGCGAGTCCGCGTGCTTTCACCCCGAGCAGGGAGCATACCACGGGCATGCGCATACGTCGCAGCCACACGATCATCCGTCAGGCGACACAGATGCCGCGTCGGGTGGGCACCACGACCATTGAACGATACCGTCGACAATCTGGCCCTACTTCGTCTTCTGCAATTGGCCAGTCCAGGCTTACCGGTAGGTGCTTACGCATACTCCCAGGGGCTTGAGTGGGCGGTGGACACCGGTTGGGTCAGCGATGAAGCTTCCCTCAAGGACTGGATCAAAGATCAGCTCTCGTATTCGATCGGCCGCGTGGACCTTCCAATATTCTCCCGCTTGTATTGCGCGGTAGACAAGCGCGACGAAACTGCTCTACGTGACTGGAGCCGGCAGCTCCTGGCACAGCGTGATACCCGTGAACTCGTTGATGATGATTGCGACCGCGGCCGCGCACTTGCGCGCCTGTTGCGTGATCTCGATGTTGGTACGGGAGACGACTGGATCGATCGGCGCGACGTGCCATTCGCGTTGGTAATGGCAATCGCTGCGGTGAATTGGGAGATTCCACTTGGTGCAGCGATGCATGCCTATGCTTGGAGCTGGCTTGAGAACCAAATTCTAGCCGGCGTCAAGCTCGTTCCTCTGGGACAAGTCGCCGGGCAGCGGCTGCTCTTGCGCTTAGCCCAGCGAATTCCAGCGATCTGCAAAGATGCGCTCGTGCTCGAGGATTCCGAAATCGGCGGCATGCTCCCCATTGTCGCCATTGCGAGCAGTCTTCACGAGACACAGTACACGAGGCTTTTTCGATCGTAGAATCGAATAGCGCGAAAGAGGATGAACCCATGAGTAGTACATCGACACACGAACGTCCTTTGTTGCGCGTGGGAATTGGAGGTCCTGTCGGTTCGGGTAAGACGGCGCTCATGGACGGTCTGTGCAAACGGCTGCGCGGGCGTTTCGAACTGGCTGCGGTGACCAACGACATCTACACGCGCGAGGATGCTGAGTTTCTCATCCGAAGTGGAGCGCTCCCCGAAGATCGCATCGTCGGGGTGGAAACGGGTGGCTGTCCACACACTGCGATCCGCGAAGACGCCTCGATGAACCTTGCTGCAATTGACGACCTCTGCCACCGATTCCCGCAGCTGGACTTGGTTCTTGTAGAAAGTGGCGGTGACAATCTGGCTGCGACTTTCAGTCCGGACCTTGCCGATCTGACAATCTATGTCATCGACGTCGCGGAGGGCGAGAAGATCCCTCGCAAAGGCGGTCCAGGTATCACGCGATCTGATCTGCTGGTCATCAATAAGATTGATCTTGCGCCATATGTTGGAGCTTCACTCGATGTTATGGATGCAGACGCACGACGGATGCGCGGAGATCGCCCGTTCGTATTTACGAATCTACGCGATGGGATCGGCCTGGATGAGATCGTGCAGTTCGTCGTTCATGAGGGGGTGCTCTAGTGCTGTCCTTCGTCAAAATCTCCTCCACCGACGCGGCCCTGGTTGGCGATTGCGCGTCAACTTGCAGCATCGCCGGTACGCCTTGCGGCAGCGTCAACGATTGACGGCTAGGCACTCCAAAGGCCCATGCCGAAGTATCGAGACGTCGTCCGACAACCGTGCTTACGTAAACTAGCGGCGTGATGTACACGCCGGCGGGGTGGGGCGGTGCTTGTCGACGGTTCAGCAGTGCCGTGCCCTGGTCAGTAGATGTCCTCGGCTCCTACGGCCCCTTCGCCTTGTAGTTCTCGGCGTCCTTCTTGGTGAACGACGTGAAGCTGGTCTTGAAGCATTCGACCGGGCCTACGTCGTCGATCAGCAGTTGCATGACGACCGGTTCGGTGAGTCCCGGTGTCGGCGGCGCGTCGAAGAATCCATCCTTGCCGGCGATCTTGATCTGGATCTGTGACTTGCCGGCCGCGCCTGCCTTGAGTTTTGCACTGACGATGCCGTCCGATCCACTGCCGGTCTTGTTCTTGTACTTGAATCCCTTGGTGCCGCTAGGTTTCCAGCACGCCTTGCCGTCGCAGGTGGCGACCGTTCCGCCGGCCGGTAGGTCCAGCTCCGCGAGCAGGCCGCCGGCGTCGTACAGGCACAGGCGATACGTGCCCGTACCCGTGTCTGGGCTCATGAAGTCTGCAACGGCGATCGCCGTTCCCTTGTTCCACTTCCACCTGAGCTGATCCTTGGTGTTGGAATTCTTGTCCTTGATCTGGATCGAGGACTTGCCCGCACCGCTCGCGTCAGCGAGATTGCAGGCGCCGTCTAGCTCGGGCGCCGTGCCGCAAATCGGACACGAACAATCTACTTGGCATTGGCCCGGGCAAGCGCTGTCGTCGCCGACCTCGCAGTCCTCGCCGGCCTCGATGATCGCGTTGCCGCAGACCGGATCCTCGCAGGTGCAGTCCGGGTCGCACACTCCGGTCGGGCACGACCCTGGATCGGTACCATCGCACTCCTCGCCCGCTTCGATGATGTCGTTGCCGCAGGCTGGATCCTCGCAGGTACAGTCCGGGTCGCACACTCCAGTCGGGCACGACCCTGGATCGGTACCATCGCACTCCTCGCCCGCTTCGATGATGTCGTTGCCGCAGGTCGACACACAGTTGATCGTACAGGCCGAACACGAGTCGGCGCAGCAGTCGCCGAAACTGGCGCAGCCCGTATCACAGTAGCAACCGGCGGGGGCGCTGCCGCCGCACGAGCCGGGGAACGAGCAGCCGCAGTCGGCCGAGCAGGTGACATCGTTCTCGCCCTCGCTCGCCTGACAGGTACCGTCGCCACAGTTGGTCGGGCACGTGCAGCCTGCTTGGCATTCTCCAGGGCAGGCCGTGTCGTCGCTGCCGTCGCAGTCTTCGCCGGTCTCAGTGACGTCGTTGCCACAAACTGGGGCTGGGCAGGCGCAACCGACACCGCAACTGCCGGTCGGACAGGCGCCCGGGTCGCTACCATCGCAGTCCTCGCCGGTCTCAATGATGTCGTTGCCACAGACTGGGGCTGGGCAGGCGCAACCGATACCGCAACTGCCGGTCGGACAGGCGCCAGGGTCGCTACCATCGCAGTCCTCGCCGGTCTCGATGATGTTGTTGCCGCAAACCGGGGCGGGGCAGGTGCAGTCGATCAGGCAGAGGCTCGGGCAGTTATCGTCGTCGGTGCCGTCGCAGTCCTCAGCGCCCGAGCGGACGTTGTCGCCACAGACGGCCGGAGTGGCGATCGAGTATAGGTCTGCGCGGTAGCCAAGCAGGCTGCAGCGCATCCGGTGCGACTGCTCGTTGGTGAACACCTCCATGCAGGTATCGTCGCTGTAGTCCATGTAGTTGTCGATCGGGTCGAGGCTGCCGCAACTGGTCTGACCACCGGGGCAACCCGAAGCGCTACTCTGCTCGCTGTTGGTATCACAGATGAGGTCGCCGCTTGTGTAGCAGCCGGGCGGCGATCCCGAGGCGCAGCCACCGCTGAACGTGTGTTCTAGACCGAGATAGTGGCCGACCTCGTGGGTGAGCGTGCGGCCCTGGTCGAAGGGAGGACCTATCGGTGCATTGCGACCGAAACTGCTCCAAAGGACGACCACTCGATCCGCGTTGCTGCCGGCGATGCCGCCCTGTGGCAGGTCGGGCACGTAGCCGAGGTTGCCGCTGGCGCTGTTGGTGTAGACGTTCATGTAGTTGGCGGTGTCCCAGGCCAACGTGTTCCAGTAGCTACCGCCGTCGTTGAACCAGGTGTCGTTCGTGTCGCGTGTGATACCGGTGGTCGGTTGCCCCGAGGGGTCGGTATCGGCCAACACGAATTGTATGCCGACATTGTATCCCGGTGCGCCGGGCGTACCCGCGAGCGCGAGGAAGTCCTCGTTGAGCACGTCCATCTGACTATTCACCATCGCGTCGGAAATTACGCCGTCGCCGTTGGTGTGCTGGATGATGTGCACTACGATCGGAATCTCGTAGATGTCGACCGTATCGTAGTCGCTAGTGGGATTGGTCAGCGAGAATGTACAGTCCGACGGGTCGGGGGCGCGCGAGTAGTCGATTACCGTCGCTGGTTTGCCACAGCGTTTTCCGTTCTCCGCGAAGTAGCTGGAGGAGGTATAGTCCTGCCAGGTTTGGAAGGACCGCCCATCGATCGCGAACGCGGGGGCGG
>Ga0315336_1001298_pt1 | contig 50897 bp, 44 predicted proteins | sample ASW5metaG_FD_204512 | JGI IMG/M metagenome (GOLD analysis project Ga0315336, IMG submission 204512) | Ammonia-oxidizing marine archaeal communities from Monterey Bay, California, United States - ASW #5 | ecosystem: Environmental > Aquatic > Marine > Intertidal zone | place: USA: California...
CTAAAGTTCAAGGCCTTCCAAGTTGTAACGGATGGGATTTCTGGCATTTAAAAGACAAATCATCATCTAAATTACTAGATAATATTCGTGGTGATTACCGAAATAAAAAAATAAATTAATTAAGAAAAATTTGAGGTTTGATAGGATTTAACAATTTAATAGGCACTACAACCCATGTATTCTCAAAAGAAACTTGATTTAAAGAATATAATCCTTCCACATCACCAAATTTATCAAAATTTAATGGTCCCGAGACCCCTTCATAATTAATATCAACTCCTCGCAATAATAATGACTGTCCTGATTTCCATTCCCCTGGCCCTACTTTAACTCCAGGGGGATTAGCAACTCGAAAAATACTGTCAACAATACTTAAGTCATTTTTGGAATTATAAATATTATCCTGAAGAGCTAAGGCTACCAACATCATAGTATCAAAACTAATTGCTGAATAAGGAGAGTTAGGATTAACACCAGCATTTAACATAATATTGGCATAACTTTGAAATTCAGGGGAGCTTTGGGAAGTAGCTTGGGCAACAATGGTGATTTCATTATTAAATCCATAAGGAGCATAAGAATAAACCAGATCTTTTATTTTATCTGTTAACATTCCATCACTACCGTAATAATGAGAAAAAACTCTGGGGACATTTAAATCAAGCAATCTTTCATTTACTTTAACAATAAATTGTTGAAGTAATCTCGCTGTTCTATCATTTCCGTATGAAAACATTATCAATGCAGGATAGTCAGCAATTTTTGGTTTTTGACGATCTCCTATAGCTGAAAAAGCAGTTTCAAGAAAAGCATTAATAAATTTTGAATCAATAAAAGTTTCAGGTTCTAATCGCGTTTTGTAACGAACCCAACCACCTTTATCGGTATATTCCTGTAAAAATATTTGGGACAACGTAGAGTTATATATATCAGTCTCATAAAGTATAAGTGCTTCATTAACATTAATGGAAAGAAGATATTCAGCTAACGAGTAAGCTTGTTGAGTATCAGAAGGAATAGTGCGAAATACCAAATCTTTATCATCCATCAATGAAATCTCTGGAGAACTAGCAGAGGGGGAAATGAGTAACATATTTTTGGGAATGCTCACTTCTTTGGCAACCTGTATTGCGCTGGATGAACATGTGGGTCCAATCAATAATTCAGGATTTACACGATTAATAAGTTGATTAGCTGCATCCACAGCTTTACGAGGATCACAGCCTGTATCAATCTTTTCAATTTTTAATAATCCTCTTCCTATAATTCCTTCGCCCTCATTATTGATATAATCGGTAGCAACTCGCTGCGCTTCAATAATCATCTCTGCAATTTTACTAACAGAACCACTTTCAGCATTCAAAGATCCTACAACAACTTCAGCGTTTATAGAAAACGTAAACAAAGAAAATAAAATTATTTTTTTTAATAAAATAAAATAAGATTTAATGAAATTTGTTTTCATGGGATTTTAAAATAAATTTTTAACATTATTTTTTTAAAATGAAAACGTTGTATTGATAAGGTATGAAGTACTTGATTTACTATCAGCAAGATTTTTTTCTGCCGTTGCCATTTCTAAATTAATATCGAGATAATCTGATATTAGTAAAAAATTAGGTATGCGTATTTTAACACCTAATCCTGCGTTCCCAGCTTCAAGATGCTTGTATTCTCCTGAGGCAGGTTGCTTTAAATAAGTTGCGCCTACTGCGGTATGAAGATAAGACTCTAAGCTTAAGGTTTTTTTCTTTTCGATTTCTGTTCCATCCTTATAAAATGGATAGAAAAGACGTCCTAGATCAGTGCGGAAAAAATAACCTTCATCCCCAGCCATATGTCCTGAGACAAATCCAGATAACTGACCTGGACCAGTAATACCGATCTGTTCAGCATTGATAACACCGCGATCACTAATTAACTTTTGAAAATTTAAATGGGTGCGTAATTGAAGTTGAAGAGGCAAACCTCTATTCAATTTTATAGAATTATTCCACTTTATAAAATCTGTCGTTGCTCCCGCACGTGAAAGATTTGAATTATTTTTTTTAGTTCCACCAAGTCGTGATGTAGCTATTTTTAATGAACTTTCTGCACGCATTGTCCAATTATCGAAAAATGACAAATCCATAGCTTTTAATTTTAATTCCACAGACTCACTTTCATCATAAAAAGTGTCTTCAGTTATATATGAGAAAGTAGATCGCTCTTTTTCAGTTAACCACTGCAAGCCTGCAGATATGGTATATTTTTCAAGGCGTGTATTTTTTAGTTGATAATCAATACCAATATCAGTTTGGGTAAAATCTCCTTTTTTATTCAAACCTTTTGGTTGAGTAATAGAGTTATTATACGATCCAAACAAAAAAAAATTTGAGGGAGTAAGAGGGATGCTTACTCCTACTAAAGATGCTTCACGGTAATCTGTTCTCTCCGGAGCATTATTATTTTCAGGATCAACTGTATACCCTACATAAAAATTCTCTCCGTATCCCAAAAGGCTATTAAAACTGTAGTACGAAGTAAATTGATCCTTGCCCGCAGATTCGGATAAGCCATTGGAGTATCCAAAATATCCATTAATGAGATCATGATCTGCATTTAATTGAAGAGAAGAGGTACCTGATTTTTTACCTGCTTTAATTGTTGTTTCTAAATCAACCCCTGGCAAATCACGGGATTTAACAATAACATTTTCAATAATAGGATATTCCAATCCTTCTTTATCAAGCAAATCCGTAAAATAACTTGATATTGGTTTTGCAATTCTTTTATTTAATTGTGTTGTATCAATTGATTCTATTTTTCCTGGATACACTATAACATGAATGAAGGCACCTTCCTCAATTGTTTGCGGTGGAACAATAAAGCGTGTTAAAAAATATCCATTCAAAACATAGAGTTGTTCAAGTGCAATGAGAAGATTATAAAATTCAGTGAGTGTAATTTTTTGATTCAATTTTGGAAGAAACATATTTTGTCTCATCTTCTTCATAGCAGCAATTTCATTTTCTAAATGTATTCCCGAAAATATAAATGAAATTTCATCAGCTCCAGAAGGGATAACTAAGCCTGTTTCATAAACAATATATTGACCACTTTCTGAATAAACGGAAAAGGAGAAAATGTTGGTTATAAAAAGTAGGATAACTAGAAAAATTTTCATTTTTTCAAGTAGTTTAGTAAAGATTCTTGTTCTATCTATAAATATTTAAACAATTTATTCACATTTACTAAAATCATAAACTTTGAATACTCATCGCATCAACTTTTACAAATGATTTAATAATTTGTTGTTGAAGGAGGGCAGCACTTGAAGTTCCGTCTACGGATATGAAAGAAACAATTCGTGATAAATCATCAAAAACTCCTTTATTAATCTTTTCTTTAATAATAATTTTATCTTCACTTTCTTCTTCTTGAACGCCTGTATCATTATCTTGTGTGGAGGAAATAATATCAGCAGTCACTGTTTCTACCACATTTCCTGAAGCATCGAGAACAGCTATGTCACTGGAAGTGAAGCCAGCTAGTTGATATTCCACACTAACATCTTTGTCTGATCCAACAGCTGCCGTTAAAAATTCAGCACTTCTTGAAAGAGAAATATCAGAGCCAACCAATGTTAAACCACTCACAGATCCATTAGTTGTTATCTTTGCTGATGTTGTACCATCATAAGTTTTATCAGCTGCAACAGTACCACTTGCAGAAAAATTAGCTGATTGTAAACTTCCTGTAGTTGCTGTAACCGTTGCTAACTCCACATTACCCATGCTAACATTTGTAATACCGCTGCCGTCACGCAACTGAATATCTAGATCAGCAGCTGTTAAACTAATTGCTGTTGATCCATCACTTTCATAGGCAGCTAAGATATCCGCAGCCCCACTATCACGCTGAGCATCCACTACATATTCTGCAGTATCACTAGCAATAATCTGCAAGTCACCTGCTGTATCAATAGTTTTGTTTATATCCACATCGCGTCCAGCGTGTAAACTTAATGTTCCTGTTCCTGTCACTGTTAAGGCAGAATTCACTGTAATATCAGTGTTAGCTTGCAGAGTAACATTCACGTTATCATTGAGAAGTTCTTTTAGTTCTATTACATTGACTACTAAGTCAGAGCTTGAAAAATCAGTATAGGATAGTCCATCTAATGTAGTTTCAGAAAATAGATAAACGGCACCTCCATTACTTCCAGCATTACTTGCACCATCATCAGTCATAGCTCCTACTGCTAATAATTTTCCATAATCATCCATGGCTACAGCGTTACCAAAACTGTCAGCATTGGCCAATCCATTATCAGACACATCTAATTCATTTGTATCTGTTTGCCCAAAACCCATGGTAAATTTCAGAGTTGGATTAGTTAAACTAGTATCATCAAAACCAATCATGAAAACATCATTTCCAGCAGAAGCATGGAGACCAGTGGCCATCCGAGTACCATCTCCATCAAAAGCTGCAGAACCTAACTTACCACTACTACTTAAATCGGACAAATCAAGACTGTAAGTACCAGAATAACCCGCTCCAACACTTCCTTTATATTCCGGTGTAGTGAAATCACTGTCAGCAAATGTAAATAAATGTATTGCACCAGCATCTTCTGTGCCTCCATCTGCTCCATCATCTTGTGATGCACCAACAGCTAATAATTTGTTATCTTTTGTCAAGGTAACACTACTACCAAATTGATCTGTTGCTCCTAATATACGATTAGCAGTTACGCTTGAATCTGAAGACAAATCTAAGTCATTTGTTCCAGTATAATCAGCCCCTATGGTTCCAACTAAACTTGGACTCGAAAAGCTAGTATCAGTGAATTTGACTAAACTTACAGCACCAATATAATTGAGATCATCATTACTTCCATCATCACCTTGTGCTCCAATTGCTAAGCGAGAACCATCATCATTTAAAGCTAAGCCTGTGCCTAGCAATTCCTGTGTGTTAGAAGCGATTGCTAAATCATGAGTGCCAGAAAACCCTTTTCCAATGGAACCAACTTGTTGAGGATTGGTAAAATTAGTGTCATCAAATTTTATTGTATAAACATTACCAACTTTGTTTCCTCCACCGCCTGTACCATAAAATTGGGATGCTACTAACCGATCTCCATCACCATCTAACGCTACAGCATACATATGATCATGCGTGACACCTAAGTCCAGACTATATGTGCCTGTATATCCTTGACCAATGATGCCTTTTAAGGTTGGATTAGTAAAATTGCTATCATCAAACGTAAAGAGGAAGACAGCTCCTGTATTTGCTCCTACATCATTAAGTCCATAATCTCGCTGAGCTACAATAGCAAGACGATTACCATCTCCATCTAACGCAACACCTCTTCCAAAATAGTATGAACCATCATCCATATATTTTTGAGAAGTGTCATCAGCTTCACCGTTATATACAACATCGTTATCGGTTACTACATCCATGTCATAGTTGTTGCCGCCATTAGATGAGTATCCTTTACCAATACGTGCATACATTGAGCCATTAGTGTAATCTGTATCATCAAACTTAAACATATAGATGGCACCTGGATTACCATTAATTGTTCCATCATCACCAAATGCTCCAACAACAAGACGATTTCCATCACCATCAATTGCAACTGAATGCCCAAAATGATCCCCTGCTGCAAGATAACTTGACATATTAAAATCTTTGCTACCTGAGTATCCTGATCCAATTGTGCCCTCTAAACTTGCGCCCGCAAAACTATTAGCAGAGGTAAAAGAATATAAATGAACACTACCTGCTTTATTGGTTCCTTCATCACTATCGTGATCTAATAAACCCACCGCCATCCGGTTAGCATCAGAATCAATACTCACAGATGTTCCAAAATACTCGTTTGCTGTTAATGAAGCATTGATATTATTTGTCCCAGTGTAACCTGAGCCTATTGTTCCAATCATCTCAGGAGAAGAAAAACTTGTATCTGCAAATTTGAAAAGATGGACTGCACCGTAATTTTTTTTGTCAGTATGATTTTCAGTTGCACTATATCCGTCATCACCAAAAGCGCCTATAGATAGCAACGACCCATCATCATTCAAGCTAACAGATCTACCAAATCCATCATGAGCATCATGCGTTCCTAATGTCCAATTGCTGGAGTTACTTGTATCAAAATCTTTTTCAAAGGTAGCACACGTTCCAGCTGTTACACATGAAGGAGAAGTACTATAGTTATAACCGTATCCCATTCTTCCTACTAGCTCTCCTCCTGAGAAACTGGTGTCAGAAAATGTAAATAAAAATACCGATCCGCTATTTTTTTTAGTTTTTACTCGATTCCATCCTTCATCACCACTTGCCCCAACTGCCAAGCGATTACCATCCCCGTCTAAAGCAACCGACATACCTAACATGTCTTTCTTTCCCCATGCAGTCCCTGAATTCACCCCAGCACTGTCAAGATCAATATCTTTTGATCCTGTGTATCCCTGACCAATTTTACCTTGCAGAGTTGGATTACTGTAACTCGTATCATCGAATGATATTAAATAAACAGCGCCTGCATTTACAGTATGCTTATTACTAAGTGTTCCATCATCGCCAGTTACCCCAACAGCAAGTCTATCACCATCACTGTCAAAAGAAAGGGATCTGCCAAATCGATCATTCACACTTAATGTTGTAATATCCAAATCTTTTGAACCTGAGTATCCATTTCCAATTCGGCCAATTAATGTAGCATTTGTAAAATCACTGTCATCGAACTGATACAAATACACATCGCCAGACTTTTTTATTGAATCGCTATCTCCATCTCCTAGTCTAGCTCCTACGGCGAGTAATGTATTCGTATCGTTGATTGTAACAGCGGACCCAAAATGATCAGCTTTGCGAAGATTAGAATTATTGGAGTCATTTGATGCTGTGTTATCATAATCAAAGCCAATAAGACCTTGGTAAATCCAATTTTGTGAGGACGCAGTATCACCAATAGTTATATTTTTTGGATCTAGTAAGAGATGACCTCCTTCAGAAATGTTAATGTTGGATAAACCCACATGGCGAAGAGTATCTTTAGAGGATACTTCAACAACCCCACCAACAGTTCCCGTAGCCTTAATGTCACCAAGCAACGTTGTTTCTTGATCACTCCAAATTATTGCTGTTCCACCAGGACCATGTGAACTAGAAATATCAATATTGGATCCATCACTAATCAGCATTTTTTGAGCATTGGTAATTTCAGGAATTATTCCCCATCTGTTTACAAATAGTTGCTCTTGTTCACTCGTTCTTGTCAAATTATTTCCGCCTTGAAAGGCTCCGCCTATTCGTATGAGACCTCCTTGTGTACTTCCTGATGCATTAATATTCGATGAAAGTAAGCGAATATCATTTGAAGCTTCAATATCCACAAACCCTCCCTTAAGAGAATGGCCTTTTGCTTCAATATCACCCGAACTAACAAATCCTATAGAGGACAATTTGATAGATCCACCGCTTGTTTGACCGGATACATTTAAAAGACTGCCATGTGATTGAACAATCTTCGATGAAGAAGTTATATTTATTTTTCCACCCTCATCATTTGTTGAAGAAGCATTCAGCTTTGCACTAATAGATGCCTCTCCTTCTGCCTGAACAGTAATGGAACCTGCGCTATTTCCTGACACATCAACAGTGCCACCTAAAGAGACAAAATCACCGGATATATTAATATTGCCGTTTTCTTTTGCCGATAAATTTCCTGCCACAACAACGCTTCCACTCCCTCCGAGAGTAATTACTCCGTCTTTCTGGGATGCGGATGTTGCAATTAAATCTCCTGGAATATTTACAGCTCTGGCAAGAATATTTTTTGCTGAGCCAACACTGAGATTAATGTTGTTTGCTTTTGTTGTTCCTGCATGCTGAATTAACATATCAACTTCCTCTTCATTCTCATCAAAGACTGTTATTGCTTCATCTATTGGAACAGAAACTTGTAAAAATTGATCTCCGCTTAAATCAAGAACTATTTCTTTGCCAACTCCTATACCTACTTTTCCTAAGTTAGCATTTACCGTTCCTTCATTACTCACAGCACCTCCAAGTAAGGCCGTGAAACCTCCATCTAAGGTTGTGATGGATCCTTTATTAATAATTGATGATAATTGTGACTCCAATGCATCAATAGAGAATTGATATTTGTTATTCAAGAAATCATTATTAGAAATAGCAAGTGTTGAAGCAGCAAAAGAATTTGCAGAAATTATTGCCGTAGATGTAAAGTACACCCCGTTTTCATTTACAACAAATACATTGCCATTAGCACCCAGCGTACCTGCCAAATTTGTTGGATTACCAGACATTACGCGATTAAGAGCAGAAGATGAAATTGATGGTTGTTGAAAAACAACTGAATTGTTTTGACCAATATCAAAACTGTTCCACTCAATAATTGCTTGGTTGGATGATTGATCAATGATCATTGAAGTATCCTGTGTTGAAATATTGACAGAACCCGCAACAACATTGTCACCACTTGGAAGGTCGCCAGCTTTTAGAGAGTATTGACAAAAAAATAATAAAATAAAGAAATAGTAAAAAAGAATTTTCATAATAAATTAATATTCATTATATTTTGAGACTCTTTTTCACAATTTCTTTCATTACGGTAGGCATCCCACTGGTGTCTATTTTATTTGATTTGATCCAATTGAAGTTCTTGTATTTTTTTTTTACCACCCTGCTTTTATATATGCCTATATCTAAATCAAAATGACTAAATGAATAAGTTATTTTTCCTATTCTTTTATATTTTACTGATAAATCATTATAAATATCATGCCTTGTTAATTGCTTTTTTGAATCGACCCATTCATCGTTAGGTACCTCTAACATGGAAGCAAGCATTCCTTTAGATTTGCGTCTATTTACTAAAACTTCATTTTTGTTATTCATAATAATATATGCACGAGTAAATTTTATTTTCTTTTTTTCTAAAATTGATTTTTTAAAAGGAATAAGATGTTGAATATTTTTTTTTCTAGCTTCACAAAATTTTTTTACAATACACTCATTGCATTTAGGGTTACGAGGCAAACAAATTGTTGACCCATAATCCATGAATGCTTGAATTAAATCACTTGCTTTATTGGATGACTTATAGTGAGAAGCAATATCTTCTATTTTTCTTTTGTTAAGACTTAGAAATGTTTTGATTCCATAAAGACGTGCGATAATCCTCTCTATGTTAGCATCTAAAGGTAAGACAGGTTGATTAAAGGCAATTCCCAATATTGCTTTAGCTGTATAATCACCGACTCCAGGTAATTTTATTAACTGATCATAATGCCGTGGAACTTTAGATTTAAAATCTTTAGAAATTATCTTAACTGTCTTTAATAAATTAGTTGCCCGATTGTAGTATCCAAGACCTGACCAAAACTTTAAAATTCTATTTTCTTTGATTAAGTTTAGTTGTTTTAAGGAAGGCCATAAATGGATAAATTCTTTAAATCTTCTAACAACTGTATTAACTGTCGTTTGCTGCAACATAAATTCACTAACTAAAATATAATATGGGTTAGGAAGTTTATTTCTTTGCAATTTCCGCCAAGGTAAATCTCTTTTGTTTTTTTTATACCATTTGAGAAATATAGATTGTATTTGTTCTCCTTTAATATTTTTTACCTTTCGCATAATTTAACATATTGATATCATAATTTGATACTATATTGTTGAAGAAGTATAATGATAACTAAACCTGAAAAATCAAAAAGGAAATTTATTCCTATTTCTATTGCTGAATCCTTGCAGGCAGTTAATAAAAAATTTTTATATAAATTTGGAAAACTAAACTTCACTATACATGCAAAATGGGCAAATATTGTGGGTAATTTTTTTGTAAATCATTCGGAACCAAAAAAAATCAGTTCTGTTACAAGATCTACTAATGAAGAAGGAGAGATTGTTTATGATCATTACCTGCATGTAAATGTTTCTCCAGCAGCTGCTGTAGAATTTCAACATTTTCAAGACAAAATCATTGAGAAAATTAACTCATATTTTGGATATAAAGCTATTAAAGGAATAAAAATACACCAGCATTATGTAAAAAATGATCACTCAAAAAAAATAAAAAAAAATATTAACTTAATTGAGCTAGAAAAAGATAAAATACAAATTCAAAAATTAACTCCAAATTTATCTAATAAAGATTTAGAAGAATCTATTGTGAAACTAGGATTATCCATTACAAACGAGAAAGAATAATGAAAAATCTATATCATATTACTATTACTCTATTAATTTTGATATTTTTTTACTCGCCTACAAGAGGGGCAACAATTTTAGATATAACTGAAGATGACTTTGTCATAGGTAACCCTGACTCAAAGATTACTATTATTGAATATGCTTCATTATCTTGCAGTCATTGTGCTAATTTTCACAATAATACCCTGGCAGATCTAAAGAAAGAGTATGTTGATACAGGTAAAGTAAAGTTCGTATTTCGTAATTTTCCCTTTAATTATCCTGCTTTATTAGGAAGTATGGTTCTTCAATGTATTCCTAAAGATGTAAAGTATAACCATATGAATGCCCTTTTTCAATTTCAAAAGAATTGGGTTGTGAGAGAAAATAATAAATCGAAACAAGAGCTTTTCAAAATCATGCAAAGTGGTGGAATGACTAAAAAAGAGTTTGAAGCTTGTATTAATAATAGAAATTTAGAAGAAAAAATTCTTCAAGGAGTTATTGATGCACAAAATGAATTTAACATTCAGTCCACACCCTCTTTTTTAATTAATGGAATATTGGTTGAAGGTAATAAATCTTTAAAAGAATTTAGACAAATCATTGATAAAATATTATCAGAATAGTTAATGATTAAATTTAATAAGCTGCGTGTTAAGGGCTTTAAATCGTTCGTTGAGCCAACTGAAATTTTTATTGAAAATGGTCTAACCGGCATAGTTGGTCCAAATGGATGTGGTAAATCTAATTTAGTTGAGGCTTTCCGTTTTGTAATGGGGGAATTATCACCTAAACAAATGCGTGGAAGTGAATTGGATGATGTCATATTTAATGGAACAGACGATAGACCTGCTTGGGATATTGCTGAGGTTAGCATTGATCTTGATAATTCAGAGAGAAAAGCCCCCACGATTTTTAATCAAAATGATGAAATTGAAGTAACTAGACGGATTTGGCGAGGCGAAGGATCTGAATATAGAATAAATGGGAGAGAAGTAAGACTTAAAGACGTACAATTATTATTTGCTGATGCCTCTACTGGAGCTAGATCTACATCAATGGTTAGTCAGGGACGTGTTGGAGCTATTATTGCTGCTAAACCCGAACAAAGAAGAAGTCTTTTAGAAGAAGCAGCTGGAATTACTGGCTTACATTCAAGACGTCATGAGGCTGAATTAAGACTAAACTCGACAGAAAATAATTTAGAACGTGTTAAGGATGTTCTCAAAACACAAGATGATCAATTAGAAATATTAAAAAAACAATCAAAACAAGCAAAACGTTATAAAAATATTCAAAAAGATATTACTCGTGCCAGAGCTACTGTCTTTTATCAAAAATGGCAAATGGAAAAACACAAACTAAAAGAAACAACACATAAGTTTGATCAACAAAATAGTTTAGTTGCTGAACAAACCCAAATAGTTGCATCTATGAACGTTAATTATGAAAATGTTCAAGGATCACTTCCTAGTATGCGCTTAGAAGAAAGTAAAATCGCATCTGAATTGCAACGCAATAGTATTAATCTTGATAATCAAGAAAAAGAAATAGAACGTGCTAACAACGCTGTAGACGAAATTCAAATTCGAATTGAGCAAATAAAAAATGATAGTAACAGAGAGCAGTTTTTGTTTGATGATGCAAAAGAGAATTTATCACGTGTGAAAGATGAAAAATCTCTGTTAGAAAAGCAACAAGGGGATTTATTTATTGAAGATAATTCAAAAAATCTAGATGATACAACTTCATCACGAAATAATAATCCTATTATTGATTATATAGATTTTGAAGATGGGTATGAAAAAGCTCTTGCTGCAGTTTTTTCAGATGAATTAATGGCTTCTATTTATGAAGAACAATCTTCTTATTGGCGTTCTTTAGAAAGTAATAATATACCCACTTTTCCAAAAGATATAATTCCTTTTACATCATTGGTAAAAGCTCCAGATAACCTTAAAAAACGCCTAGAATATATAGGTTTAATTATAAAAAAAGAGAAAGTGAAAGAATTTCAAAAAAATCTCTCAGATGGGCAAATACTAGTTAGTGAATTAGGAGAAATTTGGCGCTGGGATGGATTTGTATCAAAAGGGAAACAAAGCACTTCTACAAAAGCGGTTTTAGATCAACTTAAGAATAGACGATTAAAACAATTATCCGCTGAAGAAAAACAATGGCAAGATATAATGAACACTGCTCAAAAAAGAATATCTGAATTAAAAGACCGTCAATTATCATTAGGTCAAGAATTAGAAACAATGCAGTCAATGCCTAAAAATATTTCTTCTGAAAAAAATCGTCTTCAAAATTTAATTTCTGAAAATAAAAACACTTATGACACTATTGCAAATAAACTTCGTAATACTGAACAACATGCAAATGAAGTAAATAAAAAGTTAAAATTAGAAGAAGTAAAGCTTAATGATTTAAGAGAAGAAAAAATTCGTATTGAAGGAATTATAGGAACTTTAAAAGAAACTATACATCAACTCACCGATCAAGTAGACGAACGCTTAAATATTAAAATGGATCAATTATATAATTTAGCTCAAATTAATCCCAATAAATCACTTCCTTCTCTTGAAGAATTAGAAAAAAAACTAGAGCGCCTCATAGGAGAACAAGAAAGATTAGGAGGCGTAAACCTATTAGCTGAAAAAGAGGCAACTGAACTAGAAGAAAAAGTGAATATTATTAAAAAGGATCAGTCTGATCTCTTAGCTGCAATTGCTAAACTACGAGAAGCAATAGACACCTTGAATACGGAAGGTCGTCAAAGATTGTTAGCTTCTTATGGTATTGTTAATGAGAATTTTCAAAAACTTTTTGTTCAACTTTTTGGAGGTGGAAAAGCTTATCTAAAATTTACTGATGAAAGTGATCCCTTACAAGCAGGCCTAGAAATCTATGCTAGCCCTCCTGGAAAAAAACTACAAAATTTAACCTTAATGTCTGGTGGAGAACAAGCTCTCACTGCCCTATCATTACTTTTTGCTGTTTTCATGTCTAATCCTGCTCCAATTTGTGTTCTAGATGAAGTTGACGCTCCACTTGACGATACGAACGTAGATCGTTTTTGTTCATTAGTTGAAGAAATTGCCTCTACTTCAATGACCAAATTCCTTGTTATAACACATCATCGTATGACAATGTCTAGAGTCAATCGTTTATTTGGTGTTACTATGCCTGAAAAAGGTGTATCACAATTAGTATCAGTAGATCTAGAAAAAGCAGTTCAATTAAAAGAAAATGAGTAATCAAAATGAAAATATTGCTAAACTCAAAGAAAAAATTGAGAGTTATAAGAAAACTAAACAAAAAAAATCTCAACCTAAAAAAGAAAGTGGGGCTGGTTTAGGATTTAAGATTAGTACAGAACTTGTTGCAGCCTTAGTAGTAGGAGTGGGTATAGGTTTACTTGTGGATAATTATCTTGGAACAAATCCTTTTGGTCTAATTATTTTTTTTATTATTGGCGCATTTGCTGGATTTTTAAATGTTTATCGTGTAATGCGTCGCATTGAAAAACAGTAAGAAATTAACTATCACAAATCGTATCGATGTCAGCAACAGGAGAAAAACATAGTCCCCTTGAACAATTTGAAATTACTCCTTTTGTACATTTAAAAACAGGTGGTATAGACTTAGCTTTTACTAACTCTTCTTTAGCAATGTTAATTACAGTTGCTGCTATTACCCTTTTTTTAACATTAACAGTTAACACGCGTTCTATTATTCCTTCTCGTATGCAATTAATGTCAGAGATGAGTTACAATTTTATCGCCCAACTACTCAGTGATACAGTGGGTGATCAAGGAAGAAAATATTTTCCATTTGTTTTTACAATATTTATGTTTGTTCTAATTGGGAACATGGTTGGAATGATACCTTACAGCTTTACCTTTACCAGCCATATTATTGTAACTTTTGCTCTTGCTGTAGTAGTATTTATAGGTGTTACAATATTAGGATTTCTTAAGCATGGCTTACATTTTTTTTCTTTTTTTATTATTCCAGGTTTGCCTTGGTATATGTTGCCTATTTTAATTCCAATTGAGGTAATTTCATATCTTTCGCGACCAATCAGTTTGTCTGTGCGACTTTTTGCTAACATGTTAGCAGGTCATACATTACTAAAAGTCTTTGCTGGATTTGTTGTCCCCTTAGGTCTTGCAGGTATTTTACCTTTGGCCTTTATTGTGGCTCTTACTGGCTTAGAAATATTAATCGCTTTTTTGCAGGCGTATGTATTTGCAATCTTAACTTGTTTATACATAAACGATGCAATTCACTTACATTAAAATCTAGGAGGATTTATGGAATTAGAAGCAGCTAAAGTTATCGGGGCAGGCCTTGCCGTTATCGGTGTGATTGGTTCTGGTATTGGTATTGGGAATATTTTCTCATCATTTATTGAAGCCGTTGGTCGTAACCCAGCCGCACGTGGCGAAGTGTTTACTATGACAATGTTGGGTTTTGCTCTTGTTGAAGCAATTGCACTATTCGCACTTGTAATCGCATTAGTTATTTTATTTGGTTAATAGATTAAATAAGAAATATTTGTAATGCCTCAGTTGAACCCTGAATTTTTTATTTCACAACTTTTTTGGTTGGTATTGACTTTTACATTCTTATTTGTTTTCTTATGGCGCATTTCATTACCAAGAATTAACTCTGTTTTAGAAAAAAGAGAAGGTAAAATTAATGATAATATTGCAATAGCAAAACAACTGCAGGCTGAAGCTGAAAAAATACAAAATAATATTGACAATCAATTGCTTCAAGCAAAGTCAGAAACCGCTGATTTAATTAAATCAGCAACTTCTAATTTTCAAGATCATGCAGATAATGAATTGCAACAACTAGATGATAAGATAGATGAAAAATTAGAGGAATCTGTCACAACAATAGAAAAAAATAAGATTGAATCACTGAAAAAAATTCATTCTCAAATTTATGAAATTACAAAACTTGTACTCTCTAAAATTTCTAGTGTGTCAGTTAGTGACAATGAAATTAAAGATGCGGTGGATACAATTAAAAAGAAAGCAGTCCATTAATTATGTTATCTGATCCTCAATTTTGGGTGGCAGTTGCTTTTGTAGCATTCTTACTTGCAATCTTTAATCCTGTTAGAAAAATCTTAAGATCTTCTTTAGACACAAAAATTGAAGAAATAAAAAATAGCATTGAAGAGGCAGAAAATCTAAAAAATGAAACACAAGTTACTCTTAGTGATATTAAAAAACGTCAAAATGATGTTCAAATTGAAATTAAAGCAATTCATTCTAATGCTAAGCAAAAAATTCAAATTTTAGAATCCCAAGCACAAGAAAAACTAAATGCCCAAACTAGCAAGCGTGAATTATTGGCGTCAGCAAAAATAGAACAAATGGCAAGAGATGCTAATACTTCTATACATCAACATATAACCCAAACATCTATTGAAGCTGCAGTTACACTTTTAGAAAAAAAACTAAATCAAGATGAGGGGCAAAATCTAATCAATCAGTCAATTAAAGATTTAGAAACAGTACTTAAAAACTAATTTAAAATTTCAAGACGTTTTTCATCTAACATAAAACCTATTACAAAAAACAAAGAATCTTCCATTGAAGGTAAATTAATAATTATAGTTTTTGTAAGTTCTGTTTCAATTAAAACACTAGTTTCAGAATTTTTCTTAAAAACACCGTTGATTGAATAATATTGAATATCTCTTAAATTATTATTTTCATCTAGTACTGCCACATAAAAAGGGAGATTAATCGTACTTTGTATTTTCTGTAATGGCGTTACAATAAAAAGTAGTGAAAGATCAGAAGAAAAAACGTTGTCTTTCATCTGACATCCTTTGGCAAAAACAGCATTATTAATTTCAGCCTGATAGGCAATATTATCTAATGTAATAATCTCTGATGTAGTTCCTACATATATTTTATGATCTGATGCAAATAAAACAGATGGGCAGGTTATAGGTAAAGAATTTGTATTAGAGGAAGGCTTAAATCCACATCCAATTAGTATCAAAAGCAGAAGAAATAAGTAAATTTTTTTCACTATACACACTAATTAATATAAATATAAAAAGAAGTATATAAGTACTAAATCTTAAAGACAAAAAATGATATCGCATAAGATTAATATTCATTTAGCTGGGCCACGTGGTTTTTGTGCTGGAGTAGACCGTGCTATATCCATGGTTGAGGAAGCTCTAAAAAAATATGGGGGGCCCATTTATGTACGTCATGAAATAGTTCATAATAAATATGTTGTAGAAGATCTTAAAAAAAAGGGAGCTGTTTTTATTGATGAATTAAATGAAATAACTAATTTTTCACGACCTGTAATTTTTTCAGCACATGGTGTTCCAAAATCTATACCAAAAAAAGCTAAAGATTTAAATCTACAATATTTTGATGCAACTTGTCCTTTAGTAAGCAAAATACACCGAGAGGTTGAAAACCTTGAAAGATTAAAGGTCCCCATCATATTAATTGGTCACCGTGACCATCCTGAAGTAATTGGAACAATGGGTCAGATTAATTCTATGATTTATCTGATTGAGAAAGAACAAGATCTTGAAATGCTGCGGATCAATGAAGATCAAAAAATTGCGTATGTCACACAAACAACATTATCTGTTGATGATACGCGCTCTATTATTAAAGCAATAAAGAAAAAATTTAAACATGTTATTGAGCCAAGAAAAAATGATATTTGTTATGCTACAACTAATCGGCAAGATGCAGTAAAAAAAATTGCTGCTAAATGTGATATTTTCATTGTTATTGGAGCAAAAAATTCATCCAATTCACTTCGATTAGTAGAAGTGGCGAAACTTTACGGATCAAAACAAAGTATACTTTTAGAAAACATTGAACAATTTGATGAAACAATCATTGATAATTATACTAATGTTGGCTTAACTGCTAGTGCCTCTGCTCCTGAAATTCTGGTGCAAAATTTTATAGCTATTTTAAAAAAAAAATATGAAATTCTAGTACATGAGCCAGAATATATATCTGAAAATATTAGTTTTAAAATCCCTCAACAATTAAATTCATTAATTTAATTTATGGCTGTTTATTCACCTATTACTGAAAAAGAGTTATTAACTTTTTTAAAACAATATGACATTGGTTCACTCATTAAATTTGAAGGCATTCTTGAAGGAATTGAAAATACTAATTATAAAATTACAACTTCACAAAATATTTATATTCTTACTATTTTTGAAAAACGAGTAAAGTTAGAAGACTTGCCATTTTTTATCAATCTTAAAAATCACTTAGTCGAAAAGAATTTCTTTTGTCCTAAACCTATAGCTAATAAACAAGGACTTACCATTTGTACACTGAATGGAAAAAAATGTGTCTTAATTTCTTATTTAAAAGGATCTAAGGCAGACAAAGTATTTGATCATCACTGTGAACAAGTAGGTAATGTATTATCATCTTTACATCAGAATACAGCTGACTTTAAAGAAAAAAGAGTAAACGGCATGAATTATATACAATGGCAAAATATTTTTTTAAAGTGTCAGTCTGCTAATAACTCTAAATACATAAATCTCATTAATTTTATTAGAGAAGAATTAGAATTTTTAAAAATAAAATGGCCTAATAATTTACCTAAAGGAATTATTCATGCAGATGTTTTTCAAGATAATGTGTTCTTTATAAATAATCAGTTTTCAGGATTAATAGATTTTTATTTTGCTTGTAATGATTTTTTAGCTTACGATATTGCTCTCACAATAAATGCTTGGTGTTTTGATAATCAAAATAATTTTGTTCAACAAAGATTCAAATCATTCATCAAAGGGTATGAAGATAACAGATTATTGACTAATCAAGAAAAAAGTTCGTTGTCCATTTTGTTACGAGGAGCAGCAATTCGCATATTACTAACTCGTTTGCATGATAAATTATTTCATCCAAAAGGAGCTTTTGTTGAACCAAAAGATCCTCAGGAGTATGTAAAAATATTGCAATTTCATCAAGATATTAATATGGAGGATTATTTATCATGAGTATTGTTATTTATACCGATGGGGCTTGCTCAGGTAATCCTGGTACCGGAGGTTGGGGGGCAGTAATACTGATTCCTGAAAAAGACCCTGTTCATTTGAATGGAGGATCTAATCAAACAACAAATAATCAAATGGAGTTAACAGCAGCAATAAAAGCATTGCAATATTTTAAGGAACCTCAAGAAATCAAGTTGTACACTGATAGTAAATATATGATGAATGGTATTGAGTCATGGATAATTAATTGGAAGAAAAATGGATGGAAAACAGCCAATAAAAAACCTGTGAAAAACAAGGAGATGTGGGTAGAATTAGATGCTCAAATTGCAAAACATCCCATAAAATGGCATTGGGTCAAAGGACATGCTGGCAATGAGCATAATGAAATGGCAGATTTTCTAGCTAGAAGTTATATTGAAGAAAGGTAATGCGCTCACCTTCTATATTTAATATCATTTTATTCATCTTTATTTTTTTTTCTTTTTCTCTCTTAGGTAAAGAAAATTGGATTCTTGATAAAAATCTTTCAACTATTTATTTTGAACTTCCAGTATTATTTGCCAATAACGTTAAAGGTGAGTTTAAAGAAATTAAAGGGTTAGTAGAAATTGACGTGGAGACTAAAAAAAATAATAAAGCAATTTTTTCTGTTACTCTTGATAGTATCGATATGAACTATAAAAAATACAAAGGACTTCTACTTGGTAATATTTTTTTTGACACGCACAAATTTCCAATAGCGCTTGTGGATACAAAAAAATTTTCTTATGCAGATCAAGATCAATTAGATTTAGAAGTAGAATTAACAATCAAAGGTACATCACTATTGGTACCACTAAAACTTGAAGTACATCATTTGGCAGAAGAGTTAATACAAATTAAAGGTAAACTAAAATTTTCAAGAAATTCTTTTCAGATCGGAACAGGTAAATGGGCTTCAACAATTATACTAAAAGATAAAGCATATATTCAAGCAAATCTCTTTTTATTTAAAGAATAATCAGTTTACAAAGTAGCGCCAATAAACCATGGATTAAATTTATCATTTTGTTTTCAAAACTTTGATCAATATTTATATTTGTAAATATAATAAACGCAAACTCATTTGATTAGTTAATTTTTATTAATTCTTTATTTAAAAAACTAGCAATAGCTTTCATGCCTTTTAAATTGCTTAAGTCTTCCGCAATAGAATTATAATTTGTATTGGTATTAATATCGTAAGTATATAATTTTCCATTTTGATCTTCTATAAATTCAATACCAGCAATTTCAATGTAGTTTTTTTTTAAAACATTTTGATATTGTTCCAAAATTGGATTTGTAAATTTGTCTAAAATCATAAACTTGTTACCTGTAGTATTAGCAGGACAGTATTCTTCTTCTAAGTTACATGCATCTGCTGGACATAATTCAAATCCTTTAGTTGTGTCTACTTGTACCGCATAAAGAAATTGACTATCTATAAATTCTACACGTATAATTATATCGTTTTTAGGAATAATATATTCTTGTAAAAGTGTTATTCCATCAATAGATTCATTAAAATCTTCACTTTTGATGTATTCTTTAAAATCTTTATATTCACTGAAAAGTTTTATTCCTAATCCTCTTCCAGCTCTGTTATGCTTGGTAAGAAAAGGTAGGGGGAAACTTTTGCCTAACTCTAGTAATTGAGACTTATCTTTAGCAAAAACTGTGTTTGGAACTTTAATACCCTCTCTTTGTAATTCCTTATACTGCAAACTTTTAGACAATTCCAAGTTTAAGGATCGTGAATTGTTAATTACCCTTCTATTATGATATTCCAACCAATCAAGGACAGTGGCGGTATATTCTGGGGCATAACGATGACCTCTAGTGTGAGATGACGCACTCATACGATTATAAAATACTCCTATAGGAGGATCGTTAAAGGTATTGATGCAAACTTGATTCATATGCCACGTTTCAAAAGGAGCTTGTAAATCAGATAAATGGCTCAAAAGAGGTTCCACCCACTCATTATTTTCATGTATTATGAATATTTTTTTCATATCTTCACAAACTTTTATTTAATTTTCACTTGCCTGAAGGTTGTGTCAATATCTTCTATTAACTCATCTACATCTTCCAAACCTATCGAAAGTCTAATCGTTGAATCGTAAATACTTAATTTTTTTCTTAGATCATCACCTATTACTCGGTGCGTTGTAGTTGCAGGATGAGTTACTAAACTTTTTGTATCCCCTATGTTATTTGAAATATCAAAAATATTCAATTGATTCATAAATTCAAAGGCTTTATTATTTTTAACATCAAGCGTTACAATGGAACCTCCTTCAGTCATTTGTTTTTTAGCTAACTCATACTGAGGATGATTATCAAGATCAGGATAAATAATTCTTTCAACCTGAGGATGACTATATAAATATGTAGCCACTTTTTTAGCATTGGAACAATGCTGTTTCATTCTCAATTGCAATGTTTCAAGACCTTTAAGTTGTAACCATGCATTAAAAGGACTGAGTGTAGGACCTGTGTGACGAATAAATGGCTTCAAGTATTCCTCATAATGTTGTTTAGTAGATATAATAGCGCCTCCTAAACTGCGACCTTGGCCATCTATGTGTTTTGTTCCAGAATACACGACTAGATCAGCTCCTAATTCTATTGGTTTTTGTATAATCGGTGAAGCTAAAATATTATCAACTATAACTATAGCTTCATGTTGATGTGCAATTTCAGCAACCGATTTAATGTCTATAATTTCCATAATAGGATTAGAAGGAGTTTCAAAAAAAACACATTTTGTTTTATCCGTTATGTATTGCTCCCACTGAGATAAATTCGTTCCATCAATTAAATATGTTTTTATTCCATACCGAGGTAAAATTTGATCAAGTATATGATAACAAGAACCAAATAATGCACGAGATGCTACAACTTCATCACCACTTTTCAAATAACTCATTAAGGAAGCAAACACAGCTGACATGCCACTTGCAGTAGCAAAGCATGCTTCCGCTCCCTCATAAAGAGCCATACGATCCTCAAACATTGTTACTGTTGGATTTCCGTAACGAGAATAAAGGTATCCATCTAATTCTCCCGCAAATCGTGCTTCAGCCTCTTCTGCGCTTTTAAAAATATAGCCAGAATTCATGAAAATTGCTTCGCTTGTTTCGCCATGTCTTGAGCGAATCAATCCACCGCGGACCAATTGAGTTTGTTTTTTATACTGTTTATGGTCTTTATTTTTTTTAAGCATCTTTATTGTCTCCATGGAAGATTGTAGTATTTCCATCCCTCAATAGTAGATCGGTGATGCTCATGATCAAGATTACCTTCAAAACCATCAATAACATTATAACATTTTGTATAGCCACGAGATGTTAAAAACTTTGCAGCATCTAAAGATCGTTGTCCTGAACGACAAATTAAAAAAATATCATCATGTTTCTTAATTCCTGAATCTAGAATTTCAAATTCAAAGTTAGTATTAATTTTCATATCAGGATATATTTGCCATTCAACACAAACAGTTTTTTTTTGTAATAATTCTAAATTTGGCACACCTATATAGAGCCATTCCGGTTTAGTTCGAACATCAACCAAATGTGAATTTTCTTCTCCAGATAATTTTTCAAAACACTCTCGTGAAGATATGTTTTGAATATATTTATCTTTATTAAGCTTTATCTCCATATCCACTTATATGACTTGGTATCCTTTCATTTGTTCCATACATAAAGTGATTAGACATTTTTTCTCTATATCTGCTAGCCGGTACTTTTCTACCTATTGCTTCAGCTACTTCACGAATATGCATTGGTGCAGCACCGCAACATACACCTATATATTTTATATCAAGTGCATAAACTTTTTTTGCAAAATCTCTTATTTCATATCTATTACAATACAAAGGATCAAGGGCTGTGGGAAATGTTCTACCATGAGGTGCTGGACAGGTACATCCATTAGAGTCATCCAAATTAAAGAATGTTGGTTGAGTAGATGTAGTTCTATAAGGAATAGGTAAAGCTGCCATATGACATTTGATAACTTTGCGAATTTCATCCAAATAAGGTATCATTGTATTAGGACCTCTAAAACAATTCATTCCCACAACATCTGCGCCGCGTTGCTCTAATTCTTTACATGTATCAACAACTGATACTCCGTCACGCATTATATTCTCTCCCATAGGTGAAATAGTTAACACAGCTGGAAGTCCTGATTTTTTAATTTCTTCAAGTGCGGTATACGCTTCTTCAGCATAATAAAATGTTTCACCAATAACAAAATCAGCCCCTTCATCAATTGACCAACCTATCATTTCAGCAAACATTGATCTTACTTCATTTTGTTTATCTTTATCTTTTGGATCCCAAATATTGGTATTAGAAATATTACCAGCTAGAAGATTTTTTTCTTTTCCTTCACCAGGATTATCCGCAACGGCTTTAGCGATTTTAAGAGCAGCTCTATTAAGGGGCTCTAGGAGTTCTTCTTTACCAATTACACGCATTTTTTCACGATGACCATTGTATGTAAATGCCTCAACAACATCTGAACCAGAATGTTGAAAATCTTTATGAATATTCATAAGAGCATCTGGGTTCTCTAATGCTAACTCTGGAACAAATTCTCCAGAAGCAAGATAACCTCTTCTCTCTGCTTCAAAGAGGAATCCTTCTGCGCATATTACTGAATCTTTATTAAGTCTTTCTAATAACCCTCTTTTGTTCATTTATTTCTCCATCAATCATCAATGCTATTTAAAAAAAGAGATATAGATTTTTAGAATATATCTCTTTAGCAGCATTTATAAATCGCCCGCAATCTGACCATCAAATCAGCGATACACTTCATTTAACCTCAATATCGAATAAGATAAATATAGAATTTTAAATAAATTTTTTTTTTCTTCGTAAAATTGAAAAAATAGAAAAATATTCTAAATAGAATCAATTCTATAGCAAGATCATTTATCTACATTCCACATGGAGATGTGCCTTCTTCATGTTCTGCATGCTCTTGATTATCAATTTGGATGTAATTATTTTTCTCTGAATAGTAGTGATCTAATCCTAGAAACAATAAAAATAATATTAAAAAAATCACAGTAATATTTTTTTGTTTATTTAACATAACATCATTGTTTAACTTTAATGTAATCCAAAACTTGGACGGAGTTTCGTACCAAAATAAGATCCAAAAAATGCAAATCCAAACCACAACCATCCATGCAAGCTTCCTGATGCTATACCGCTAAATAAAGCTCCTATATTACAGCCAAATGCTAGACGTGCTCCATAACCCATGAAAAAACCTCCAATAATAGCTGCCAATATTGATCGTATCGAAATATAAATTTTTGAATTTTCTTTTCCTGATAAACTTGATGCAATAAATGCCCCAATAATTAAACCAATATTAGTGAGAGAAACTGAATCATTTAAAATACTCATTTGAAGTGCTTGTGATGGATATGTCCATGTCCAATATTCCCAATGAGCCACATCAACTCCTAGAAGGGTCGCAACTTTTGCCCCCCATAATCCAAATGCAAAAGTTACAGACCAAGGATGTCCCGCAACAACAAGGGTTAGCATATTTAATAAAGCCAAAGCCACAGCTCCCCACAATAACGGCCACCTACCATACAAAAAAACCTGAATAATTGACTGCTTTGGCTTAGTATAAATTTTAGAAATATTTTTATGATACCGTTTTTCAAAATAGATCGTTATCCAAGCAATAAAAACAAGAGCGGTCCATTGTACAATAATTGTTTGCATAGTGCTCATGTAGGTAGAAAGTGAAATTATTCCTAAAGAGGGTAAGGATAACCACCAAGGCAAATGCAGAGTTCCCAATAAGGAACCGAAAATAAAAAAAATAAGTGTAATTAACATGCGGCAGTTCCCACCACCAATAGTAAACAAAGTTCCTGATCCACAACCTCCTCCAAGTTGCATCCCTAAACCAAATAAAAAAGATCCAATGATTACTGAAACACCAATTGGTCCAAGAGCACCAACAATTTTACTACCAAACAAACTTTCGTTATCTATAAAAGGTAGAATTAATAAAACAGCCAAACCTATAGCCAATAATTGTGAACGAATACCATTGCCATGTCTTTCAAGGATAAAGTTTCTCCATGCACCTGTAAAACCAAACGCAGCATGATAAAGACTCACTCCTAATCCAAAGCCAATGATAAGCAAAAGAAAATGTTTTACAGAATAATTAATAAATAGAAACATTAGAACACAAATTAATATCATCATGCCTAATGTTAAGGATGATTTATCAATCTTGTATTGGTTTGTAATTTTTTGATTCATTTTACCTATAAAATAGAGGAATTTTAATCACGCTGCACTTAATTATTATTTGGAAGAAAAAATATATTCGTGCAGCGTAATATAGACGGAATAACTATATATTATTTACAACTGGTCTCGAGAGATCTGCCGTCCATTCAACCATCGAACCATCATAATTTTTAACACTTGGAAGCCCGAGTACTTCACTCAACACAAACCATGTTGTAGAAGCCCAATGTCCTGTGTTACAAAATACAATATTGCTTTTATCAGCCTCGATACTTACATTTTGAGCCAATTGAATTATAGAATCTAAATCCTTAACGTAACTCGTATTATCTATAATTAAATCACTCTGTTTAAAAAGTATAGCACCAGGAATTGTCCCCGCAACAAGCGATTTGCCATGTTTCTTTTTTCCAAAATGCTGTTCTTCTGTCCTAGCATCTACAAATGCAACAGATGTATTATCTAAATTCTGAAAAACTTCTTCTGTTGTAGCAAGATAACTTGATTGAAAATTTGACTTAAAAGCCACATTATTTGCTTCGTGTATCCCCGATTCAATGCGATCTGGGAATTCTTTGACCCAAGCAGTGTGTCCTCCATCCAAGATAGATACTTCTTCATGACCTAAAACTTTAAAAGTCCAGTATACTCTTGCAGCACTACCAAAATCGCTCGAATTTATTCCTCCAGGAACCACAACTACATGATTCTGATTACCAATTCCAAGACTACCAATTAAAATTTCCAGATCCTTTAAAGGTGGAAGTTTGCCTACAATTCCATCAACAGTAGTTCGCCATCCATCTGATAGATAATTACTATAAACTGCTGAAGGAATGTGGCCAGTTTCAAAAATTTCTTTAGAGCCACCGTCTATTTTATTGCGTATATCTAAAACGACAACTTTATCATTAACTAGATTATCACTTAGCCACCCAACACTAACCAAAGGTTCAGCAGCAAATACGTTCAATGAAAATAATATACTAATGGTATACAAAGATATTGACGCAATTAATTTATTTAATTTTATCATTTTTTCTTTCTTAGGTACTTCTTAATTTGACTGAAACAAACATAAGCCATTAGAGTCAAAACTCAATATACCCCAAGCCTAAGTGATGAATTATATTCATCTCTTTAGCTGCATTTATTTATCGCCCGCAATCTGACAATCAAATCGGCGATGAAAACCAACTAGCATAAATTTAAAAAAATAAAAATTAAATTTTATAAAAAAATATTCTTTTTTTTTAAATTAGAAATAAATAGAAATTTATTATTCAATTTATAATTATAATAGTAATTTATTCTTTGGATTATAAATTTTTTGTAATAAATATTAATAAAAAAATATAATATATAATATTAAACAAAGCATAAAAAGGAACTATTTATGAAAGCATACAGATTTATTACTGAAGAAGATAACTCTAAGTTTTGCCATCGTGTTACAGAAGCATTATCTAAAGGATGGGAATTGTATGGAGAACCGCAGTTAGCTTATAATAATAAATCAGGTTTAATGCGCTGCGGTCAAGCTGTGACAAAAGATACTAATCTCGAATACAGGTCTGATTTAAAATTGAGTAATATATAAATAATTGATTAAATTTTTTTAACTATAATATAGTTGAAAAAATAAAATAAATTAATCCTGCAATATTCCTTGTGGTTGGTGGTAGAAAAATCAAGATTAAAAAATATTAGTAATTTTAATTCTATTTTTATCTATTTGTAATATCTTGTTATTTTTCTAAAAGTGTTTTTTTTAATTAATGAGTGAAAGTTCACTAGAAATAAATAATTAGTCCATTATTTTTTATAAATATTAAGATATTTTTTTTCTCTCATGTGGAATTAAGTATCTTTTTCTAAGTCTCAAATTTTTAGGAGTTACTTCTAATAATTCATCTTCTTTTATATATGCCATCATTTGTTCGAGAGACATTTTCTTTGCAGGCATTAAAGTTACAGCTTCATCTGTTCCTGAAGCACGAACATTTGTTAGTTGTTTTCCCTTTAACACGTTTATATCAAGATCATTTTCTTTATTGTGCTGACCAACTATCATTCCTTGATAAACTTTTGTTTTAGAATCAATAAACATTGAGCCACGATCTTGTAATTTAAATAAAGCGTATGCCACTGACGTTCCTGTATCTGATGAAATTAAGACGCCTGTTCGCCTACCCTTAAATTGACCTTTATGTAAATCATATGAATGAAAAATTCTATTCATTACTCCTGTTCCCCTAGTTTGCGTTAAAAAACTACTTTGGTATCCGATTAGTCCTCTTGAAGGAACTTTAAAAAACAATCTAGATTTTGCAGTTCCTGTAGAACGCATATCTATCATTTCACCTTTTCTTTTATTCATACTATCTATTATAGAGCTAGTATATTCTTCATCCACATCTATCGTTACTTCTTCTATGGGCTCTAATTTATTATTAAATTCATCATTTTTATAAAGAACGCGAGGTCTAGAGACTGATAACTCAAATCCTTCCCTTCTCATAGTCTCTATTAAAACACCTAATTGTAATTCACCACGCCCACCAATTTCAAAAGAATCTTTATTTTCATTCTCCCTAAAAGTAATAGCGACATTTGTTTCTGCTTCTTCCATTAATCTTTTACGAATATTTGTTGAAGTAACTTTAGTCCCTTCTAATCCTGCAAATGGTGAGGTATTTACAGTTATAGTTATTGACATAGTAGGAGGATCAATTGGGGTTGATTTTAAAGGAGTAAAAATTGAAGTATCACAAATCGTATCAGCAACAGACACTTGCTTCAAACCAGCAATACAAATAATATCTCCTGCCTCAACTCGCTCTACAGGAACTTTATCAGTACTTTCAAAACGAAATAGTTTTGTTAATCTTTTTTTTTCAATTATTATTCCATCCAAATTTACTGCCTGAACATTTGCATTAACATCAACAAAGCCTTGTTCTACTCTACCTACTAGACATCTCCCCAGAAAAGGATCAGAGTCAAGGAGTGTTACCAGCATAGCAAAAGGTTTATCTAGTTCAACTACTGGAGGAGATACATACTCAAGTACAAGATTAAGCAGAGGGTAAAGATTTACTCTTGTCTCATTTAATTCTTTTATACACCACCCATCACGACCCGAAGCGTAAAGAATAGGAAAATCCAACTGTTCATCGTTCGCATCTAAAGCTACGAACAGATCAAATACTTCATCAACAACTTCTTCTGGCCTTCCATCTTTTCTATCAATCTTATTAATAATAACTATTGGCTTTAAACCTTGTATTAAAGCCTTTCCTAAAACAAATTTTGTTTGTGGCATAGGTCCCTCTGCAGCATCTATTAATAATATTACACCATCTGTCATCCCTAATACTCGCTCAACTTCGCCACCAAAATCAGCGTGACCTGGTGTGTCTATGATATTTATACTTGTATCTTTCCACTTAACGGATGTTGGTTTAGCTAAAATTGTTATTCCCCTCTCTTTTTCTAAGTCTCCAGAGTCCATTAACCTTTCGTCTAGTTTTTGATTAACTCTGAAAGAGCCGCACTGCTTCATAATATTGTCAATCAGAGTAGTTTTGCCATGGTCAACGTGTGCAATAATGGCAATATTTCTAATATTTGTTGGCATAATATAATGAGAGTGATTAAAAATAAGCTGGCCATAAATTAAAAATTAACTAATTACTACTACTAAAGTTTAATAATTTTTCGAGGTTAATGATAGATAATCAAGATGAAAAAAATATTAGTAATTTTAATTAACAATTAATAATTTTAATTCTTTATTCTCAGAATAAATATTTTTCCAAGATTGGTATCTTTTTTCAAGAATATCAATTTTATCATCATTTGGATTAAAAGATTCATTGATATTTATTTTTTTAATAATTGAATTTTTATCTGATATATTTTTATCAACAAACATAGCTAATCTTGCGGCCCCCGATGCTGCCCCAAATTCACTTTGTTCACATACGGATAAATTACGTTGAATAATTGATGATAAAAGACTTAGCCAAAATGAACTTCGAGACCCACCTCCAACCATAAGTATATTTTCAAAATTTGAATTAACTGATTGAATAGAATTAACCCCATCAAGAATTCCAAAGCTCACGCCTTCTATAACTGCATATTGGAGAGCCGCTTGGTTAGTTGTTATTTTTAAATAATGAAAAGAACCTCTAATATGAGGATTATTATGAGGCGTTCTTTCTCCTGACATATAAGGAAGAAAATATGGAGAATTAACAATATTATCCTTTTTCTTAGAAAACATCTCAGCATTTTGAAGAGCTTCATCAATAGAATTGTTGGTTATGGAACATATCCAATTTAGACAATTACTAGCGCTCAACATTACTGACATAAGATGCCATTTATTTGGTAAACAATGACAAAATGAATGCACAGAATCTTTGGTGTTACTTAAAAAATTAGACGTTGGAGTAAAAAATACGCCAGAAGTACCAAGAGAAATAAATGACTGGTTTTCTTCTATGATACCAAGACCAACAGCTGATGCTGCATTATCACCAGCACCTCCTACTACAATAACATTATTAGCAAATTTAAATTTTTCTTTTAAAGTATTTGTTAAAATACCAGCTTCTTGGTTACCTTCCACTAAATTTGGCATCTGATCTTCAGTCAAGAATGAGGCATTTAATAATTTATCTGACCAAGCTCGATTTTTAATATTCATCCACAAAGTTCCTGAGGCATCAGACATCTCTGAGAAAAATTCTCCCGTTAAATAAAAACGTAAATAATCTTTGGGAAGTAAAACTTTATCAATTTTTTTAAAATTATTAGGTTCATTATTTTTGATCCAATTTATTTTTGGAGCAGTAAATCCTGGCATAGTAATATTACCTGAAATTTCTCTTACATCAAAATTTTGATCTTCAAATTCAAAACATTCCTTAAATGACCTAGTATCATTCCATAATATACAAGGTCTAATGACTTTACCTTCATTATCTACAAGAGTAGCGCCATGCATATGACCAGATATGCCGATAGAAATTGTCGAAGTAAATTCTATTGGGCAATTATTACTTAATTCTTCTAAGCAACTTTCCGTGGCCTTAATCCATTCTGCAGGATCCTGCTCATTATATCCATCTTGTGGAGTGTGCACAGTTAAACTATAATGAGCAGTTGTTAATATTTTTTGATTATGATCAATTAAGATTGTTTTTACAGAAGACGTTCCAAGATCAATTCCAATAAACATAAGAAATAATAGTTATAATTAAAAATAAGAGTTAATCATCCTTTTCTTTCATCAAATCTTTTGTATTTTCATATTATTTTCTATAATATTTGTATCCTTTTGAATAAATAGGATTCTTCTTAGCCTTAATTGCAGAATCAATTTCATTCCAATGATTAATGTCATTTCTTTTTACATTCATAACAACCAAAGCAATTAAAAAGACATTCTCATAAGATGCCTCAATAGTTTTTTTTATTTAAAATTTGTTAACAAAAACGCCTTTTGTTTCATGCGTACCAATATCAATCCTAAGATAAAATTTTCTCCTATAATAAATATTTATTGAATAAACTTTCTAGTTTAATCTTAAATTATAATTTCCCTGTAGCTCTTTGATTAAGAACATAAGTTCCAGATAGGACAATAATAATTGCACCTATAATAGTAAATATATCGGGGATATCTTTATATACAAGATAGCCAAGAATAATGGCCCAAAAAATTAATGTATAATGAAATGGTTGAATAATACTTGCTTTGGTTTTGCTAAGAGCAATAATTTGAAAATATATTCCTAGTGAAAAAAAAATTCCAATACCAAGGAAAAGGAAGTAGGAGCTAAAAGTTAGTGGTTGCCAATAAACAAATGAGAAAATGCTCATAATTAAAATTCCGATTATTGAAGTAAAAAATAAAGATGTTTCTGTGGAATCATACTCTGATACTTTACGAGTAATTACTTGATAAAAACCAAGAAAAAAAGCTGCTATCAAAGGTATTAAAGATTTTGGATCAAAAATAGATAAACCTGGACGCATAATAATTATAACACCCAAGAAGCCAACAAATATAGCTATCCATGTATTAGTTGATACTGTTTCTTTTAATATTATAGATGATAAAATAACAACAATAACAGGTGTAAGTGAACCTATACTATGTACATCTGCTAAAGATAAATAACGAAATGACAAAACAAAACAACCTGATTCTATAAGTGATAAAAGACTTCTGAATATCTGTAATTTGATATTATGAGGTTTAAAAAATACATAATTTTTTTTTCTTCGTGATTCTATATAAGATAAAAATAAGATAAAAAAATATTTAACAAGAAGTAATTGAGAAATCGAGTGATTGATAACAGCAGTTTTTTGTATGGTATCTAAAAGAGAAAAAGCAAAGTAAGCCGAAAGAGCAAAAAAAATACCTAGAGTCTCCTTTGATTGAAAAAAAGACATTTATTTTAAATTTTGATAAATTGCTTTAATGAAATCTTTTTTTAAGATATTTTCTGCACCCAATACTTGGGTCATCAAAACAGCGGTAAGATGATTTTTTGGATCTACAAGAAAATAGGTAGCAGCAGCACCTGCCCAACCAAATTCACCTATACTACCCAAACCGTTTGCCTTATCTATATCCATCATCACACGGAAACCAAATCCCCATCCATAAGATTCTAAATCATTCTCTTCTAATACCTTCACATCAAAATTCTTTATTTCTAAAGGAAAAAAAGAAGATGATAGATGGTTAGTTGTAGCTAAAGAAAGCATAGAATGAGATATAATAATTTCTCCAGTTTTTGTCTTTCCCGTAAGCAACATCTGCGCAAATTTACTATAATCTTCTAAGCTAGAAAATAATCCATGACCTCCTCTTGCATAAGTTGTTGAATTTGTTGGATAAGCATACCCACCAATTTTTTGAGAACTTAAAGATGGATCATATAATTTCTTACTTAAAGGATCAAATTCATAAGAGGTCATTAATCGGTTAAGTTTTTCTTCCTCAACCATAAAACTAGTATCTATCATTTCTAGAGGTTGAAATATTCTTTTTTGTAAAACTGACTGCAATGTTTCTTTGGTAAGAATTTCTATAATTCTAGCCAATATGTCAATGGATACACTGTAAACCCATTTTGTAGATGGCTGACATAAGAGTGGGAGAGTAGACAATAAATTAATTTCTTCTTCTAAGGTTGTATTATTAGAATGAAATAAGCCAACACGATCATATTCTTTTGCCACAGCATCTCCAAGAAAATTATAAGAAAAACCTGCAGTGTGTAATAAAAGATCTTTAATGGTAGGTATGTTCTTAATATGAACACTATCAGTAATATTACTGTCTTTAGTTTTAAGCACCTTTAAATTATTAAACTGAGGTAAATATTCTGTAATTAAATCATCTAATTTTATCTTTTTTTCATCAATAAGCTGCAATATAACAACTGAGATTACGGGTTTAGTCATTGACCAAATACGGTATAAAGAATTAGCACCGAGAGATTTTTTTGTAGAGAGGTCTAAATAGCCAAGCCGACCTTCAAAAATATTATTTTGATGAATAATTTTCCATTCAACTCCAGGATATAATCCAGCATCAATATGTTTAACAAATAATTTTTTTAAATTATGCATAAAAAACTATGCATTTAGAGATCTAATTTTTTCCACAAGTTTAGTATTAATATGTCTTGGTCCTGTATTTTTTCTATTATTATGACGACGTTGACCTGGCAAACGAACACCATCCAAGGATTCCATTTGTTCAAAAAATTTTTCTGCATGTTCGTTCCATCCATCACCAGCAATTAATTGTGGGGAAAAAGCCATAATAAATTCTCCTCCCCTAGCTGGACCTCCATCTTTATTATCAGCAATTTTTGCTTCAAAACTAAACATATCTCCAACCAAACCTGCGGCTAATAATTCTACCATCATGGCAATCGCTGATCCTTTATGACCGCCAAATGGAAGTAGTACTCCACCGTTTGCAATAGCTGAAGGATCATCTGTTTTTTTTCCTTCTTTATTTAGTCCTGTACCCATAGGGACTTTATGCCCATCTCGTGCAGCAACTTGCACTTCACCCATTGCCATACTAGCTGTTGCCATATCGTAGACAACTGGAGTTTTATTTTTTCTTGGCCATGCAAATGAAATAGGATTAGTTCCAAATAATGGTTTTATTGCTCCAGTCGGAGCCACACTCGGCATATAAGCTGTGCAGGCAATTCCTATTAAATCTTGTTCAGCAAGAGCTTCTGTTTCATGCCAGAGAGCTGCAAAATGATGTGTATTGGTTATAGCTAAAACACCCACTCCGTGTTTCTTTGTGACTTCTACTAAGGCTGGTATGCCTACTTGAATAGATGTAGGAGCAAAACCATAATCCCCATCTACCCGAATGGTATTTTGTGTACGAAAATGATTTGTTGGACGAGCATTGCCTTTTACCTTTTTACTTCTAAGGGCAGCAGTGTACCCTGGTATGCGAAATAATCCATGAGACACGCTTCCATCCCTTTCGGCATAAGTAACCGTATTGGAAACTGCTTCTGCATTCATCTCATCACATCCATTATGAAGAAGAGTTTGATTGGCTAAAGTGTAGATTTCATCAAGAGATAAGGTTGTTGTTGTCATATTTTCACTATATTTTTATTAATTGAATTTGCTATAATGAAGATCAATTACATGAAAAACAATTTATTGCAAAAGGAACTTGTTGCTCTTCTTGGTGATAAAATCTCCATATCCGAGTCAACAAGAATAAATTACTCACACGGTGAGGATGTATTTGATCCAATCTTATCTCAAGCTGTTGTATTTCCTGAGACCAATGAAGAAGTCTCGAAAATTGTTAAATTATGCAATGAGTACAAAATTCCCATTGTTCCATTTGGAACAGGAACTTCTTTAGAGGGGCATGTTCTAGGCGATGAAAAAGGAATAACTTTATCACTAGAAAATATGAATAAAGTTCTATCTATTCATCCAAAAGATTTTGATTGCCGTGTTCAAGCTTATGTTACACGCAAACAGCTTAATGAAGAATTGAAGGATAAAGGGCTATTTTTTCCTATTGATCCAGGTGCTGATGCCTCTTTGGGAGGTATGGCGTCAACTTCTGCTTCAGGTACCATGACTGTAATGTATGGCACTATGCGTACTGTTGTATCGGGATTAACAGTTATTTTAGCAAACGGAGATATAATTAAAACAGGTACCCGAACAAAAAAAACATCAGCTGGATATAACTTAACAAATTTGTTTATTGGATCTGAGGGAACACTTGGTATTATTACAGAAGTTCATCTTCGTTTAGCACCTATACCAGAAAATATTATGAGTGCCGTATGTCATTTTCCTGATTTAGAATCAGCTGTCTTAACTGCTCAAGAAATCATTCAATACGGTGTTCCTGTCGCTAGAATTGAAATGCTCAATAAAGATCAAATGGAAATTAGTATTGATTATTCAAATTTAGAAAATATGGAAAAAAAACCAACTTTATTTTTTGAATTTCATGGAAGTAATGCCTCTAACAAAGAATCAATTGAAATCGCAGAAGATATATCAAAGAATAATAAGGGGACAGCATTTAAATGGGCGCAGACAACAGAGGAGAGAAATAAATTATGGCAAGCACGTCATGATGTTTATTATTCAGTTAAAGCGCAAAGAAATAATATAAAAATTTATACAACTGATGTGTGTGTACCTATCTCTAATCTAGTAGAATGTATAAGGTTTGCTGAAGAAGAAATAAAAAATTATGGTTTGCGTGCTCCTATGGTAGGGCATGTTGGGGATGGAAACTTTCATTCAACAATTATGTATGATCCAGATAAGAAAGAAGATTACACTATGATAAGAGACTTTAGTAACAAACTCATTGATAAAGCTTTGTCTTTAGATGGTACAATTACAGGTGAACACGGGATTGGAATTCAAAAAAAAGCTTATTTGCTTAAGCAACATCCTGATAATATTCCTTTAATGCAAGCAATTAAAAAAACTATGGATCCTAATAATATTATGAATCCGGGAAAAGTTATTGATTTGAATTAAATTTTTACAAAAAAACTAAATTAAAATTGATGCATGATATTTAATATGATCTTCAATAAATGATTGGATAAAGTAATAGCCATGATCAAAACCTTTGTGTTTGCCACTAATTAATTTTTGATTAACTTTTTGACAAGATTTTTCAAATTCATTGATAAAAAGATCATTTAAAAACTCATCATTTAAACCCACATCAATTTTTATTTGCTCAAATTTTTTTTCTATTTTTTCAATTAAGTATAAAGGATCATAAAGATTAAGATTTTCATAATTATTTTTCATATATTGTTTTCGAGCCTCTTTTGTAAATTCGCTTTGATGAATAGAACAAATCGGTGAAAAAGCAGAAACAGATTTATAAAATTTATTTTTTAATGCACACTGAATTGCTCCACCTCCTCCCATTGAATGACCAAAAATTCCAATTTTGGTTTTACTAAACTGAAAATTCAATCCAATAATTTGTGGGAGTTCTTTAGTTATATAATCATACATATTATAATTTAATGACCAAGGGTCTTCAGTGGCATTCAAATAAAAACCTGCCCCCCATCCTAATTTATAGTTATCAGAATCCGGTATCCCTTTGCCTCTAGGACTGGTATCAGGAACGATAACAGCAATTTTATTTTCTGAAGCAAATTTCTGAAAGCCTGATTTTTGTATAAAATTTTGTTCTGTACAAGTTATACCACTTAAAAAATATAAAACTGGAACTTCAATAGATTGATCAGGTAAATAGACAGCAAATTGCATTTCACATTTATTTACTTCAGATTTATGACGATAAACTTTTTGATAACCATTGTAGGAGCGATGATTTTCAATTAATTGCATGACTTAAAAATTAATAACACTTCTAATTGACTTTCCTTCATGCATTAAATCAAACGCTTTATTAATATCTTCTAAGTTAAATTCATGTGTAATTAAATCATCAATATTAATTTTCTTATTCATATACCAGTCAACAATTTTTGGCACATCTGTCCTACCCTTTGCTCCTCCAAAGGCTGTTCCTTTCCACACTCTTCCTGTTACTAGTTGAAAAGGTCGAGTAGCAATTTCTTGCCCTGCTCCGGCCACTCCAATAATTATAGATTCGCCCCAACCTTTGTGACAACATTCCAATGCTTGACGCATAACATTTACATTACCAATACATTCAAAACTATAATCTGCCCCGCCTCCAGTAAGCTCAATTATTTTTTCTTGCAGTTGATTATCTTTATATTCTTTTGGATTAATAAAATGTGTTATTCCAAATTTTTCTGCTATTTGTTGTCTATCAGGATTTATATCAACTCCTAAAATAACACTAGCTTTAGTTAATTTACAACCTTGAACAACATTTAATCCAATTCCGCCTAATCCAAAAACTACAGCGGTAGCACCTTCTTCCATTTTTGCAGTATTTAATACTGCGCCAATACCTGTAGTCACTCCACATCCAATATAACAAACTTTGTTAAAAGGAGCATCTTGGCGAATTTTAGCTAAAGCAATTTCTGGAACAATAGCATAATTTGCAAATGTTGAGGTGCCCATGTAATGAAATAGAGGTCTGCCTTTATAAGAAAGACGAGAAGTGCCGTCTGGCATCAATCCTTTACCTTGAGTTTCACGAATTGCTTGGCACAAGTTTGTTTTACCAGATAAGCAAAATTTACATTTTCTACACTCAGGAGTATATAAAGGAATAACGTGATCATCTTTTTTTAATGATTCAACTTCTTTTCCTACTTCAACGACAATTCCTGCACCTTCATGACCTAAAATTGAAGGAAATAAACCCTCTGGGTCTTTGCCAGACATTGTAAGCGCATCCGTATGACAGACACCTGTTGATTTAATTTCAATCAGTACCTCACCTTCCTTAGGACCTTCTAAATCTATATTATCAATAACTAAGGGTTTTGCTTTCTCTAATGCTATTGCAGCTTTAACTTTCATAATTTAAACTAGCCTTCCCAAAACCAAGATCAATTAAAGAGTTTAAATTCATAATATTTTATAATTCTTTAAGAATATTCTCTGCAGAACTAACTTCTAATTTTCCTGATTCTTCAATAAATATATTGTTGATACAATTATTATCAATGATCATTGCAAAACGTGTACATCGGATTCCCATAAAATTTGCCGATTTATCGCTTAAAACATTCAATAATGTGCTAACTTCTCCATTACCATCAGCAATGCCATTAATTTTATCTCCATCTGTATAACTTAAAAGCCAAGAACTCATTACAAAAGCATCATTAACTGATAAACAATAAATTTCATCAACTCCCTTTGCTTTTATAGCTTCACTAAGTTTAAGAAATCCAGGTAAATGTTTTTCAGAACAAGTAGGCGTAAATGCTCCTGGGACACCAAAAATAACAACTTTTTTATTTTTTAAATTATTAAATAAATTCTTATTTATTGACTTTCCTTTTTCAATAATGGGGACAATAATTGAAGGAATAGTGCTCATTTTATTTATTATAATTTATTTAATACTTCTACTATTTCATTCTCAGAAAGCAACTCAGATAAAATAATCCCTTTGGGGTTTTCTTTGTTATAAATAATATTAAAAGGAATACCAAATTTTTTGTGTTGATGAAGAAATTTTTCTATAATTGTGTTTGGCTTTGTCCAATCCCCTCTTATTTTAATAACATTATATTTTTCAAATACCTCTTTAATTGATTGAGAGTTTAACACATTAATTTTATTAAATTGACAAGTTGCACACCAATCAGCAGTAACGTCAATAAAAAGAATATTTTCTTCTATTAGTTCTTCTAAGTTTACTGTTGTAAGATCTAACCAATCTGAATTTATTTTCATAGAAATTGGATTAAAAAAGCTAAAATTTGGAAAAGTAAAAAATATAACAGTTGCTATAAGCAAAATAAGTTTTTTGTATCTTATAAAATAGCTAAAAAATAAAATCAGAAGAAGTAAAAATATTGAAGCATAAATAAAATAGTAATTAAAATGATTAAGGAGAATATTACCAATCCACAATAGGGTGCCCAACAACAACAAACCCATAAAGTATTTTAGATAAATCATCCAAGAACCTGGCTTGGGGAAAAAGCGTAAAGAACCAGGGAAAATAGAGACAAAAAAGTAAGGGGAAGCCATACCTATACCCATAAAAATAAAAATAGATAACATCATGATAGATGATTGTGTGAAAGCAATCGTAAGCGCTGTACCAACAAAAGGAGCAGAACAAGGTGTGGCCATAATTGTTGCGAAAAAGCCATTAAAGAAATCTCTTGTATAATAATTCTCTTGCAAACCCGATACAACTTTAGCATTCATAAAACGAGGTATTGGGATTTCAAAAAGACCAAATAAATTAAGGGAAAAAAATAACAAAATAAGGCCAATTATCATTAAAAATATGGGTTGTTGAAATTGCATCCCCCACCCAATACTTATACCCAAATGACGCAAAGATATAAAAGATACAGCGAGTAAGATAAAAGAAAAAATGATTCCTATAGATGTAACAATAAAACTTCTTCTTATAGATAGGGGATCTTCAAGATGTTGTAACATTGATAAAAGTTTTATAGAAAGTACAGGCAATACGCATGGCATGACATTTAAAATTATTCCTCCTAAAAATGCAATAAGTAAAATAAATAAATAATTATTGTTGGTAGGAATATCTTTATTTTGTACTGTCAATGTTTGATTAATAACGAAACTTTGATTTTGATCAGCCACAATAAATTGTACATCTATGTTATTTTCTTTAATTATATTTTTATCAAAAATAAAATCTGAAGTTAAATTTTTTGAATTAGCAGTTAAAACAGTATTGGGATTAATGACAGGTAATCCAAAGTCTGTATGTAAATAAACCAAAGGATTATCAAAGCTGCTTTTTGCTTTGGCCTTAAGTCGAAAAGAGATAAATTCTTCATCAGCATAAATATTTGTATTTACTTTTTCTAAAAAACTTACACTGAGTGACTCTTGGGGTAATAAGGATAAAGTTTTTTCTAATATAAAAAAATGTTTTGTTAATTTTGCTTCACCTGAAGGGATGTTTAATTCTAAATGCGCATTACCAGGAATACAAATATCTTTACAAGTAAGATAATTAATATCAAAAACAACAAGAGTTGATGCACTAGCATCTTCTAAAGAAATTTTAATTGGAAAAATAACTTGATCTTTATATCCAATTGATTGGATTCCTAAAATTTCAAATAGCTCGGGAGTTGGCCATTTAATTTCCAAAGCTTTTATATTTTGAGAGTTCTTCGAAACAATTTCTTGAGGAAAGCCTCCATCCCCTGGAGACAACCAATAGGTTTTCCATCCTTTCTGTAATTGATACTCTAAACCTATGTATATTTCTGATTGATTATTATTATGGGTAATGGGTGAAATAAGACGTACTTGGGATTCGCTCCCCACACTCCAATCAGTTTCCAACGCCATACTGTTTGTAAAGCAAAAAAGGAAAAAAATAAAAAATAAATATCGAAATTGCTGTAACATTTTATTAACTTTGCTTTATAATTTGATATGATAATTATATAAGTATTAACTTTTGAAATAACATAATTAATTTGAATATATAGAAAATATGAATTTAACTGGTCAAATTATTGTCTCTATGCCTTCATTAGAAGATGAGCGTTTTTATAAAACTGTTATCTATATGTGTGCCCATTCCTCTGAAGGATCTATGGGTATTATTATTAATAAAAAAATTGATTATGATTTATATCCTGATCTCTTGGAACAATTAGGTATAGAAAAACCCCTAGATAATAAAAAAATATTTATTCGATATGGAGGGCCTATTGAAAGTGGAAGAGGTTTTGTGTTGCATTCTGATGATATGATAAGAAAAGAAACTCTTAATATTGATAAAGGGGTTGCCCTTACCAGTACTGCTGAATTTTTTGATGACTTATCAATTGGAAAAGGTCCAAAAAATAGTATCCTTGCTCTGGGTTATGCTGGATGGGCTCCTGGACAGTTAGAAGCTGAAATTTTACAAAATAGTTGGATATCTCTTCCTGTAGATACAAGTTTTTTGTTTGATGATGAAGTTTCAACAAAATGGACACAAGCATATAAAATAATGGGTATTGATCCAAATAATCTTTCCTTTCAATCTGGAAGAGCATAAATTTTTACCAGTTTTATTGGCGTGCACGTCATAAATATTTGTGCTTAACAAATCTTTATTTAACATTAGTTTGCAGATAATCTAATATAGAATATGATTTCAAACTCTAAAGCTGAATATTTTAATTTAAAAGATTTTGAACTGTCTGATGGAAATCAAAGATCTTTTTTGATAAAAAATTTGGATAAAATCTGTAAAGATACAGGATTCTTATTAATTACTGGACATGGTATTAATAAAAAAATTATTAATAACATTTGGTCAGTAATAGATATATTTTTTAATCAGCCCACTGATATAAAGGAAAGAGTTAGACCACCATTCAAAGGTTATCCCTATGGTTATTTGGGTCATGGTATTGAAGCATTAGCTTATTCAAAGGGAAATAAAACTCCGCCAGATTTAAAGGAAAGTTTTAATTCAGGACCTATATCTATTCCGAAGTCTATCACTCAGAAGGATGCACTTGAGTTTTGTTATGCACCTTCATTATGGCCTGAAATTTCTAATTTTAAAAATTATTGGATTGAATATTACAATTCTATGCAAAACTTGTCCTGTCGTATAATGCGGACATTAGCTCTTGCACTAAATTTAGATGAAAATTATTTTGATCCTTATATTAATGAGCCTATTTCCGCTTTAAGAGCTCTTAATTACCCTTCACTTCAAGATATTGTTTTGCCTAATCAGCAAATGGCAGGAGCTCACACAGATTATGGAAGCCTTACAATTCTTTTACCAAAAGATGAAACAAGAGGTCTTCAAATCCAAAACCTTGATGGTGAATGGATAGATATTCCCTGTGATCCTAATGTCTTTGTTGTTAATATTGGTGATTTAATGGCTCAATGGACTAATGATAGATGGGTATCCACTTTACATAGAGTTGTTCCAAACAAAAATAATTCCCCTAGAAGATCATTAGCTTTCTTTCATCAACCCAATTGGGATGCTGACATAAAATGTTTAGAAAGTTGTAAAGGTGATAAAATAAAATATAAACCTGTAAAATCAGGTCCCTATCTAATGTCTAAATTTAAATCAACTTTATAAAAGGGATGTTGAGAATTAAATACTAAATGGAAAGAAAGGACTATCATCACAAGTGGTTGTTTTTTTTATTGATGTAATGATCGATTAGCCATAGGAATATAATAATGAAAGCTATTTTAATATTTGGAGGAATTTTAATACTTATTCCTATTGTTTTTTTAATTTTAATTGCAAGTGGGTGGTTAGTTTTTTAAAGACCGCCTTTTTACTTAATCATACCGACATGAATAATTCTTCTTAAAAAATTATAGTTCAACATTAGTTTCTAGATAATCTAATAGTAATATAAAAGTATAGCAATTCACTTAGTTATTAACATGGGATGAAGTGTAAAAAGTTCCGAAGGCGCGGATTTAAGAAATTTTTGATACGGATTATTAAATGTATCCGCATATTTTTTCATTATAAAATCAGAATTTTCATATTCAGGAAATTTATTTGCATAAACCATTGTATTAGTTGCAATTTCAATAAAGTAAGTAGACGGGTTTTCAATAGTTCCAAATTTATCACCACCGTCAGGACATGAAATTGCATAAATTGAATTTATTTTGGACGGTTCGATAATGCTTTTAATAACAAAATCAGCACCATTATGAAGATTTCTTCCTTCAACAGTATAGGAAAATAAATCTTGTCCAGTTTTGTCCTTTAATATTGATGCCATCATTAATAGATAGCCATATGATTTATTATTATAATCAATCCCCATTCCGCCTCTTTGCGTATCAATAGGAAAGCTTCCATCTGGCCTCATGTCATGAACAGCTAATTTTACTGTATTTATTGAATTCTGAACTGCGATTAAGTCATTCGCCATTAAACCCCAAATTAAAGTTATGTATGCTGTTTGATAAGCTTTATTATCTTGCCGATCTTTCCATTTACTTTTTGCAACTTCTTTAATTAAATTATTCAACCAAGGTCCTACAATTTTTCTTTCTTTTTCATCAAAATTTTCAGCAATTGTTGCTGTGGTAGTTAAAATTGAATTTATTAGAACCATCATTTGATAATCAACAGGTTTACTCCCCCAAGAAACATTGATACCTTCTTTTAAAGCATTATTACTTGCCCAGTCTAATAATACAGTTTTTACTTTTTCAACTTCCTCAACTGAATTTCCAACCCTTGCAACATAAGCGGCTTTCTGAAAAAATTTTATGGCACTATCTGCTTCAGACTGTCTTTCACCATAATCTTCATTAAGATTTACTGTTATAATTGGCTGTGGTAAATTTTTTCCCAGTTTTATTTCATGTCTATTATCTTCTTCATATTTATAAAATGGAGATGTCCATGAGTTTTTTTTAAAATTATTTTTAGATATTGTTTTAAGTTTATAACCGATGCCTTTTCCATATGTGGGATGTTCAAAACATTCAGGTGCTTTTTTATATGCATTCCATAAAGATTTTGTATCACTTTTTGATAATACTTTTTTTGGTTTTGATGTTAAATCAAGATCTTCATAACTACTTATCTTTTTAGCAAAAGTATTTCCATTTAACAACAAACCCAAAACCACAATTCCAAAAAGTATTTTCATAAATTCTCTCCCTGAAAAATATATCATTTAATACAAAAGTATAGTTAAAAAACCAATAGTAAGAAGGGAAGCTCCCTTCTTACATTTTTTTAAAAAAAGTAGGTTTAATTGTCTAGTAACTAATCTCTAATCATATAAGCTGTCACTCCAATTTCAACTTTATCAGTACCTAGTTTTTCGGCTTCTTCACTAATTCTAATGCCCATAGTTTTTTTCATTGTGTACCAAACTATAAAAGACACCAGAAATACAAAAATATTTACAGATGCAATTCCTATTAATTGTACTCCTAACGAAGTTTCAATATTTGACAGTACCACGGCAAGTGTTCCCCAAATACCTGCAAACAAATGGACAGGGATAGAGCCCACCACATCATCAATTTTTAATTTAATAAGCAATTGAGATCCAAACACTACAATAGCACCGCCAATACCTCCAATAACAATAGCGAGAAAAGGAGATGGCAAAAGAGGCTCAGCTGTTATAGCAACAAGACCACCTAGAGCTCCGTTCAGCATTTGAATAACATCCGTTTTGCCAAAAACGAGACGCGTTATGACAGCACAAACTGCAACACCTGCACATGCGGCAAGATTTGTATTAATAAAAATAGTGCTAATTGCATTGGCATCTTCAAAGGAAGCTAGTGCTAGTTGCGATCCGCCATTAAATCCAAACCATCCCAGCCACAGAACAAATACACCTAGCGTAGCAAGTGGTATGGATGATGCTGCAAATGGCTCTAATGGTTTTACTTGTCCATTAAAACGGTTTAAACGAGGGCCAAGCAGAATAGCTCCTGCTAGAGCAGCAGAACCGCCAGCACTGTGAACTAACGTAGAGCCTGCAAAATCAGAAAAACCAATAGAAGAAAGGAATCCTCCCCCCCAGTGCCATCCCATTTCAATTGGATAAATTATACCAGCAAGGATTGCCGCAAAGAAAAAAAACGGCCAAATCTTTATTCTCTCAGCTAAAGCTCCTGATACAATTGAGACAGTGGTCGCACAAAAAACCATTTGGAAAAACCAGTCTGATCCATCCGAATATCCTGTTTCAAGAGTACTGCCATCACTCCAGGGAATAAATGATCCAATAAACCCACCTTCCGGAATTCCGTAAGCTAAGTTGTAACCACACAACCAAAATACTAGTCCTGCAATCGCATATAAACCAATATTTTTTGCAGCAATGGTTGAGACACTTTTTGATGTCACCAAACCAGATTCTAACATGCAGAAACCTGCCGCCATCCACATAACAAGAATGCCCATAACTAAAAACAGAAAAGTATTGAGAATATAGGCAGTTTCTTCTGATACTTCTGCTCTTGCTACAGATGTTAATAATAAAACACTTATGAGTGTACCAATAAAATAGATTTTTTGTTTAGGCATATAACCTCCATTAAATTACAATCTTCATCACTACTTATTAGGGATAAAGTTATTTTCATGCTTTGTTATGGAAATTATCAAATAAGATCCGCGTTCCTTCGGCTTGTGCCTACTTCCGATCCACCTATGAGAGGATTGAACGATTTATTAACTATGCATGCGTTCCTTCGACTTTCGTCTACTTCCGTCTCAAAAGATCGTGATCTTACAAGATGAACGTTATTATTAATTAATCCTTATTTTGAAATCTATCGAGATGTTATTTAATGTAATAGATATGCAAAATTTACATATTCAAAAAATGTAAGTTTTAAGCTACATTTTACCGTAGTGCTGCCGATATGTTGCCGCCATCTATAGTCATCACATCACCAGTTGTTTTCTTTGCTTTTGCTAGAGCAACAAAACCTTTAGCTACATCTTTAGCAAGAACTTCCCTTTTCAAAAGATTATTTGACATATACTCTTTTTTAGAAACGCCTCTTGATTTTGCTCTTGAAGCAATCATTTTTTCATCAACTATACCGGACCGTATTCTATCTGCATTAACACCATTTGCACGTATACCATGCTTACCATATTCTAAAGTATATTGACGCATTAAAAATAAAGTTGAAGCTTTAGGCAGTCCATATGGACCAAAATTATTCCCAGGATTAACCGATTGTTTTGAAATATTATATAAGAGTACACCTTCAGTATTTTGAGACAAAAATATTTTTACTGCTTCTTGCGATAAATATTGATGCGCATAAAAATTTAAATCAAAACTCTTTTTAATTATATTTTTTGAAACAGTTCCAATTTTTCCTTGCCATGCTGAACCAGCATTAGAAACTAAAATATCCATACCACCGTAAGAAAGACAGATTTTTTTAAACGCTTTTTGAACATCGGATTGGCTGGTTACATCACATTTAATAATTATAGCATTTTTATTAATTTCTGCAGGAGTGTTCTTAATATTTTGAATATTATTTTCTAATAAAACTATCTCTGCTCCTTCTTTAGAAAATTCTTTTGCAGTTGCCAAACCTATAGCGCCACACCCTCCACTAATGACAACAATATTTCCTGTAAATATTTGATGTTTTGCTCCTTTAAGTTTAGCTTGCTCTAAAGGCCAATATTCCATTTTAAATATTTCTTTTTCGTTAATTGATTGAAACTTTCCAAACGATTCAGCTTTTGTAATCACATCAACTGTACATTCTGCTAAATCAGATGCTACTTTTGCATCCTTACTAGTTCTTCCAATTCCAATGATACCAAAATCAGGTATAAAGATAAGTCTTGGATTAGCATCCAATGCAATAGAATTTGGTAAATATGTTTTGTTTCTTAAAAAATATTTTTTATAATCTGCTCTAAATTTATTAATCTTATTTTTAATATTTATTTCAATTTCATCATCTTTTTTATTTCTTAAATCTAAAATAAGTGGCTTTGGTTTAGTGCGTATGACATGATCTGGTGTTATAGGACCTCGTTGTGAAAATTCTTTTAATTTAGAGTGATTTAAATATTGAATAATATTTTTACTAGTGCGAATCTCAAGAATCCATTTTGTATAACTTTCATCTTTATTTTTTTCAGATAAATGTTTTCTAATTAGTGGTAAAAAAACACTAGCTTTATTTTTTAAAGATTTATTTATTTTGATAATTCTATTGGTGAAAATTTTATTTGGAATATTTTTTAATTTATTTTCTGTAATTGATACTAGTTTAATCATACGATCATAACTTTCCTTAGCAGTATTACCAAAAGTAAATATTCCATGCTTTAGTAGAATCAATCCTAAGCATTTTGGATTTTTATTAAAAACTGCATATGCTTTTTTTGCCAATGCAAAACCAGGGATTACATAAGGAACAATACCAACTGTATCACCAAATGTATCCTGGCAGATCTTAAAATCATTTGATTGATCAATTAAACTTAAAATTGCACTTGAATGTGTATGATCAACGTACTTAAATGGCAAAAAGGCATGCAATAAAGTTTCAACTGAAGGATTTGGCGAAGATGAATCAAGTAAGCATTTTCTTTGTAAATTAATCATATCAAAATCATTTAATTTTTTTAACTTTATTGTTTCTTTTAAAGGAAAAAGTTCAACCGCTGGCATTCCTGGATATTCAATATTCCCCATATCCCATCCACTTCCCTTAATATGCATAATTTCAACATTTTTATTAAAAATATTTTTTAATTTTGTTTTTACTGAAGTATTCCCTCCACCATGTAAGACAAGATTTTTTTCTCTACCTAACAAATGAGTTGTGTATATTCGTAATGCTAATTCTTCAGAAATATTAATTTTTTTGTATTTGTTAATATATCTACTTGCATCAAAAGATTTCCATTTATTTTTCATCTTTATTTTTTAGCTATATATTTTTTCTATTTTTAAAAAGTTTATTTATTAAAGTTTGTAAAGGTTATTTTTAATAAAACAAAATCCTTCTTTGTAGACTTCCTCATCTGAAGTAAAAAAATCTCTCCAAACTTTAGTAGCAGCAGCTAAATCTGGTAAAGATCTGCCAAATGCTTCCATAGTAAGCCAACCTTGATAATTAATCATTTTAATTGTCTTAAAGGTCTCGCCCCATGGAATATTTCCTTTACCAGGAGTTCCTCTGTCATTTTCAGAAATATGAATATGTCCAATTTTATCTGAAAATTTACTAAGAGATTCAATAGGGTTTTTTTCTTCAATATTAGCATGAAAAGTATCATATAAAATTTTAAAATTATCCTCATTAACTAATTTAACATAATCATATGTATCTTTAATTGTATTTAAAAAATAACACTCAAATCTATTCAAAGGTTCAATGCATAAAATGATTCCATAATTTTTAGCATAATTAGCAACTTCTTTATGAACTTCACTACCGTTTTGTTTTTCAATTATAGTTGGAGGGAATCCAGAGAATTGTCCTAGTGGTTGATGAAATGGACCGCTCATGATTTTACTATTTAGTGCGTGATTGCAATCAACTGCCCATTTTAAAAAATCTTTAGCTTTATTTCTATTTGTTTTATTTGAACTAATTGGATTATGCTCTTCATCAGGAATAACTGAAATTCCTGTACACGCTAAGCCTAAGTTTTTTAATTGCACAGAAATATTATTATAACTCTCAGGTGAGCCTTCAAATATAGGTACCTCAACTCCATCAAATCCAGTTTTTTTTAATTTTTCTAATAAATGAAAATCTTTTGACTTTAAATTTGTTGTCCAAAGTAAAAGGTTAAAGCCTATCTTCATAATAAAAAATTATTCTACACTTATCCATTCAGAATTTAAATTACTTGACTTTACTGTAGCATTGATAAACTTCATAATATGCATGCCATCTTCAATATTTGGAACAATTTTTATAAGCTCTTTAGCTTTTGCCGTATTTTGAATTATATCAGCAGCATCAGAATAAAGTTGTGCGAACCCCTCTAGATAGCCTTCTGGATGACCTGGTGGAATTCTGATATTTGCCATAGAAGATGCTTGATGAATTGGTCCGCCCCTTGTTATAATTTGATCAAGCTCTCCATCCAAACTCATTCTAGCAATATTTGGATTTTCCTGCTCCCAATGTAGTGCTCCCTTTTCTCCATAAACAGAAACTGTTAAATTATTTTCTTCTCCTGTAGCAACCTGAGAAATTGATAAGCTTCCTTTAGCATTATTGTTTAATCTTAATAAAATACTTGCGTCATCATCTAATTTTCTTCCCTTTACAAAAGTTGTTAGATCTGCAGCAACTTCTTGCACTTTCAATCCTGTTAAAAATTCCAAAAGATGCATTGTATGACTACCAATATCCCCTACTGCACCTGCAGCTCCACTTCTTTTGGGATCTGTTCTCCATTCAGCCTGTTTATTTTTACCAGTATCCTCTTCTTTTTTACCAAGCCATCCTTGTAAATACGATCCTTTAAGCATTCTAATTTTACCTAATTTTCCCTCGTTGATTATCCTTCTCATTTCTCTAATAACTGGATAACCACTATAATTATGAGTTAAAAAAAAATGTGCCTTTGAATCTTTTACAGCATTATACAGAGCATTAGCCTGTTCCATTGTAGCAGTAAGTGGCTTATCACAAATAACATTTACATCTTGTTTTAAAAATTCAATAGAAGGTCCAGCATGCATATGATTTGGTGTAACAATTGATACAACTTCTACACCATCTTTTCGTTGCGCCTCTTCTTTTGCCATAGTTGTAAAATCTGGATAACTTCTGCTTGGGTCGATGCCTATTTCTTTAGCAGAAGCCGAAGCTTTGTCTGCATTAGAAGATAAACAACCTGCTAAAAGATCATATCTATCATCAATTCTCGAAGCAATACGATGAACAGCACCAATAAAGGCACCCTGTCCTCCTCCAATCATGCCCAATCTCAATCTTTCAGGCATTATTTTATACCAAGTATTTTTTTATTTGTTTCTTTGTCCATTCCTGAATCAGCAAAATCATCAAAAGCTTTTTCAGTAACTTCTATAATGTAATTTTTTATGAAGTTAGCACCCTCTCGAGCACCTTGTTCTGGACTTTTAATACAGCACTCCCACTCAAGAACTGCCCAGCCATCAAAATCATAACCTGATAATTTTGAGAAAATTGATTTAAAATCTACTTGTCCATCTCCAATAGATCTAAAACGCCCAGCACGATTTATCCATGGTTGAAAACCGCTATAAACACCTTGTTTGCCAGTTGGATTTAATTCAGCATCTTTAACATGAAACATTTTCAATTTTTCATGATAAATATCAATATGATCTAGATAATTTAGATGCTGAAGAACAAAATGGCTTGGATCATACAACATATTACACCGTGGATGATTATTAACTCTTTCTAAAAACATCTCAAAAGTAATTCCATCATGTAAATCTTCTCCCGGATGAATTTCATAACATAAATCAACTCCAGTTTTATCAAACTCGTTCAGAATTGGTTTCCATCTTTTAGCTAATTCATCAAAAGCCTCTTCAACTAATCCTGCCGGACGCTGAGGCCAAGGATAAAGATAAGGCCAAGCAAGTGCGCCTGAAAAAGTAGCGTGCGCTGTTAATCCTAAATTTTGAGAAGCTTTGGCAGCTTTTATTAGTTGATCAACTGCCCATTCTTGTCTTGCCTTAGGATTATTTCTAACACTCTCAGCTGCAAATCCATCAAAAGGAATGTCATATGCTGGATGAACTGCTACAAGCTGGCCCTGTAAGTGGGTTGATAATTCAGTCAATTCTAAATTATTTTCTTTTAAAATTCCCTTAATTTCATCACAATAATTTTTGCTTTCAGATGCTTTTGCAATATCAAACAATCTTCCGTCCCATGATGGAATCTGAACTCCCTTATAGCCTAAATTAGATGCCCACTTAGCAATATTACCAAGTGAATTAAATGGCTCTACATCTCCTGCAAATTGAGCTAAAAATATTGCTGGGCCTTTAATTTTTTTCATTATACTAACTTTCTCAATTAATCTTTAAAATAAACACCATAATTTACAAAAAAACAAGTTGAAAAAAAAAGATTACTGAAAGTATAACTTATATAAATAAGGATAAAGAAGATATTTTTTTATCACCTGTCAAACAAAAATTAATAACTTTTCTCACTTATTTGTCTTTTGATTAATATAATATTATGTATCATGATACTTAATATTTAAATGGGAGGAAGAATGAAAAAAAAATTCTTAATATTGATGACTTCCTTAATTGTTGCATTGTTTGGTTCTAGCAATGCCAGAGCTGAGAGTATCACTCTTGGTTGGGCTGCATGGGATCCTGCTAATGCTCTAGTTGAGTTAAGTAAAGGTTTCACTGAAGAAACAGGAATTGACGTCAACTTCGAGTTTGTTCCTTGGCCAAATTTTGCAGACAGAATGCTAAATGAATTAAATAACCAAGGTAAAACTTTTGATCTATTAATTGGTGATTCTCAATGGATAGGTGGTGGAGCTGTTTACGGTCACTACGTTAAATTAAATGATTTCTTTGACCAAGAAGGAATATCAATGGATGATTTTTCTGATGCAACGGTTTATGCATATTCAACTTGGCCAAAAGGAACTCCAAACTATTATGCTCTTCCAGCAATGGGTGATGCTTTAGCGTGGGCTTACAGAAAAGACTGGTTTGATAGACCTGAATTGCAAAGTGAATTCAATGCTAAACATGGTTATGATTTAGGTGTACCTAAAAGTTGGGATGAGTTGTACGACATGTGTACCTTTTTTCAAGGAAGAGAAATTGATGGACAAGTAAGATACGGTGCAGCTATCAATACAGAACGCGGTTCAGAAGGCATCACAATGGGTGTTACTGCCGCTATGTATGCTTGGGGAATGCAATATGAAAATCCTGATAATCCTTACGAAATGGATGGATATTTTAATGCGCCACATGTTGTAGAAGCAGTTGAATTTTACAAAAAAATGTATGAGGATTGTACACCTCCAGGACACTCAGATGCTTATATGGGTGCTAACCTAGATGCGTATAAATCTGAAACGGTTGCGTTCCAAATGAATTGGTATGCTTTTTGGCCAGGTGTTTCAAAGGAAGATTCTGACGGAAGAGAAACAGGATTTTTTGCAAATCCATGTCAAGAAACTTGTGCGGCAACATTAGGTGGCCAAGGATTATCTGTAGTAAGTTATTCTGACAAAAAAGATTTAGCTCTTGAATATATGAAATGGTTTGCAAAACCTGATGTTCAAGCAAAATGGTGGAGTCTCGGTGGTTATTCTTGCCATAAAGATGTATTGGGTGCATCTGATTTTGTTGATTCAGCTGTTTATGCTCAAGGTTTCTTAGATTCCATGGGTATAGTTAAAGATTTTTGGCAGGAACCAACATTTGTTGAATTAATGTTACCTATGCAAGAACATATTCATGACTATGTAGTGAACGGTAAAGGAACAGCAAAAGCAGCACTTGATAATATCATTGAAGAATGGGTAGAAGTGTTTGAAGCTGACGGTAAACTATAAATTACTATCTTTCATTAAAGGGCAGTTT
>Ga0315336_1001299_pt1 | contig 50889 bp, 41 predicted proteins | sample ASW5metaG_FD_204512 | JGI IMG/M metagenome (GOLD analysis project Ga0315336, IMG submission 204512) | Ammonia-oxidizing marine archaeal communities from Monterey Bay, California, United States - ASW #5 | ecosystem: Environmental > Aquatic > Marine > Intertidal zone | place: USA: California...
GAGAAGACGGAGAAACGCCACGGGATATCGCCCGGGAAGGTGCGGCAGGTGGTGGAGGAAGGGGGGAAGCTGAGCCGGCAGGAGCTGATGCAGTGCCGGGTGAGGTACTTCACCGACGGAGTGGTGATCGGGACCCGGGGATTCGTGGAGGAGGTCTTCGCGAAGCACCGGAATCAGTTCGGGCACAAGCGCAAGACCGGGGCACGGCCCATGAAATACGGCGACTGGGAGGGGCTGTGCACGATGCGGGACCTCAGGAAGCAGGTGATAAAGACTTCACAACTGTGAGTAATCGCTAACGAGCATTTTGAATCCGGAACAACTTTGTTGACGTTCTTCAAGTAATTGTGCCAAGAGTGCGATCCATGGGCGGCCCTGAACCCAATAGCCAATGCCGCCAAGAGATTTTGTACGCATTGGAGCCTCTTGGTGAGACATTCTTTTCGTGAAAGATCATCTATGGGGATTCTTTTAACGCCGGCTCTTTTTTGGTTTTCCGCCGGGTGCGGAGATCGGGCCTCGTCACCAGCCGAGGTCGCTTCTCATGAACGAGTCGCAGATTCGGCCGGAATCTTCGTTGTGGACGGGAATTCCCACACACAATCGCGGCACGGTGCAGTGGCCATGCCGGAAAATGTACTCCTCGAACTCGGGAATCCGCCTCACTTGGAGCTGATAGATGTCGCACATTCCGGGCACGGGATGGTCGAAATGCGAGAGCGTGCCCCGGACAGCGTTGATCCACTCTTTCGGCCGGGGCAGATCAATCTGCTGCTGTACTGGGAAGGAGTACATGACTTGTACGAGGGGTTCGATGCAGAGCAGACTTTCGAACGAATTCGGCAATACGGAATCGACAGGCAGCGCACCGGATTTACGGTCGTCACGTTATCTCTACTGCCGGGTCGCGAAGCATCCACTCCGCCAAACTATGAGCAAGATAGACAAACAGTTAACGCAAGCATGAGAGCCCACTGGCGCGAGTTTGCGGATGTATTCGTCGATGTCGGCGCTGATCCGGAATTGGGCCATCCTGATGCACCAATTCGAGGCGTCTATTTCAGCCATGATCGAGTTCACATGACTGACGCGGGGAGCGAACGGGTTGCCCGTCTTGTAGCGGAGGCTCTAAGGCCGATTTTGAAGGGCGCCGGTGATGACGTAGAATAATCTGAAATTACTACCTCTCGATCTGACAGGCAGTGTCTTGAACCAGCGACCCGAACATCAAACCTTCCTTTTTCTACGCCTTTAGCCTTTGCGAGAGATCTGATTCCAAGCTTTCGACAAGGGCACGCCCGTACTCCAGGCTCTTCAGAAGTTCGCCATCCGGCCCATTTTGATCCTTGGTAGAGCATTTTCTTTTCATAAGCGGGACGAATCGTTGGCCTCCATCCACGATCACTTCAACCCCGACGGATTTATCCCCAAGTTCCGTCCCGGAGAGCACTGCATTTGCAATGTCCTGTGATCGAGCAAAGTCGCGACGAAGCGGCTTGCGTAGGTCTGAGTAGAGGTTCTGATTCCCGGGCATGGTGTCCATGATGGTTCCAGGACAAACGATGTGGATTCGGATGTAGTGGTCGAGTTCCCACCTTGAAGCGAGATATACCATTGCATGATACAGATCGTTCTTGGCCTGTCCGTAGGCGCAACCGTGGCCGCTGGGGTGTTGCCAGGATGGGAATCGGCTCAAGGAAGTGATGACCGTTGCGGTGACCGGTTTTTCGCGAGAACCTTTCAGGATGCCCGTTTGAAGAAGTGAGTCGAAAAGTTCGTAAACGCTTGAAAAATTAAGGCGCCGCGTATCCTCATCGTTCAGTTCCCCCTCTCTTCCCGGAAGTTCCCAATCCGGCCTTCCTCCTCCGCCATGAACCATGATTGCATCTGTAAGTCCGTCACCCTCCGACAGGTGGCCGATCAGATTTGGAATGCCTTGAATATCAAAAAAGTCGACGGGATAAAACGTGATGTTGGGATCTTCTTTCCATGCATCCTGGGAGCCTTTTCTTGGAAAGTCCGTGACACAGAGCTTCGCGTCGGGGAGTGCTTCACGATATAGATTCACAAGTGTAGAGCCCGTGAAACCCAATCCACCCGTGATGAGAATTCTTCGGCCCTGAGAGCCTCGTGGACTGAGTCGTCGCAGGGCTCTGCGAGCACTTTCCAACTCTATTTCGATATCCGATTTTTCGTTGTTCGACATTTCGGGAATACTCATCTGCTTGTTTTTATCGTGCAAGAGCAGGAATCGTGCAATCTGCGGAAGCGATGTTCAGTTCTACGATGCTGTCCGGGGTGCGCGGGGCGGGCGTGGGTTCGAATGTTTGAGAGGAACGCCGAGTTCGTGGGTGCAAACCGGTTTTCCGAGGTTGTGGGAAGCGATAGCCCACACTGTCAGAGCACTCGGCCAATACGTCAGAGTTTGTGCCCAGCCCGGCACGGCGCCATTCACGGCCATGTCGGCAATATCCCGACACATCAGGCCAAACTGATCCAGGTCGAAGCGGCAGCAGGCGGCGTGAATACGATGATCGACTTTCATGCCGGTGCCCCACTGAGCCAGTCCGCCCGCGGTGATCTGACCCGCGGTCCAGCCGTCGAATTCGTAGACCACACCTTCCACCGTGTCTCGGGCCTCCCAGAAGCTTTCCGTGATGACTCGAACATGCTCATCCCATGATTTGCTGAGAATGGATTGGCAAACGGCATCCAGGCAATCCCGGGACAACCGGCCTTCATTGAGCGCTTCCGATACCTTCCCCGTTCCCTCCAGATGTTCGATTCGATTGGGAATCTGACCGCCGTTACTACAGTTCGCGACACAACTCACGTAGGTCGCCGCGCCGTGTACGCCCATATTCCCGATCCATGGTGGGCCCAGCACCACGATATCCTGGATCTCCACGTCCGATCCCGACGGCAGTTGAACGCTCTGCTCGTGCCAAGGCAAAACCGAACCGCCCACGCAGGGGATCTCGAACTCCTCAAGTTTCTGCGTGAGCCAGAGATAGTCCCTGATGGTTAAAAACACATTTTTGTCGATCACCAGAATCCGCGGTCTCCACCCGGTGCTGTGGATGAATTCGAACAACGTCTCCAGCCAATCACGGATCGGATAGAGTGGTTGGTTTAGATGTTCGGTGTATCGACCGTGCTCCGGGACCAACCACACGACGTCGACGTATTCGCCCTTGGAATCAGTCAGCGCCTCCGTCATCGTGTTGACGACGGGAAACCCGTGCTTCCCGGTCCACAGCGAAACGTCCCTGCAGACATCATCCTTTTCCCGCTGCTCCAGCCAGAGGCCCGTAATCTTGAAGATCTCGCTGTTTTCAACTGATATCGCGCCTCCTTCGCCCAGCAGGAATTTCAGCAGATCCCAAACGTGGCTGGGCCTGAACGCAGTCGTGCCCCACATTCCAACTCGAAGCTTGCTCATGGGATATCCTCAGGGTTTCGATCCAGATGAATATGTTGGCAACCCAACCTTATCAACTCCTTGTCTTTCCATTGCCGGTACCGGGCTACCTGAATGCATGATTAGCATTGGTTGTTTCGACTCCGTCTGTCAATCCGCTGAATACGTAAGGGTGGAGGAGTCATCGAATTCTGGAGGGCGGATTGGGCTGCGAAGATTGCCGCGGTTCCGGGTGGACGATGGAGCCCCGGTTCGCGAATATGTAACCGTTGTATGTTCGTTGCCTTGGACCATGAGATGATCTGAATCTGGAAGAATCGAGAATGCCTCAAAATTCGCACGAAATGACTGAAAAATCAAAGAGCCAGGGTCCCCGGTGGGCGCTTTTCTATGATTTTCACACGATGCCCGCCATACCCGATGTTGGCGAGAACTTTGATATTGATAGATTTACCGACCGGATTGCGGCCTGTGGGGTGGATTACCTGGTGTTTGCCGCCCGGTGCAACCTGGGGATGGCATATTACGACACCAGGGTCGGAATCCGCCATCCATCCTTGAAGTACGACCTCATCGGGCTGCTGGCTGAATCCTGTCGATCAAAGGGCATCGCATTCAGCGCTTACGTAAATGCGGGGCTCAGTCATGAGGAGGGCCTCCTGCACCGTGACTGGACGGTACTGACGCCGGAGGGATACACGCATCGACCGGACACGCTCGATCATTTTTTCCGAATGATGTGCTACAACTCACCGTATGGTGATCATCTCATCGAGGTGGTGAAGGAGTTGGTTTCCGGTTACCCCATTTCCGGATTGTTCCTGGACTGTATGAATCTCAGTCCCTGCGTGGGCGTTGAGTGTATTCGAGAAATGAAGGAGCAGGGGATCGATTGGGAAGATCCGGTCAGAGTCAGAGAGTTTGCGCACTTCAGCCGGGTTCGAATGACCCAACGCATTGCGGAGGCGGCCCGGGCCTTGAAGCCGGACATCCTGCTCTACTTCAATGGAATCCCCTACGAGGATCAGGAACCGTATTGCAGCTACTACGAGTTTGAATGTCTACCGACAGGTGGATGGGGGTACGAATCGTTTCCTTCGGTTTCACGTTACCTGCGTACACTCGGCAAGCCGGTCCTGAATATGACCGGCCGGTTTCACCAGTCCTGGGGCGATTTCGGCGGGATTAGAACGGAGGCCAGCCTCGAATTTGACTGTTTGCAGGGCATTGCGAACGGCATGCGTCCTACGATTGGCGGTCACCTTCATCCGCGCGGCGACATTAACGATGCGGTATTCGATCTAATCGAACCGATATACGGACGACTGCGTAAGCTGGACCCCTGGACGGTCGGGTCGGATCCCGTTGCGGAGGTTGCGGTCGTCATCCCGGTCGATCCGCCGAACAGCATTCATCCGGAACCCGAGGTGCTGGCGGACCGGTCGGTGAAGGGCGCAGCCCGCATGCTTTGTGAACTCAAGATCCAGTTCGACGTGGTTTCCTCCAAGCGCGCCTGGGATGGATATCAATTACTGGTACTTCCCGATGAGGTTTTGCTGGATGAATCGGCGGCCAAGAAGATTCGCGCGCACCTCGATGCAGGTGGTGCAATCCTTTCCAGCGGTTGGTCGGGGCTGGACCGAAATCGGCAGGGGTACGTATTTTCGGAATGGGGGCTTTTCTTTCATGGTGACCACACGGACGACCCCTCTTACTATGCCATCGGTGAACTGCTGAAGGACGGCATTCCCGACATGCCCAACAACTTCTATTGTCCGGGCACCCGCAACGAAGCCCGGGCGGGAACCGAAGTCCTTGCGACCTTGGTGCGACCCTACTTTAACCGCCACTGGGACGGTGAGCACGGCCATCTCTACCTGCCGCCGAATCAGGAGACCGACGAGCCCGCGGTCACCCGAACGGTCAACGTCGCGCACATCAGCCACGCCGTGTTCCGGGCGTATCATGATGTTGCGCCGATTCCACTTCGCCAAATGGTGGCAAATCTTCTCCGGTTGCTCCTGCCGAATCCTGTCGTACGTGCCCGAAATCTGCCCTCGTTTGCCCGTGTCACTGTAACGGCGCAGCCGGGTCGACGCATGGTGCATGTCCTCTCTTATGTGCCGGAACGACGAGGGCCGACCATCGAAATGATTGAGGAGCCGATCGAATTACGCGATGTCGAAATTCTGATCCGTCTCGATGATACGGTACCGTCTCGCGTCTATCTGGCGCCGTCCGAGCAGCCGCTGCCTTACGATGTGAAGGGCGGCTATGTTGAAGTCACGATTCCGGTTGTTGCCGGGTATGCGTTGGTTGTCGTGGAGCAGTAGCAATCATACTCTGTCCGAATCCCATCCGTTCGTTCGATAACAGGGCAACCACGGCACTGACTCAGAGGTCCATTCTTCGAGCCAGCTCATCATTGGTTCGATGGCGGTGATTCCCGTGCTCAGCGTTGAAATATCGGCAGCAGTTGGTTGGGGATGTTCAACGCCAGAACAACCATGGAAGTGGAGTAGACCGGCCCAAGCCAACGTGAAGATTCCGGAGATTGCCATGAGCCATCGTGTTCCTGGGCCTTCAGGATGAGCCCCGCGGTGGCCGGAAAGAATTTCTCCCAGTGTTCTCCGCCGAGCATGTGCATGCCGAAAACGCTGTAGAATGTGTAGTAAATGGGCGTTGAATCCTCGGGCTCCCCGAAGGGACGAGGCTGCGCGAGTAACCAGTTGCCGGCGCCACTTGCGATTGTTCGATCGTATTTTCCGCCATGTACCAGGGAAACGATGCCAGCGCCGGTCAGGGACCGCGAGGGGTTATTATACCCTCCACGTATAGCGTCCATATATACAAACGCTCGATGTCGAGTGCTGTAGCAGGACATCACGAATTTCATCGCGCTATCGATGCGATCACTGTGGACTTGGAAACCACCATTTCTTGCGGACCGAAGAAACATCAGGTGCCACGACGTGACGGAAAGGTCCGATCCGCCTCGCGCATAATGCGCAAAGTATCTCCACCCTCCATCTCTTACTTTCCATTGACTTGATTCATCCTGCCTTGCGTAGGTTTTCTTCAGCGCATTCTTGATGGCATCCGCTATGCGTTCTTCCTTCTTGCCCGCGTTCATGCCATAGAGTTGGCAGAGGGTCATCCCGGCGATGCCGTGGTTGTAACTTGCGCAGGCCGCGGCGTTGTGATCTTGGAACTTCGGGCTGAAATCCTTCATGTAGGACAATAGTCCGTCCTTCCTCTGGCAATTCAGGATGAATTCGACGGCCTGATCGAGCTGTTCTCCGTATTCCCCCAGGCCGGGCAGATGCCCGTTTGACATGAATGCGAGGACGGTCAGGCAAGTTACGGCCGGTTGCGCCTGATTCGCCGTAGGAAATGAGCCATCCTTTTCCTGCCGGCTCGCGAGCCATGCCAGGGCGCGATCACTGCTCTGATCAATCCGTTGCCACTGTGACGGCGAGAGCACGTCCCGGGACGGACCGGCGATGCCCGAAATCGCCGTCGAGGATAACACAACGACCACGAGCAATTTTCCTGCAAGGCCAAGGCTGTTGATCATCATTCTCCTACCGGCCGTCAGCGTATTACAGAATCACCGGTTCGTCCGCACAAATATTGGCTCCCTACAAAGAATCACTTTCACCCGTAACCAATTTGCCTGAATCGGTAAGTACATCAGCGGAAGGCAATGGGTGTCTTCCACTAAACCCGGAAAAGGGAGAAAACGACATGAAGATCGTGATCACACTACTTGGCTTACTGTTTGCCGGGGCGCTGAATGCGGCGGCCACGTTCAGCGATATGTTTGTATTCGGGGACAGCCTGTCGGACGTTGGGAATCTCCATCTCGCGACCGGCGGGTCGATTCCGGACTCCAATTATTACATGGGCCGGTTCTCAAACGGGCCCGTCGCTGCGGAGATTTACGGCCTGCGCGAGGGACTGTTTGGATCCGGAGGAGTGGCGCTAACTCCTTCGCTGGCAGGGGGAAATAACTACGCAGTCGCTGGGGCATTGACCGGATCCCACGAAGCGAATCCCGCGTTCGGCGCGACCACTCAGGTTGACAATTACCTGGCCTTGGTTTCGTCGGCGGACCCGAACGCCCTGTATTTGGTGTGGGCAGGAGCAAACGACGTTCGTGCCGCCTTGTTTGATCCGGCGAATGCCGGATCGATTATCGCAACGGGGGTCGGAAACATGCAGACCATGCTGACCGACCTGGTCACAGCGGGAGCGCAGCATATCCTCGTTCCCAATGTGCCGGATCTGGGATTGATACCTGAGGTGACCCAGTTGGGAGACCCGGCCGCCTCGGCAGGTGCTACGTTCATGTCAACACAGTTCAACCTTGCACTCGACATGGTCCTGGACGGATTTGAGAGCTCGGTAGAACACCTGTGTCGATACGACACGTTTACCAAGCTGAACGATCTGGTTGCTCATGGTCCCGATTATGGGCTTTTGAATGTCACCGATCCGTTCATTTCGTCCAGCGATTCGGATCCTGATTCGTACTTGTTCTTTGACACGATCCATCCGACCGCGAAAGTGCACAACATCCTGGGGAATGACTTCCATGCCTGTCCCGAACCGGGAACCCTGTCTCTTGCCCTCGTCGGGCTTGCAGGAATCCGCGTGATGCGCCGGCGCAGATAGCGTTGGTTCAGATAGAATCGGTGGAGCAGGCCCGGTCATTCACTGTAGATGATCGGTCCTGTTCCAATTCGGTCTGAAAGGTCAATCTACGACCAGGCTACTCATTCCCACGCGAAACCGTACAGGCGGGCGCGGCGGATGAAGAATCGGGCGGCAGCATAGTCACGGGGGCAGATCTCACCGCCGCTCCAACTCGCATGTTGTGCCTTGGAGTCTCCGTGCCAGGGCTGATAATCATTTCGCGTGAATCCTTCAATGGGTTTCCCCTCCGGATCCGTCAGTTCGACCGTGAGTTCGCCCTCGGATACGGTCGAGGTTGCTGCGTTCAATACCAGTTTCTTCCCGCCCGCTGGAACTGCGTGCGACCTGAAGCTTGCTTCGTACACGCTGCCGATTCCGCTGACGACGGACCAGTAGCGGTCGATCTCCCAGCTTGCGCGACACATTGCCCCGTAGAAATTCCAGAGGTTGGGTCCTGCGCCGAAAGCAGTATCCCCGTGAAGCCCCTCCAATCCGGCGTGATACATGTACAGTCTCCCATCATGTTCGATAAACTCATGTGTCGGCCAAAGCATGCCGCCGCCGTAATCCCCAAGGGGTGATACCGGCAGTGTCGGCTGGCGAGAAGGGCGCGACCAGAGCCGTCCATCCTCACTGCCGGCAAACTGAAAATCGATCGTGTGCTCTCGCACGTTGTAACAGCACAGGAGGCCGAGAATGCCGCCCTGTACTTTGCGCGGCGTGATTTCCATGAATTGCTGGTCATGTGGATCTCTCCAGTCGGGCTGGATAATGACTTCGGGAGTCGACCAGCTCGAGCCATCGGGACTTGTTCGTCGCGCGATGACTCGCCTTCCCCAGGGAAAGCAGTCGTGGGAGACGAGACCGCCGGGATGCATGGGCTCGCCGACTTTCTGGTACAGTGTGTACCCTCCATCGTCAGTTCCCAGATCGCGATTGTAGTAGTAGGATGCCTGATCCGCTCCTCCCTGGGGCGAAGCATACGGCATCGTCATTTTCATGCCGACCGTTTGAGGCTCCAGCAGGGGGCCTTCGTGCGCATTCCAGTGGATTCCGTCATCTGAAAAGTACCGGTAGGTTGCGAAGGGGTGAAACTCCTGCCCTGGTTTCCTCTCGATTCCACGCACGAAGCGGGGCGAATCCGTACCGGAACGATCCGGTCCCCGCATGCAGAACATTTCGTATCGTCGATCCGGCTCAGCGTCGGGATGAACGATGACGGATGCGTACATGGAGCTTCCGCCCGAATCGAAGTCGAAGAGAATATTGGTCCTGGGGTGGCCCGGCCGCGGGCAAAGATCCAGTTCCGGGCGTGTCCAATTCACGCCGTCTTCGGAGGTGGCATAGGTAAGAACACGGTGGTTCTCAAAGTCTGGTTTTCCGGCCGGCCCGGAGATGTACCAACCCTTCCACAACCCATCGATGGGATCGATCAGGAATGTTCCGTGCGCGAATGGACACCCACTGTCCCAGGGATAGTGAGGCTCGATCATGGGGTTGGCGGGATCCCGAACCGCCTGCTCCATCCGCCACCCCGTATTGTCGCGCTCGGCCATATCTTCATCCAGAATGAATGAAAGGCAGTTGGGGCGGGAAATCCCGTGCACTACTTGAAACACCGACATGATCGATCTCCTATTCAGTTGCGTTACGGACAAGGCTTGAGCAGGCACGGTAGAAAGGCCGGTCTGGGTTGTCAATGAGTTGGAGTTCGGCCAACCCGCAGGATCGGATCTAGTTTGTCAGTCGTCGACTGATTCGGCATTCTGCTACGGAAATAGAGGAGATTCAGCGATGGAAGTGATGAACGTGGGACTGATCGGATGCGGTCTGATGGGTGACAGCCTTGCGACTTGCCTGGCGGATGTCGAGGGGGCACGCCTGGTGGCGGTTTTCGACCCGGATGCGGGGGCTTCCGGGAAACTCGCGGAGAAGCACGGCGCGGAAGTGAACGCCGACCTGGGTGGATTGCTGGACCGTGACGATATTCGGGGCGTAATCATTGCCGCACCTCCATTTCTGCATCGGAAGCTGTGCGTTGACGCTTCGGAATCCGGAAAAGACATTTTTGTTGAGAAACCCCTGGCGACAACCATTGATGATTGTGATGTCGTGATCGCGGCGGCGGAGAGCGCCGGGGTGAAATTGATGGTTGGGCTCGTGTGCCGATACCACCCCGTCCACAGCGCAGTGAAGAATCTGGTGACCGCCGGCGAGATCGGCGCGCCGATACACATGTATGTGGATCGCCTGACCGGTCCGTGGGGAAAAATCTGGGAAAAGAGCTGGCGATTGAGTAGCGAGAAAAGTGGTGGTGTCCTCATGGAGATCAATGCCCATGAAATTGATTTCATGCGACACGTGTGCGGCGAAGTGGAGACGGTGTATGCTGCGGGTGGAAAGTACCTGAACATGAATGTGGACTATCCCGATGTACTAACGGTTACCCTTCACTTCAAGAATGGCGCGGTCGGTTGTCTTCTATCCAGCATCGCGACCGCCCACGGCAGGTACAGTGGCCGTATCGACGGCACGGAAGGCACGATCGATTTCCCCTTTCTGTCCATGCAGAATCCAACCCTCCAGGTACATCGTTTTGACGGGGAGGCAGAGACAAGGCAGATTGAAACCAGGGGCAACTCGGTTACAATGGAGTTGTCAGCCTGGGTTGATGCCGTGCGAAACGACCGCGAGCCGGAGATCACCGGTTTGGACGGCAGGGCCGCGGTCGAGGTCGCACTCGCCGCCTACGAGTCGATTGAAACAGGAAAAGCGATACGAATTCATTAGGGCATTCCCATCGCAGCCGCACTACAGAATCTCCATCCGCATATCCAGCAGGACCATTCGGGGGTTCGATTGCAGGACCTGTTGCACGGCGCTGAGACGTTTTTCCACTACTTCTTTCTGGGCGGAGACTGTCACGAAGGCCATTTCCGCGAATTGCCTGGCGTCCTGTCGCCCCGTTTCGGCGACGCTGACATTCATCGCATTGAGGATCCGGTCCTTCAAACTTCGGATGACCTGGCGTTTATCCTTCAGCGACCGCGACTCGGGGATGCTGATATCCGCTTCCAGTAGTCCTATGATCAATGTGGCGCTCCTCTTGCTTCTTTCCAATTCGTGGAATATTGTGAGTTATAGTCCAGAGTGAACACGCATGCAAAGATTCTAAAGAATCACCCCTCCTTTGCGGGCTTATCGTCGCGAATTCTGAATCGGCTCACCGAGCATTCCCGCATCGTGGAGTTTGAAAAAGGGGAAATCGTCTGCCGGGAAGGCGATCCTTGTGATGCCTTGCTCCTCCTTTTGAGCGGCCGGTGCCAGTCGGTTCTTCTTTCTCCGGACGGCGGTTCTCAGGTTCTGGACATCTATTCTCCCGGAGACACTTTCGGGGAGCGAGCGCTGCTCAGCCACGACCGGCACTGGACCACGGTGCAGGTAATCACGGATTCCGTCCTGCTTCAGTTGGACGGCGGGGACATACACGCTTTGCTGGATAAGACGCCGCGACTCGCGCGACAGCTCGTGCGCCGGTTGAAGGAGCACATGCGAAGTCTAAGCGCTGAGTTCGACACAGTCCGCGCGCAACTCGGACGCGTCGTATCCGTTGCATGCCTGACGGAGTCGATTCACGGAGGAAAAGTTTCGGAAAATCTTTCTCTTGCCCTGCGGAAAGAGACCGGTGCCAGCGTCTTGAGTGTGCGTCTGCTGCCGGGGGAGGGCGCGCCGCGGCTTCGTGATTGGAACATCGAGACATCTGAGAATGGAGACTTCAGACTCAAGGACCACCTGGTTCGAGGCGAGGAGGATGTCTGTCACCTCGGGCTTTTCGTTTCCGGCGGGAACGAGGAAATTCGCCGTGTCGCATCCCTGATCGGACACATGGGGCGCTTCTACCGCTTTGTCGTGATTGCAGCGGACCTGGACATTCACCCGGAAGTGGCGAATGAGTTTCAGCGACAGTCGGACCTTGCATACGTATTGTTCAGTCAATCCCCCGGTGATTTACTCCGCGCCAACGAGTTCATTCACGCCATTCGGGAGGGTTCCGGTGAACTCATGCGGCAAGTGAGACCGGTGGTATGCCTGGAACGTGACGAACGCGGGAAGCCATTCAGAGAGTTGAAGAGTAGTTTGGGAGCTTCGATACACTCGCAGCTTCACGGATTTTCGTCGTACTCCAGCGCCACCGACACACACTACCTCACGAATCCAACCGATCGTTTTAGCGCAAACATCCGGTACTTAGCCCGCGAAATCGGAAGATGCCGAATCGGGCTTGCCCTCTCTTCCGGCGGAGCGAAAGGATATGCGCATATCGGAGCGCTCCAGGTACTCGGGGAGCACGACATTCGGCCGGACGTCATCGCCGGATCCAGCATGGGGGCTTACATTGGCTCCCTCCGGGCGTACGGATTGAGCGGCGCCGAAATTGAGGAGCTGGCCTTGGAACTGGAGGGGCGATTCGGATTGCTCAAGGTTCTGGATCCCGCCCTCCCGCCGCGAAGAGGATTCATCCACGGAAACCGGTTCAAGCGGTTGCTGGAAAAAACAATCGGAGATGCACACTTCTCCGACATGTCTCTCCAGCTGAGAATCGTGGCCACGGACCTGGAAACACTTGAGCGCGTAGTGTACGACTCGGGCCAGGTCTCCCCGGTCGTGAAGGCGAGCATGGCAATGCCCGGTGTTGTGAATCCCGTCTCTCTGGATGGCAGGACGTTCGTTGACGGCGGAGCATCCGAGCCGCTTCCGGTAGACGTACTGATCGAAATGGGGGTGGAGAAGATCATTGCGGTGAATACCATCGCGAACGAATTGGAAATGAAAGACTGCGTACTGTCCGAAATGGGTCGTCAGGATAAGAAACCAAATGGTGCGCGCAGCTTCATCCCGTCGCTCCGCCACTATTTGAACTATTTCGACGAAGGAAATATTCTCGATGTGGTCAGCCGAAGTATGCATGCGATCCAGACCCGGGTGGCGGAGGGAGCATGTAAGCAGGCGGATGTAGTGATTCGAGCCGTCGCCTGTGACGGTACCTGGTACGACTACGGCAATCCGCGAAAGTACATGAGACTCGGCCGGCGCGCCGCCGAGGCCCGTCTTTCAGAGCTCAAAGCCCTTGCGGACAATCTCCCTGATCCGACGGAGTGACTGGGCGATCGCCTCGGCGCGAAACTGAACCACGGAACTCTGTCCGGCCCGTTTTGTGCTCCCTACGCGTTTGACAAGGGGAATATTTGCCATTACCCTAAAATGTGAGCTATTGCTCGCGTTTTGAAGATGGCGAATGAAGCCGGGCTTTTGATAGGAGAGTCGGGCAAAGAGGTTACTCCATGATTACGCAGGTAAGCGGACAGCAAAAACTGGTGGTTGTTGATGGTGTGCGGACACCTTTCTGCAAAATGGGCACCTCTTTTCTCGAGGTAGGCTCGGATGAATTGGGACGCACCGCCGTGCAATCCTTGCTCAAGAGAACGGGGATCGATCCGGGCACGATCGACGAGGTCATTTTCGGTTGCGTGGGACAACCGGCGGATGCCGCAAACGTGGCGCGGGTGATTGCTTTACGGTCGGGGATTCCCGACCACGTTCCTGCAATCACGGTTCACAGGAACTGTGCCTCGGGATGCGAAGCGATCACCCAGGCCTATGAAAAAATGTCTGCGGGAGTGGGAGAGATCTTTGTCGTCGGCGGGACGGAAAACATGTCGAGGTATCCGCTGCTTTTCGCACATCGCACGGCAAAGAAATTCGGACAGCTGGCCAAGGCCCGCACATCGAGTCAGCGTATCGGCGCAATGGCGGCGTTCCGTCCATCTGATTTCAAGCCATTGATCAGTTTGCGGCTGGGCCTTTCCGATCCAGTCAGTGACATGAATATGGGCGAGACGGCGGAACTCATTGCCCGCGAAGCGTCGCTCACCCGGGACGATGCGGACCGATTCGCAATGAACTCTCACCAGAAAGCCGTCGCCGCGGCTGAGAAACTCGCCGAGGAAATCACGCCCGTATTCGTCCCGCCGAAATTCAAGAATGCTGTGACCGAAGACTTCGGGCCCCGTGCCAACCAATCCATGGATGCGCTGGGGAAACTCAAGCCGGTTTTCGACCGGAAAAACGGGGTGGTGACCGCCGGAAATGCGTCACAGATTACCGACGGCGCCGCCGCGTTACTGGTGATGACGGAGCGAAAGGCGGATGAGTTGGGGATGGAGCCCCTGGGGATCCTCACCGGGTACAGCTATGCCGGATGCGATCCGGCCCGCATGGGTCTGGGACCCCTCTATGCCATTGCAAAGGCCGAGGAAAAGACCGGGCTGGGATTGAACAACGCGGATTTGATCGAGATCAACGAGGCGTTTGCCGTGCAAGTACTGGCCTGTATGGCCGCCGCAAAATCCTCGGAATTTGGTCGAGCCGAACTGGCTCGTGACAATGCACTGGGGGACATTGATCCGGAAAGACTGAATGTCAATGGTGGGGCCATCGCGCTGGGTCACCCGGTTGGGACCACCGGCGCAAGGCTGTCACTCACGATCCTGAAGGAATTGAAGCGGCGCAATGCAAAGCGTGGACTGGTATCCCTGTGCGTCGGTGGCGGACAAGGGGCCGCTTTGTGGTTTGAACGCCCCTGAAAGAAGCGTGTTTTCATGAAAGGAACCCCAGACATGCAAGCGGTCGAGAAAGTCCCCGAGACCACTCAGCAGATCACGGACACAGTGAGCGCTGGGAACATCCGGCTCGAGGAACTCGAGGCCGGTGTGGTTCAGGTTGTCTTCGATAAACAGGGTTCGACTGCCAATACGTTCAACCGCGCAACCATCGAAGAATTTGATGCCCTGATTGATCACCTCGCGGATCGACCGGACATTCACGGGGTGATCGTGACCTCGGCCAAGGATTCCATATTCGTGGCCGGCGCCGATATTAAGGAATTATTCCGGCGGGATCTGAGTGAAAACGACATCCGCGAATTGATCCGGCTGGGGCAGGGGATGCTTAACAAGCTTGCTTCGCTGGACCTTGTTTCGGTCGCCGCGATCCATGGCGCCGCGTTGGGAGGCGGATTCGAACTTGCTCTCGCCTGCGACTACCGAATTGCTTCGGACAGCAAGCCGACAAAGCTTGGACTGCCCGAAACCCTGCTGGGGATACTTCCCGCCTGGGGTGGATGCACCCGGTTGCCGCGCCTAGTCGGATTGCCCACTGCATTGGATGTGATCCTCACCGGGAGAGCCTATTCCTCGGGAAAGGCACGGAGGGCGGGGCTGATAGACGAAGTCGTGCCCCGAGAGCGCCTGGTTGAGGCTGCGCTGCGTTTCATCTCCGGTGGAGTACCCGCCCGGAGGAAATCCCATGTCTCCGTAAACAACCCGCTATCGCGCGCCGTCATTTCGCAACAGGCCCGAAAGAAATTGGTGGCGAAGACCCGGGGACACTATCCTTCGATGCTCCGGGCTCTTGAAGTTACGGTCGGTGGGCTCGGTCTCTCTCCGGGGAGTTCGATGCGCCTGGAAGAGGACGCGTTCGCCGAGGTTGCGCGCAAGAAAACCTGCCACAACCTCGTACAGGTTTTTCACCTGGAAGAGCGATCGAAAGGATTCAAGGTTCCTCTGCCTGACGGCGAATCGCCGGTGGATCGCGGCATCACGAATGTCGCCGTGATCGGTGCCGGTGTCATGGGAGCCGGTATCGCGCAATGGTCCAGCGCACGGGGCCTGGATGTTATTCTCAAGGATATTTCGACGGATGCGCTTGCGAAGGGGATGCAGACCATCGGGCGGGTGTATGGCGAAGCCGCAAAACGTCGGATTTTCACTCGAAGGGAAGCTCAGGCAGGGATGGATCGTGTATTTCCGACCACCGAAGACGTGCCCCTTCACGGCGTGGAACTGGTGATTGAGGCGGCGGTGGAGAAGATGGAACTCAAGAAAAGGATATTCCTGGGACTTGCCGGGCAGGTCTCGGATGAGACCATTCTCGCGAGCAACACTTCTGCGCTATCCATCACCGAAATTTCCGAGTCCGTGCCACATCCCGAGCGTGTCGTGGGTATACATTACTTCAATCCGGTCCACCGGATGCAACTCGTCGAAATCGTCAGGGGACGGCACACTTCCGCCTCTACGATGGACCGCGCGGTTCGATTTGCCCAGGGAATTGGGAAGCTTCCGGTTGTCGTCAAGGATTCGCCGGGTTTCATTGTAAACCGCATTCTTATGCCGTACCTGGCCGAGGCCGGCGCGTTGTTCTCGGCGGGTGTGTCGCCCCGGGATCTGGATCATGCCATGCTCGACTTCGGAATGCCCATGGGTCCGATCCGTCTCACGGATGAAGTCGGGATCGACGTCTGTGCTCACGTTGCCCGGCACCAGGCTGAACACTTCGGCGACCGGATGCAGGTTCCGGATGTCCTCGACCGCATGGTGGAGTCCGGGTTTCTCGGCCGGAAGAGCGGCGCAGGGTTCTACATCTACGACAAAAAGAGGACCCGCCCGAATCCGGGCGTGGCCCCATTTATCCAGTCCCGCGAGCGACGCGGAATGTCCCGTGAAGAGGCGGCGGACCGGATGGTGTTGCTGATGATTAACGAATCCGCACGATGCATGGAAGAGGAGTTGGTTGCGGGTCCCGAGGATGTCGATTACGCGATGATTCGAGGAACCGGTTTCGCCCCGTTCCGGGGCGGTCCCCTCCGATATGCGGACGACCGGGGCGCCGCGGATATATCGGATGCTCTGAGAGCATTGGCGGATGCCGGCGAGCGCTACTTTGAACCCTGCGAGTTGTTGCTCGGCATGGCGAGGGACGGCAGCACATTTTACGAGAAGAAATGAGGCAAAACATGAGCGATAACCAGGTCCTTGAACCGAATCAGAAAGTATCGGGCAATGAGGAGGAGCAGCCTGTCATCGACACTTCGAAAATGTCGGAAGGCAAGCGGGCGGCACTTGAGATTACCGAATCTTCACGGGAGACCACTTGGGAGTATCCAACGTTCGCCGGTCAGCTTTTCATGGGTAGATTGCCGTGGGATATCATATATCCCTTTCCGGCGCAGTCGGACGAAGATCGAGCCAAGGGGGATGTTTTCCTGGAGCAATTGGAAGCGTTCCTTCGTGACAAGGTTGACGCGGATCGAATTGATGAGGAAGGCGAGATTCCTGATGATGTCGTTGATGGCATCGCCAGGCTGGGAGCATTCGGAATCAAGATCCCGAAAGAGTACGGAGGGCTGGGCCTCTCCCAGGCAAATTATTGCCGGGCGGCTGTATTGCTTGGCAGTCACTGCGGAAATCTGTCCGCCCTGGTCTCGGCGCATCAATCGATTGGGATTCCCCAGCCGCTACTGATGTTCGGAACCGAAGACCAGAAGCGGACGTACCTACCGCGGATTTCCGCTGGGGAAATTTCGGCGTTTGCGTTGACCGAGGAGGGGGTTGGCTCGGATCCAGCAAAGATGGAGACCACCGCAGAACTGGCAGAGGATGGCTCGCACTTCGTGCTCAACGGGCGGAAGTTGTGGTGCACGAATGGAACCCGCGCGGGTGTTCTGGTTGTCATGGCCCGAACCGCGTCGAAAGTCGTGAAAGGCAAAGAGCGCCGCCAGATTACCGCCTTCATTGTGGAAACCGGCTGGGAGGGAGTGGACGTTGAACGCCGATGCCATTTCATGGGATTGAAATCTCTCTACAACGGAATCATTACCTTCAAGAATGTCAAGGTTCCGCGCGAAAACATCATACTGGCGGAGGGAAAGGGTCTGCGCGTTGCGTTGACGACACTCAACATCGGGCGCCTTACACTTCCGGCCATATGTTCCGGAACCTCAAAAATGTGTCTTCGGGTTTCCAGGGACTGGGCGAACGAGCGGGAGCAATGGGGCGCGAAGATCGGGAAGCACGGCGCGGTTGCGGACAAGATCGCACGACAGGCCGCGGGTGTTTTTTCGATGGAAGCAATCACCATGCTCTCAGCCGGTTTGGTGGATCGGAAATCGACCGACATCCGAATCGAGGCGGCATTGTGCAAGATGTGGGGAACGGAGGAGGGGTGGCGAATCCTCGACGAGACAATGCAGGTGCGAGGGGGCCGGGGATACGAGACCGCGGGATCCCTTCGGGCCCGCGGCGATAAACCCATTCCCGTAGAGCGAATGATGCGCGACTCCCGGATCAATCTGATTTTCGAGGGTTCGAGTGAGATTATGAGACTGTTTATTGCGCGTGAGGCCCTGGATCCGCACTTGAAGATCGGCGCAGCGGTCATGAACCCCAGGTTACCGGCGGGTGAACGGATCAAGGGAGCCTTCAAGGCCGCCGGGTTCTACGGCTTATGGTATCCGAGATTGTTTTTTCCGCGCAGACACCGCGTGATCGCAGGAATGGACGCCGCGTTGAAAAAGCACGCGCGCTACGCAGAACGAGCAAGCCGGAAGCTCGCCCGCAGTCTCTTCCACGCCATGGTTCGATTCGGACCCGGTTTGGAGGCAAGACAGATCCTTCTTCGGAGGTTGGTGGACATTGGCGCTGAGATTTTCGTCATTGCGTCATGCTGTTCCCGGGCGCAGCACCTGATCGATCAGGGTAAAGACCGGGGCGAAGTTGTCGGTATGGCCGACTATGCCTGCCGGGAGGCTGCTCTGAGGATTCGTGAACACCACCGCGGAATCGGGGCGAATAATGACAAGCGCGGATACAAGCTCGCGGGCAAGGTTCTTGAAGGAACCTACGGATGGGTCGAAGACGGCATCGTGGATCAGGAATATTTTTCGTAATTCATTCGCCGTATTGTCCTGCCACTTCCTGAACGGCCGCGGGCTCCCCGATGACCGTAAGCCGGTCTCCATCTTCGATGACGGTGGACGCGCGAGGGACGAAGGTATGGTTCTCGCGACGAATCAGCGCAATCAGGCATCCCTCTGGAAATCTTGCGCCGGCGACTGATTTTCCAATCAACCTCTGCGTTTTGCTGTTCTTGGCAACGGGAAGCGCGAGATAGCGATCGTTACGCAGAAGGGTTTCTTTGAGTTGCTGGTCATTCTTAGCGCCCAACCATTCTTCGATGAAACCGTCGTCATCGACCCGTTCGGCGATCTGGGCGAGAATTCGCAAATGCTGTCCCGGGTTGTCTTCGGGGCTTATGAAAAAGAACGCGGCGCGAACCGGCTGATCCGCGTCCCTGCTCTGGCCCAATTCATCCGCAAAACTGATTTCCATTCCATCGTGCGCCTGGACGAGGACCATCTCTGAACCCTGTAGTCCGGGCATTCGCAGGTGGGGTAGTGCCGCGCCGTGCGAGACCGGGGTCATGCCGATCCGGGTTCCGCGCAGATAGCCGTCGAAGATTTCATCCGCACTTCCGGTCACCCTTGTCGCCAACAATTCGGATGCTTTCCGTGCGATAATTTCAAAATCCACATTATCGTTTTCGCTGATCACCTGGGCGCGAGCGACAATTTCGTCGAAGGGATCTTCGATACGCAGACCCTTTTCCTTGAGAATTCCCCGGAGTTCCGCGTCCAATCCTTCAAATCGGCCTTTCCCGAGTCGTTCGAATACGTGGAGAATGGCGCCGCTGCGCTTCGTATGTTTTCTGGCGTAGTGAAAGTACCACCCAAGGCTGACGACAACGAGTCCACTGGTGAAAATCACCGGCAGGGGTCCCATGAGGGCAATAAACAGAAACGGCAGCACCAGGCCTGTAATCTGCATCCACGGATAGAGCGGCGACTTGTACGCCGGATCGTATGAATCGATGTGACTTTCCCGCATGACGATGACCGCGAGACAGATCAGCGCAAACAGCAGCAGTTGAAAAGAGCTGGCGAGCTTTGCGATTTTCACCGGATCCATGAAGATCAATATAAACAGCATGACCCCAACCGTGACGAAGACTCCGTTCACGGGAATATTTCGCCGATTCAGTTTCCCGAAAAACCCGGGAAGCGTTCCGTCTCGGCTCATCGCGAGTGGATATCGCGAAGCACTGAGGATTCCCGCGTTGGAGACGGAGCAGAAAGCGAGAAGCGCGGCCACAATCATGAAGTATTTTCCGGGGGTACCGGCGAGGAGTTCCGCCGCGCGGGCGGCGGGTGCGAATGCGTATTTTCCGGTCAACTCCTCCATGGGAATGACGCCAACCATGACCGTCGTGCCGATCACGTAGATGAAGATCGCGGTGCAGAGAGACAGGAAAACTCCGAGCGGAAGGTTTCTACCCGGGTCTTTGACCTCCTCCGAAACGCTAGCGACCTTGGTGATTCCGACGTAGCTGATGTACACCATGGCCGCAGTGGAGAAAATTGACTGCGTCCCGCTGCCCCAGAAATTCTGAAAATGACTCGGCTCGATCTGGAATACCCCGCACAGAAACCAGAGCAGGATCAGCAGCAGCCCTCCCACCAGGGCGAGCTGGATGCTTCCGGCGCTCCTCGCGCCCAGAATGTTTACGGTCCCGAACAATAAAGCGAACAGCACGGCAACGGGAATCATGGGCAGCGACGGGAAAATGAGATTGATGTAGGCACCCATGCCGATGAGTGCAAACGCGGCTTTGAGAATGAGTGCAAGCCAGGTCCCGAAACCTCCGACGGTCCCGATTATCGGCCCGAGGCTGCGGTCCAGAAAGTAGTACACGCCGCCTGCCCGCGGCATGGCCGTCGCCAGCTCCAGCGTACTGAACACTGCGGGGATCAGCGGAACCGCCGCCAGAAGATAGGCAATGGGAATCGCTGCGCCCGCCCGCTCCGCCGCCAGACCCGGAAGTAGAAAGAAACCTGCGCTCAGCGTGGTGCCGGTCGCCAATGCGTAAACGCCGGCGAGCCCCAGATCTTTTTTGAGGCGCTCTGATTTTCCAAGTATGGCCATATTTTCGGTTTATTGGGGCGCGAGCAGAACTTGCCCGTCGCGTGATTCGGCTATCGGAGCGACTTCTGTTGCGTCAGCGCCGGCAATGCGGTCACGATCGCGTGTTTTTTACTCCCAATTCTATTTTTCGGCAAGAACGTAACCGTACCATGCTTCCCAGCCGTCGTACTGCGTGCGCCTTCGAAAGACCCCGTCTCCTTCATCTTCTTCGTCGTTCCAGCCTTCGAGATACACATCGATGTTTCGAAATCCGACCTCTGCGAGGAGATCCCGCAGCTCCGGAACGGTCCACAATCTCCAATCGTACGTGAAGGCACGATTTATCCTGGTCCCGTCTTTGAATTTAAAGTGAATGTGACAGAGGATTTCGTGGGTGAGCGGGTTGTAGCTCGCCTGGTCCCAAATGTAGGTATAGGTCTCCAGGGGGGAGCCATCGGCGTCGACGCCGTCCTTGACTTTCCGCTTGTCCCTTGTTTCCGCATGGCCCTCCGATCCGCCGAATTCGTCGAGCACGAACATACCGTCCTTTGACAGGGACTTATACACCGCGGTAAAATATTCCCTCAGAACCTTCCTTTCTTTAAAGATATTGAACGAAAAATTGAATGCCCCAACGATGTCTACCGGCGGGGTCTGAACGGTCAGCACGTTCTCCCGAAGCAGGCGAACACGCTCTGCGGCGGATCCTATGCGAGGTAGATTGTTGGACCTGCACCATCCAAGGGTTGCCTCGTCAAGATCAACGCCCCAGGCCAAATTCGAAGCGGATCGTTTAACCCATTCACAGGAGAGGGCGGCAGTGCCGCAGAAGTCCTCCCGAAACTTTCGGGGTAAACGGCCTCGCCGCCGCCGAAATATTCCGGACAGAAAATCAATCTGCCCTTCGATTCCCTGGACGGCGTTCTCATAGAGGATATGGCGGTCTGCGGTGCGAGCGGTTAGTGACTTTTTCCTGTTTGCCATTGTTGAATCTTCTCGGTCTTTCTCTTTTCTCCAGAGTGAAGGTACATTATTACAGGAAAGCATCATGGGTGATCCAGCGAAGATGACGTCCGAATCCGCTCCGGAGGGCGGATACGGATTTGGAACCTTCAAGGGGGTCTTCGTTCCGAGCATTCTTACCATCCTCGGCGTGATCATGTATTTGCGCTTTGGATGGGTTCTGGGCCAGGTCGGACTGGCGAAAACCCTACTCATTGTCACCCTAGCCACTTCGATCACTTTTCTCACGGCTCTATCCCTCTCCGCCCTGGCAACGAACCGGCGGGTAGGAGGGGGGGGCGCATACTACATCATTTCCCGATCTCTGGGCGTGGAGGCCGGCGCCGCGGTTGGACTCCCTCTATTCGTTGCGCAAGCTTTGGGCGTTTCATTTTACATCTGCGGGTTTTCTGAGGTCCTGTCCGCGGTTTTCCCAGTCCTGGATCCCCACGTCGTCGGAGTTGTGACGTTGTGTGCTCTCAGTGCACTGGCATATATCTCCGCCAACCTCGTGCTACGGGTCCAATTGGTCATTCTGGCACTCATTTTCATGTCCCTCGTCTCCTTTTTCGTAGGGACACCAATCGTAAGCGCACCGGACGTTTCCGCCGAACCGGTGGTTCGTGTCCCGTTTTGGGCGGTTTTCGCCATTTTTTTCCCAGCGGTGACGGGCATTGAGGCCGGGATCGCAATGTCCGGCGATCTGAAAAAGCCTTCCAGGTCGTTGCCCCTGGGAACCATGACGGCGATCGGAATCGGGTTCCTGGTCTATCTTCTCATCCCGATCTTTCTCGCGCACCGGGTGCCCGATCCGGATCGCCTCATCACCGACACAATGATTATGCAGGACGTTGCGAAGTGGAGCGGCCTCATTGTTGTCGGTGTCTGGTGTGCAGCGCTATCCAGTGGGATGGGTGCACTCCTCGGCGCGCCCCGGACTTTGCAGGCGCTTGCGCGCGACCGGGTCCTTCCCCGGGTAATCGGCACCGGATACGGGAAGAACAACGATCCGCGGATCGCCACGGGCATCTCATTTCTCATTGCCCTGGGAGGAATTCTTCTCGGTGATCTGAACAGGATCGCCCCCGTACTCTCTATGTTTTTCCTGACGTCCTACGGGTTGCTGAATGTATCTGCGGGCCTGGAAGCTTCCATCGGATCGCCTTCCTGGCGGCCCTCGTTCCGAATCCCCGGTTGGGTATCATTGATCGGAGCACTGGGCTGTTTCGCCGCGATGTTTATGATCAATTCAGGTGCGACGATCCTTGCGCTCCTCGTTTCCGTTTCGGTGTATGCGACCATCAAGCGCCGTAGCATCCGCGGACAATGGGGTGACATGAAGTATGGTATTTACATGCTTGCCGCCCGCACCGCCCTCCGCCAGTTGGAGGGAATGAAACCCGACGAAAGAACCTGGAAGCCCAATATCCTGGTTTTCAGCGGCGCGCCCACACGAAGGTGGCATCTGATTGAACTGGCGCATGCGATTTCCAGAAACCAATGCTTTCTTACCGTGGCAACCTTTCTTCCCGAATCCGCTTGGAGCGCCCAACGCGAGGACACCGCATCCGATGCCATTCGCAGCTATCTCCACAGGCGGGGCGTCGAAGCGCACGTTAAGATTTTTCGCGGCGCGGCTCCGCTACCCGGCGCGGTTGAACTCATCAGGGGATACGGATTCGGAGCTCTTGAACCCAACACGATTCTGATCGGAGAATCGCAGGATGAAGGTAGTATTCCTGCCTTTGCGCGCCTCACGCTTGATTTGTACCGATCCCGCCGCAACCTGGTAATCGTGCGTGAACAAACTCACGAAGAGGCGGAGATTCCAAGCCTTCTTACCGGTCGCCGCATCGACATCTGGTGGCGCGGAAATCATGCAAACATAGGCCTGATGCTGACGCTGGCCTGTACCATGAAGCGCAGTTCAGGCTGGACGTCGGCGAAGCTTGTTATTCGGCAGATCGTAGACCCGGATGAGTCCCGAGAGGATGCCGAAAGGATTTTGCATGAGTATATTCAATCGCAGCGCATTGAAGCGATGGTGGAGGTGATGGTCAAGGACAGGCCCAATGTGTTCGAAATGATGCGTGACACATCCTCCGAGACAGACCTTGTGCTTATGGGGATCCGCCCGCCCGGGGAAAGCGAAGACCTCGAGTCCTATACCTCATCCTATCGAAGACTACTGATCCACACCGAGGATCTGCCGCCTTCCGCTCTCGTTCTGGCCGCGCAGGAGATCGAGTTTTTCAGACTGGTGGATTCGGAACTGTGAGACACGACACCGTCAAAGTCCGGCGCCGATATACTTTGCCGTGTATTCGTTCCATTGCGCCACTTCGCCTTGTTCGGGCGGAGTTTCGACGTCATAAACCTCGTTGCCGACGATTTCCTCAGTCTGGGTGTCCCAGAGCATGACGCTTTTTGCGCCTTCGTTTCGCGTATCCGGCTCCGTGTCCACCGCGAGGTACTCGGGAAGTTTCTTCCGTTCTTTTGCGTTGAGCTGAGCCAGAGAGGCCAACACGCGTTCCGAGGCGATCTTGCGTTGCTTCTCCGTAGCATCGTGGGTTGCGAGGATTTTGATCGTGTGGGGCAGCCTGGACAAAAAGACACCGGTGCCCTCCTCGCCCGGCTTTCCTTCGATTCGTTGAACGGTTTCCGGCGATAGACTGCAACCGCCCAGAATTACCACCCCCAGAGCAACTGCCCACTCAGATTTCATTCGATTGCTCCGGGTTGTTGGCCGAGGCCGGGCGCTGACTCCACCGGTTAATTTCTAGGACACGACCCTAGAATTGGTGGCCGTATCCGATTCCGAAATAGAAACTTGGGTCATCAAGATTTCCGTTCTGGATTCCGGCGGTGCTGATCGCGATTCCGCGCGCACGCCACTGCAGACCAAACGCGTAGGGAACGTGCGCATTTACATCACTGTCCTTGGTTTGCACTTCACCCACGAGGTAGACACGCAGCGGGAACTGAAATTCTCCGCCAAAGTATCCCGAGAACGTCGTGTCTTCGGGCAGACTGCTGTCCAGCCAGAGATTCTTGATGCCCGCGTGGATCCCCACCGACCGGAGCGTCCCTTCCTCGTCAATTGGAAATCGCTTATACGCGGCGCCGAATAGTCCGTACTTCTTGACTGGATCGTCGCCGAACTTGGAATATCCTCCAACCGAGATTTGAGGCCACTTTTCATCCTTGACGATCCGATACCTGATTAACGGGCCGCCTCCATCGAGATTGCTGCCTTGATCAATGTCGACGTAGGTCCCGATCAAGCCGACTTCGAGGTCGTCCGTAATTCCGTACGCGCCCATCAGGCCGTGTCCGACTACGTCTGACTTATTGTTCGGGAAAAACACGCAATATTGAATGGTTGACGCCTTTTTCGGAATCGTTCCAGACGTTGGATTGATAAACATTCCGGAAGGACCTTCCAATGTGATCAGTCCCCGGCCGCCCTCGTATCCGCCGTCCGTTTCATCCGCATGTCCTGATGTGCTCCAAGCCGTCAATGACATGCCCAGGAGAACACAACCCAATACCTTACGCGCGAGTCCATATGTATTCATGTGGGTCCGCTTAACATTTTGATTCTCCGGAGGAAAGTGTATTCTTTAACTTTTATGGACTCCGGAATTGTAAATTCTCGTGCAGGCGGAAGCGTTTTCACGACTTCTCGTTCCCGAATTGCGGCCTTTGTGGCCGCGGCTACGCTGGCTTTGCTCTCTCCGTTGGAGAATGTCCCGGATTGCTTCGGAGACTCTCCGGTTGCAGAGACAGCCACGGGCGGGGATTTCGGCGCAAGGCGGGCGATGGCCGAATCGTACGAGGCAGAAGGTGACTGGACAAAGGCACTGCGGACTTGGGTTTCGGCCGCGGAAGAGCTCGATCTAGAAAACGCTGTTTCAGCCCGATCCTATGCCGGAGCTCTCATTGATCGGCTCAGGGAGGAACCCGCTTCGGTGACGGAGCGTCATTTCGAGGAGATTGAACCGATCCTGCATCGAGCGGTGAAGATGGAGATTGAACCTGCGTCCATGCTCCTGGGCGAGGAGTTTCGCAGGCAGGGTCGCGCCGAGGATGCTTTTCAGATTTTTCGAAAGTCCGCTTCCAAGGGATATGCCCCGGCAATGATCCAGGTAGGGTTGATGTATTCCAACGGGGACGGAGTCAAGAAGGACCTTGAGAAAGCTTCCTCCTGGCTTCGCCCCGCGAACGTGAAAGGTGACGCGGTCGGAAAGTACCTGCTCGCAGAGTGCTTTCTTTTTGGCAAAGGAGTTGCAAAAAATCCGTCCCTGGCGGTGACACTGCTTGAAGAATCGGTGGAGATGGAGGGCCCTGCCAGGGCTTTGGATCTGCTGGGCACCTGCCATCACAAGTCCTGGGGAGTTGAACAGGATTCAGCGAAAGCAGCAAATCTGTACGAGCTTTCCTGCGAGCGGGGTTTTTACAACGCATGCGCGAACCTCAGTGTTCTTGCGATGCGCGGGGATGGCATTGAGCAGAATCCGGAACGCGCAATTGCCCTGCTTGAAAAAGGCGCGGACGCGGGAAATGCATTGTGCATGTTCTTTTACGGTGCGGCCTTCCTCGACGGACTCGGGGTGTCGGAAGATCCCGAAGCCGCGGCAGAATGGATGAAAAAGGCCGCTGCTCTCGATAACGAGAATGCCAAGAAGTGGTGTCGGGAGCAGGGGCTGAGTTGGGAAAAGGAATAGGGGACATGTAGTCGAACCAGCCCCGTCGATCGCCGAAAGCCTGCTTCGGCCCTCCCCGTTCACTGTCTTTCTCGATCGCCCTTCTTCCGAGGTGCGTATCGATTCAAGAAGATCTCCGGATTATACGGTTTCTTATTTTCATCCCACACTTCGAAATGCAGATGCGGCACAATGGAGAGCCAGTTTTTAGCATCGGCGATTTTGCTGGTCTGCCCCATTACCCCGATCTTTTCTCCTCTTTTGACCGGACGACCCGCTTCCACCTCAACTTCAGCCAGGTGGCCGTATAACGTATAGAACGGCTGGCGTGTATTTGGCCAATAATGCATCAACACAACGTGTAGGCCGAAGTCCGATTCCTTTTCATCAAGAACTGCTTCATCTACCACCCCGTCAAGAACAGCGAAGACTTCGTCGTGCGGTACATAGGTCGGCTCTTCACTCCGGTACTCGGTTTTCCGCAGGCAGTCTGAAAAGTTCACGAACGTTGTTTCACCGGTTGCGGTCTTTCGGACCGGTGAAATGTCGCAGCCGCGGTGAAATCGCTTTCCACAGTTCCGTGTCCATCCGGGTTTTCCAAAGTCCGGGTTCGCTCGAGTTTTTGCAAAAAACAGATCCGGTGTAGTGCGAAGGGAGTGGTTGGGTGTCGGCCAGGCGGAATCAATTGATTCCTGCGCAGGAAGTGGGACGAAGGTACCAGGTTGACCGACCGTGGATTCGTTCATGCTACAAATTCCAATCATGAGGAGTAGGGTTCCTGTGGGTGTAGGATTCCTCATGGGTCGATTTTTGCCGAATTCTCTATAAAAGCAAGTGAATCGATCCCATCAAGGGGAGAACTCTTCAGAATGTCCTGTTTCGCACAAATGAAGTCCTTTCGCCTCCATTTTCGATGAAACAGCGCGGTTGATCTGCCGTGCCCATTCATGGATCTTTTCGGAGGGTAATGCGTGCAACATGCTGTACTCTAGTGCTTTACGGATATGGCCGATCGGTGCGCCCCGTGCTGTAATTTCCTCGTGTTTTTGAAGTTTCTCGGCGCGGTATGGATCATGCTTCCGGGATAAGTGCGCGGGAAACGGTGTGTATGTTTCTGCAACCTTGGTCGAGATAGCGATCATGGCATTCCGCACCGATCTGTGCACAACGCGAGTAGAAATTATGAAAGTTAAAACCCGTCTGATTATATGCGCCATTGTTCCGCTCCTGCTGGCGGGATGTATCTGTTTCGGCGCGTTTAGACTTTACGACACGATGACTCGGGCAACCGAGGCCCAACAGACCGCCGGCCGCCTGGTGGAAAAGAGCCTGGAATTGAAACGCGCCGCGGGCGGCATGTTGAAAGATCCCAATGAAGACTCGCGGCGAATGTGGACCGCCAAGATAAGTCGTGTCACCCGTGACATCGGTAGCCTTCGAGGCATCGGAAACAAGGACGATTTCGTCATAGCCGAGTTGAGCGGCTCCCTGCGTGAGATTTCCCGATCGTTTCAGAATCTCGAACCCACGCTGCAAAACGGCACGCCGAGCACGGAATCTTCAGAAGGTCAAGATCTGCTCTTTCGAACTGATGCGCTGATCGCCGATGCTTCCATGCTCATGGACGTCCGGGAGGCGGAGATCGGGGCCATTCTCACGAAGTCATTTGTGTGGCTCACTTTCATGATTGTCGTTCTTCCCGGATTGCTCTCCATAACCGCCATACTTGCGAGCCGCCGGATTTCCCAGGGGATTACCCTGTTGGGTGAGGCAACCCGGCGAATCGCCGCCGGCGATCTATCCCACCGGGTGGACATGAACAGCCCTGACGAGCTTGGAGATCTTGCGGCCTCGTTCAACAAAATGTCTGACGATCTTCAGGATTCTCACGATGCTCTTGAGCAGGAGTGTATCGCACACAAGCAAAAAGCCGAAGCCCTTCGGATCTCGAACGAGAAACTGGAGGCGGCGATGGATAAGCTGAAGCGGGCCCAGACGCAGATCATTCAACAGGAGCGTCTGCTGGCACTGAAACAGATTTCGAGCGGAATGATGCGGGACTTCAACGAAGCGCTCACGCCGATTATCGGGGTAACGGAGATGCTGAAAAGCGACGACGATCCCGTGCGCGACCCCAAAGAGTTGAAGGACTACTTCTGCATGATCCACGACTCCGCCACCCGAGCCACCCGGGTTATCAAACAGCTCGCCGAATTCTTCTCGCCGCACGAAAAGATGAGCAAAAAGGCAGTGGATTTGAACAAAGTTGTGGAGAAGGCGATTTCCTTAACGCGGCCAATGTGGAAAGAGCAAATGGAGGCCGAAAACATTCGCGTGCACATCGTCGAGAAGCTGGAAGACATTTCCGTCGTCGAGGGGGACCAGGACAGCCTGGTGGAGGCCATTACCAACTTGATTATCAACGCGGTGGAAGCCATGCCCCATGGCGGGGAGTTGAAGTTTTCCACTTTGATGGATGGCGAAGATGTCGTACTGACCGTGTCCGACAGTGGCGCGGGCATGGATGACAAGACCCGTCAGTACTGCTGCGAGCCATTTTTCACCACCAAGACCGAATCCGCCGGAATGGGACTCACCGTCGTTACTGGAACCGTACAACGTCACAACGGGTCAATTGATATGACATCGACCACCAGTGGCTTCGGGACTGAAATCGTGATGCGATTCCCCGCTGCCGCGGGATGTGCGGCGGAGGAAGCGCCCGCGTACGTGGCGCCGGATGAGTTGCCGAAGTTGCGTCTTCTGGCAATTGACGACGATCCAGATGTTTCGCGGGTCATGTGCAGAATGCTCGAGCGAAACGGACACGATGTTACCGCGGCGTCTTCGGGGACGGAGGGGATTCAGAAGTTTTCCGAAGGGACCTTCGACGTGGTGCTTACAGACCGTGCGATGCCCGATATGAGTGGAGACGAAGTCGCCAAGCGCGTCAAGGAACTGCAACCCGATATGGCTGTTCTGATGATTACGGGATTCGGATCCATGATGAAAGACCAGGGGCAACACCCTGACTACGTGGACAAAATTCTCAACAAGCCATACACGAAACAGGAATTGCTGGGAGCGATTTCGGAATTGCTGAGCTTATCGGGAGCAGCCGCTCACTGACAGAGTTTCGTCCATGGGCTCCGGCCCGTGGACAGGAGAGTTGACAGGGATGGTCGATGTACAGAAAGAGATGCCTGTGAAGAACGTACGAAAGGCGGGCGGGTTCACCCTGCTTGAAATCATGATCATTGTCGCGATCGTCGGCATGCTGGCGACCCTGGCATTGCCGTTCTGGTTTCGTGCGAAAAATACCGGAGCGAAGAACACCTGTATCAACAATCTTCGAATCATCTCCATTGGAAAAGAATTGTACGCGATTACCGAGAATAAGCCCAACGGGACCCCGGTAACTTCGGATGAAATCAATGCGTATCTCAAAAGGCCTTTCGGTGAATTGGTCGAGCCCTTCAGCCACGAGTACGAAATTCACGAAGTCGGGATTGATCCTACCTGCTCGTACGGCGATCCGCACGTGATTCCGTAGGTTCAGACGGTGTTGCGGACGATTGTAATTAATTGATTCAGTCGCGTGTCGGCGTCCTGCGCCGTAAGTCTCGGGAACATGGATCCATCTTTCACGTAATCACCTTTCCGGGTCATCATCACGCGATTCCCCCGGGTTTCCACCAGCGTGATGTCTTTGCCGGCCGCGAGTACGCGCACCCGGCACATCTTCAGCAGCCGATTCACGGCGGGGGGTACGGGACCGAACCTGTCGGAAAATTCCTCGAAAAGGTTGTCGATTGCCACTTCTGTGCCGGTGGTCGAGATCTTCCGGTAGGCATGTACGCGGAGGTCTTCGTCTTCGATATAAGAAATGGGAACGACGGCGCCGTCGTTCCCGTCGGCGGAGGACGTGCTGAAATTCAGAAAATCCAGTTTCAACTCCGTTTCGATGAGCGGCGGAACTTCCTCTCCCCGGAGGCGTGCCACGGTTCGGGTGAGGAACTGGCAGTAGAGCTCGAAGCCGACGGCACCGATGTGTCCGCTTTGCTCCGCCCCGAGTAGATTTCCCGTGCCTCGTATTTCAAGATCCTTGAGCGCCAGTTTGAAGCCGGCGCCAAGGCTGCCGTATCTTTGGAGAGCGGAGATGCGGCGTCGGGCGGCGCTGACCATGGATCCACTCGGGGGCAGCAGAAGGTACGCATAGGCCTGGTGTTTGTAGCGCCCCACCCGTCCCCGGAGCTGGTACAGTTCCGCGAGACCAAAGCGGTCCGCGCGATCAATGATGATGGTATTGACGTTGGGAATATCAACCCCGCTCTCGATGATGGTTGTGCAGAGGAGGACATCGACCGTTCCTTCGTAAAATGAGCGCATGACCGCCGCCAGTTCACCCTCCTTCATTTGCCCGTGCCCCACGGCAATGCGCGCTTCGGGGACGAGCTTCTTGAGGCGGTCTTCGATTCTCCGTATAGAAAGAACACGATTGTGCAGAAAATAGACCTGGCCCTCTCGATTCAGCTCACGCAGAATCGCATGGCGTATCACCTCCTCGCTGTAGGGGCTGATGAACGTTTCAATGGGCAGGCGCTCCTGCGGTGGGGTTTGAATGGTGCTCATATCCTTTGCACCCAAAAGGCTTAAGTAGAGCGTTCGCGGGATAGGTGTTGCACTCAATGTAAGGACATCCACCAATTGGCGGACTTGCTTGAAGTACTCTTTCTGTTCCACGCCGAATCGCTGTTCCTCGTCAATGATAAGCAAACCCAGGTCTTCGAATTCAACATCCCGCTGAAGTAGACGGTGAGTGCCGATTACGATGTCGACGGCCCCTCCGCGCAGTCGCCCCACGATTTCAGTCATCCGTGACCGTTTCTGAAACCGGCTCAACATTTCAATGGTTACGGGAAAAGCCTTCATCCGGGCGCGGAATGTGTCGTAATGCTGCTGGGCGAGCACGGTTGTAGGCACCAGCAAGGCTACCTGCTTTCCGCTCATGACCGCCTTGAAAGCCGCACGCATCGCTATTTCTGTCTTTCCGTATCCCACATCGCCGCAAACGAGGCGATCGGTGGGCCTGGGGCGCTCCATGTCCGCCTTCACGTCCCGGATCGCCTGTTGCTGGTCGCGAGTTTCCTGGAAGGGAAAGGATGCCTCGAATTCGCGTTGCCAGTCATCGTCCTGCGCGAATGCGAATCCGGCGCGGGTGTCCCTCATGGCCTGCGTTTCCATCATCATTGCGGCAAGATCGCGAACTGCAAGTTGGGCCGCATGTTTTTCGTTCTTCCAGCGACGACCTCCCAGCCTGTGGAGGGTGGGGGGCTTAGCCCCTGTCCCAACATATCGTGAGAGTAAGTGTGTCTGCCCGACCGGGATGTAGAGACGCGCCTTCTCGGCGTACTCCACCGAAAGTACCTCCTGGGTGGACCCATGGCTCTCGATCTCCTGTAACCCGAGGTATTTTCCGATTCCGTGCTCAATGTGCACAACGAATTCGCCGGGTCTGAGGTCCGTCCAATCCATGACGTGCAGACCGGCAAGCCGGCTGGGGCCTTTTCGTGATGCATGAAGATCATAGCGCCCCCGAACCGCTTTGCGCGTGCCGTACACATCGCTCTCAGACACCACGATCCGACCGGTATCCGGGACCTCGAACCCTTCCGACAGTTGGCCCACATTCCGGTCGGCGTTTCTGTGCAGGCCGGCCGCATGTTCAGCGACAAACTCGGCAAACCGATCCCTCGTTCCCTCGGTGTTGAAATAGAAGCTCACGTGAGCTCCCTGCCGTCTCTTGTGATCAAGCTCATTGAGGAAACGGATTCTTTCCCTCTCCAGAGGGTCCGGCGAATCCGGAGGGCCCGAGACTGCGGGCACCCCTTCGATGGGGCCGATCCCGAGAGCGGCGAATTCCTTTCCTGAGCCCGGAATTTCGCCGACAGACAAACTCCCGAAGTTCGAGCGGGCGGCAGCCCGGACCCGGGCCTCCTCGTACGTGAGTGCGAGTCCGCCATAGGGTCCCTCCGTAATCGTTTCTTCAAACACCTGCGCATGCAGTGCCAGATTCTGGGGGTCCAGCCACGCCATACACGTTTGCTCGTGTATGGCGTCGAAGAAATCCGCGTTCAGCTGGACCCCGTCCTCCGTGGCCCACTCTGCGGCAGGAGGGATTCTTGCATCTTCCCGCATCTCGATGCTCCGCTGTGTGTTTGGATCGAAGGCGCGGATGGAGTCCAGGGTGTTGCCGAAGAAATCAAGTCGAAGAGGCCACGGTTCGGAGAGAGGCCAGACGTCAAGAATGCTTCCCCGAGCGGCGGCTTCCCCTTTTTCGGAAATCTGGACCTGGAACCGGTAGCCCAGCGCTGTGAGCAAGTCCGTCAGTTCTTCCATTCCGGAGGCGTCGTCCAGGGAAAGTTGCACCGTATCATCCCTGAGCCGGTCCAGGGACGTAGTCTTTTGCATGATAGCTTGGACGGTCGTTACCGTAACCCTGGGTGCGGCCGGCTGGGAGAGGCCGTGGAGCACCGAAAGGCGGTCCCCGACAATATCGGGATGAGGACCCGAATCTTCGTCCGGGAGCGTTTCCCACCCGGGGTAAAAGGCCAGTGTTTCTTCAGATCCACCGTTAAGACTGAGAAGGTCGTGGAACAGCTGGTCCTGGGTCCGGGGGCCGTCGGTGACGCAGACAATAGGATATGCAAAATGGTCGTGCGCCTGCAGTAAGACGTGCGCCAGTGCCGATGTCGACAACCGCTGGACAGACCGGTTCTCTCCCGGGTCGAACATCGCCCCCAGGTGCTTCAAATCCTGCTGAGGAAGCCCAGCATCCTTTTGCCGGCGCATAATGTTGTTAACAACCTATTGTATCGAGGAAGACCGAGTCAACCTGCGTCAGGAATTGGAGCAATGTTCGCACTGGACTTCGCATCCCTAATTTCGTACTTGGAGTGACGAAACAGGAAGGCAATGGATGTCTTCCCAGACCACAGGACACACACAGGAGGATTCTTGGATGAGGAAATTCATAACATTTGCAGCCGTCACAGCTCTGGCCGGATCCGTATTTGCGGCCAATATTGATCAGGATACCAAAGAAATCGGTGTCGCGGGCGGGGTGGATTTTGACACTGCTTTCGGGACCGAAATCGACCTGACTCTCAAGGGCGGATATTTCTGGATCGACTATCTGGCATTCGGAGGCCTGATTGGCGTATTTGACAACGATGCGGTCAAGGCATGGGAGCTTGGGGCGTTTGCCGAGTACAACTTCGTGCTGGAGGCCCCGGTCATTCCGTACATAGGGGCCGCGTTGTCCTACGGAACGACCGAAGTGGAAATAGCGAACCAGGCGAAGATGGATGAATCCGCTGCGATCGGGTCGTTCAACGTCGGCATCAAGTACTTTATTACCGATGATGTTGCGCTGGATACCGATTTCGTATTCAGAATCGCCTCGTCCGAAGTTTTTCCTGAAGACGATAAGATTTCTGATACCGATATCCAGTGGCGTATTGGTCTTCGATTTTTCTGGGATTAATACAGCCTTCGTTTGAACAGCTTTGAAAAGGGGCTTTCCGCGGTCAGCGGAGAGCCCCTTTTTGTTCTGAATGTCTTATCCCATTCATGGGGTTCCGCCAGGTTCGGTATGATGTCTATTTACGATCTGAAACCCAAGTTTCAGAATCTGCTGAGACCGCTCGTTCGGGTGCTCGCCTCTATCGGCGTATCGCCGAATCAGGTTACAATCGCCGCGCTCGTTCTCTCCTTCATCGTGGGACTCGTCGTGATTTGCTCCGGGGCCGCGCCGTGGAGCCTCTTCCTGATTCCCGGAGCACTGTTTGTGCGCATGGCGTTGAATGCGGTCGATGGGATGCTGGCCATGGAGCACGACGGCGTGACCCCGGTTGGTGGAATTCTGAACGAACTCGGCGACGTGATTTCAGATGCCGTCCTGTACCTGCCTTTTGCCGTCGTTTCCGGAGTTCATCCGACCGGTCCGCTCGCTGTTGTGTTTCTGGCCGGGTTGACCGAGATGGCGGGTGTCGTGGCGGTGCAGGTGGGTGCCTCCCGCCGCTATGACGGGCCGATGGGGAAGAGCGATCGCGCTTTTGCCATGTCGGTCCTGGCCGTACTCCTCGGCTTCGGAATCCAGCCGGGAATCTGGAGCCGTGTCTTTTTCGGCGTCATGATCGCTTTGTTGCTGATAACCGTGTGGAATCGCGTGTACAGGGCGTCGGCAGAGGTGAGATCGTGAGTTGGTTCCACATGGAACCAAACGTTGCCCGGACCTTCGTTGCCATTTATGTGTTGGCGCTCCTTGCCACGATCGGAGCCATTCTATTTCACTCCAGAAGTCGAACGGATGCGAGTCGAGAACTCCTTGCACGCACCCTGACCTGGTGGGGCATCATTGTCTTTATCACGTTTGCTCTTTCCGCGCCTCGCTACGCCGGAGTGATTTCCTTCGCGTTCCTGTCCTTCCTCGCTCTCAAGGAATACCTTTCACTGATCCCCACCCGCCAGGACGACCGGATTGTCATTGCGTGGATGTACCTTGCAGTGCTGCTTCAGTACTTTTTCATCGGGATCGAATGGTACGGAATATTTATCATCTTCATACCCGTTTACATGTTTCTCCTGATTCCGCTGCAAATGGTGGGCTTGGGCAAGACCGACGGGTTTCTCCGCGCCGTGGGTTCGCTCCACTGGGGCCTGATGATCACCGTGTTCAGCATTAGCCACATGGCATATTTGCTCGTTCTACCGGGTGATGCGCCTACGGTGGCGGGCGGCGCCGGACTTGTCCTCTACCTGCTGTTGACGACCGAGTTGAACGACATGGCTGCGTTCGTGTGGGGAAAATTGCTCGGAAGGAAAAAGATCATTCCAAAGATCAGTCCGGGGAAGACATGGGGTGGACTGCTCGGCGGGTTCGCAACCACCCTGGCTGCCGCTGTTCTGCTGGCCCCCTATCTCACTCCGTTGGATTTGCAGGCCAGTATCCTGGCCGGCTGCATGATCGGGATCTGCGGATTTTTCGGCGATGCCGCCATTTCCGCCCTGAAACGGGATCTCGGCATCAAGGACTCCGGAACCATGCTCCCGGGCCATGGCGGGATTCTGGATCGGGTCGACAGCCTGACATTTACGGCCCCGATCTTCCTCCACTTCATTCGGTTCAACTATTTCTGACGTTCCGGCTCATGGCGCACCTCTTCCGGTACCTGTTTTTCATTCTGTTTTTGAAGCCATTTCTGTTTCTTTTCATCGGCATGAACGTCCGGCATCGTGAACGATTGCCGACGCGTGGACCACTCGTGGTCACTGCGAATCACAACAGTCACCTGGACGCCTGGGTGCTGATGAACTTGTTCTCTTTGTCCAGGCTTTGGAAAATCCGTCCAGTGGCTGCGGCGGACTACTTTATGAAAAACCGGTTCACGGCGTGGATCTCTCTCACCCTCATCGGGATTGTTCCCATCTCCCGTACCGTCAGTGGTGCCGTCCGCGACCCTCTCAAGGCCTGTTGTCAAGAGCTTGAGGATGGACAGATCCTGATTTTCTTTCCGGAGGGAACCCGCGGAGAGCCGGAGCAAAGGTCCACCTTGCGTTCCGGAATCGCACACCTGTCGCGCCGCTACCCCGAGATCCCCGTGGTTCCCATATTCCTGCACGGGACGGGAAAGGCCCTGCCGAGACGATCCCTGCTCCTGGTCCCGTTCAATTGCGATGTGTTTATCGGAGATCCTCTGACATGGAACGGAGATCGGGATCAATTCATGAAAAGTCTCGAGTCTGCTCTTCAGACTCTCTCGGAAGAGCACCATCTCTGTACCGAAAAAGAGGGGAAGGACGATGCATTTGAATGAAAGAGTGCGATCTACTCAGCTTTCGCAAGAGCGGCAATTTCCGCTTCCGTAATCTGCCGCAACGAATACTTGAATCCGGCATATACTGCTATCGCATAGAAGAGCAGATCCATCGGGCTGAAGTTGGCTTGCAACAGTTCCACGGCAAACATTGGTTCCTTCACGAAGGTAACGAACACCTGAACCGCGGGAACTCCTTCTTCCGCAGCGATAAATCCGCACAGGGTCATCACATTGCCGAGAAGGCAGCCGAGGAGAGCGCAAGCCCCGCCCACGATACCAAACGAAATTGAGATTCCCTTGCCGAGAAATCGTACTGCCAGGCCGACCAGGAATCCTACGCCGATTGCCATCCATCCAATCTGGTAGCCGGTGACGACGGTGACGACGGCCCAGAGGAATGCTCCCGCAATGGCGGCAACGAGGCCGGCGACAATTCCCATGGTCATATTCTGGTGGGATTCCAATTCCAGTTGAAATGCCCTGGCCTTTTCTTGATCGAGCGTAATCTGGCCTTCCGGTGCCTCCGGTGGTTCGTTCGTCGTGCCGTTGTCAGGGTCCATGACTAGGTTCCTTCCATTGTAGGCTTTCGTGAGGCGCTGCCCGCGCAGCATCTAGGATGTTTTACCGCTAGTGGTAGCGTCTGATCGTTCCCGGTCCCCTCGATGAACAACAGAAACGCTATCCCTGAAAATCAGAATAGGCAATCCCTAATTGATTCCGAAATTCCCGTTGCTACGGCCACATGATTGGAATATAGCGGTCGCGGTCGGGCCGGACGGATGCGTGGACGTGATGCCCTCCTCGTCGTGGGGCCTCGTAATAGACCCAGTCGAAGCCGGCTGCCCATGCCAGGATCGACAACCGCTCGAGTCCCAGCTCGTCACAGGTAAGATCCACCGCACGACCTTGCTTGTGGAGAGATTTAGGGGAGTGAACCCCGGTTGCGCGATACGCGTCATGCACTTCGAGCGTGCCGCCTTCGCGCACCACCAGTTCAATGACCCGGCGCAGAGATTCTTCCAATGCGTAGTGGACCAGGTGGTCGTCTTCGGTGTCTCCACTGCGCTCATCATGGTCGCTTTCCCACCATACGCGATCGTCGAATACAAGTACCAGGTCCCGGTCGGCGTCAAAAGAAACTTCGTCGATCGACACGGAAGCTGTTCCCTCTTTGAATGATGGGCGCCGTGTCCTCCGGGGGAATTTTGAAAGGAGTTCGCGAACCGGTTGATCAATTCGCGTCGGCGCCGGGAGTTCTTCAATGGGTTCAACATCGGCCGGAACGTCCGGAATTTCCGGGGCCGGAGCCCGGCGAACCTGCATCGTTGCATCGCGGCTACCGGCGTAGAGCCCGACTCCCACCACCATGGCCGAAACGAGGATCGCCAGGAAGGGAAGATGGCGAAAAGGCGTTTCGGGGGGCAGGTCCGCGGAACGCACAACGCTCCAGGCCGAACGAAGAAGACGCTTCAATTCGCAAAAAAACTCTCGGATCCACACCAGCATGAACGTGTCGGGCTGCGGCCGCTTACGGGCTCTCCATGCTCGCTGCCGGTTCCGGTACGACGATGGAGACGGCACGTAGATCCGGTTGAAGGAGTTCTGCGGCAACTTGTTGAATATCCTGGGGACGCACTGCCTGCAGACGTTCGCTTGTCTTGAATGAATGGAGGTACCCCAACCCGTACAGTTCATTCAATGCGCAGGTCTGCGCAAGTCTGCCGTTATCCTGAAGTCCCTTTTGATAGGAAGCGATCAGCTGGGCGCGGGAACGGGACAGTTCTTCCTCGCGAAGTCCTTCGGTGGACACCCGCTCTATTTGCTCGTCCAGGAGCCCTTCGACTTCCTCCAACACTTCCGGCCTCGTTCCGGTGTAGAAGACCACCGAACCAGGTTCACGGCCCGCCCTCATGTAGGCGCCGGCGTAGTAGGCCAGGCCACGCTTGTCCCTGATCTCAATCATCAGGTCGGAGGACAGGCCGCTCAATGCGTTCTCGAGGATGTTGAGCGCATCGACGCGGGAGTCGAGTACGTCCACCCCGGGGAATCCGATCAGGAGGATGGCCTGTTCTTTCGGCTCTTCTCGACTTTGTCTCGCCGGGAGTTGCGGTGATGGTTGTGCGGTATCCGGGGTCATCTGCGGCCCGGAGGGGGCGGCGATCAGGATGCGTTTTGCGAGTTTTGTGGCCCGCTCAACGGAAATATCTCCGAATATGGAAAGAACGATATTTGAAGACACCACGAGTTCCCGGTGCAGTGCGAGAAGGTCGTCTCGCGAAATTTTTTCGACGCTCTCCAGGGTACCCGCGGGAATCCAGCTGTAGGGGTGGCCTGGAAACAGCATGTCCCGCAATTGCTGCTGTGCCTGAAACATGGGACGTTCCATTTGCTGACGAACTGCCGCAAGCTGGATATCCCTCTGTTTGTCCATCTCATCCTGTGGAAACCCGGGGCCAACGAGGCAATCACCCAGGATCCCGGCGAAGGCGTCGACATCATCACTGAGACATCGCGCGGTCAGTCCGAAGCTGTTCCGTCCGGAGTACGGTTGGAGGCGGGCCCCGATGGATTCGATGCTTTCTGCGATTTCCGAAGCGGTCCGCGTGGCGGTGCCCCGGGTCAGCATGTCTGCCATGAGTTGTGTGACGCCGGCGCGTTCAGATTCTTCAGAAAGCAATCCGCCGCCGGATGCCACCGCGAAATACACGAACGGAAGCCGATGGTCCTCCCGAACAAGCAGTGTGGATCCGCCGGGTAGAGCGATTCGAACCGGCAGCATCTCCTCGCCGCTTTCGGAACTCTCCTGTTCCGGTTCAGCCTGTTTATCCGGAGAAAGGATGACGGTTGTTCGGTTCTCCGGACGAAGATACCGGTCGAATACCTCCGCAAGGTCTTGCGCCGTTACGTTGTTGATGCCCGCAAGGTAGCTTTCCGAAAAGGAGGGATCTCCAGCGTAAAATTCGCCGGACGCATGGTCGCGAGCTTGTCCGGCCGCGGTTTGGAGTCCCGATAATTCGGAGACCAGGATCTGCCGTTGAGCTTTGCGGATCTCTTCTTCCGTAAAGACAGCGCTTCCCCAGTCATCAACCTGCTCCTGAATCGATTCGAGCAGTTTCTCTTCGTTTTCAGGGGGGAAAACAGCACTGAATCCGAACATACCGTTCTCTCCGGGTGTCCAGGACCAGGCATCTGCGGATACGGCTAGTTTCCTCTCCTCGACCAATTCACGAACCAGGCGCGAGCTACGGCCGCCCCCGAGAATCTTGGACAATACATCGAGAGCAGAGGTGTCGTGATGGCTCAAGGGAACCGTGTGATAGGACCATTCAAGGCGAGAGAGATTGAATGCCCCGGTTTCCCGTCCGAAGCGGGGCGACGCCTGCGGGGGTTCAACCGGAAGGACTACCGGCGCCCGGGGACGGCGGTGAAAGTCGGCGAAAAAATCGCGAATCGTGGTCTCCACTTCCCTGGCGTCGACATCGCCGACAATTACCGTGATCATGTTGTCGGGCACATAGTGAAGCCGGTAAAAATCCACCAACTCATCGCGTGTCATTCGGGTCAGCACATTTTCGTGACCAATGACGGGGTGTCGGAACGGGTGAACTCGAAATGCCGTACGCATGAGAAGTTTGTTAACGATGCGATTCGGGTCGTCCCGACCCATTGCCACCTCGCGCAGTACGACCTCACGTTCTCGAAGCCACTCCTCCTCCGGGAAGTTCGCATTCATTACCGCGTCGCCCAGGACTTCCAGACCTACGCGCCATTTGTCGCTGGGCAGAGTGGTGTGGTACACGGTGCGGTCGTAGGTCGTATAGGCATTGATGTCGCCGCCTGCGCCGTCGATCTCCTTGGAAATGCTTCCCGGCGGACGGTTGGTGGTCCCTTTGAAAAGCATGTGTTCGAGATAGTGGGAAAGCCCGCCGCCGAGGTAGTCCTGTTCGTGGATTGAACCCGTTCCCACCCAGATCTGAACCGCGACCACCGGTGCGCTGTGATCCTCCTTCACCAGGCCGATCATTCCGTTCTCGAGGACGAACTTGTGCAGCAATGCATTCGACTCGTGCAGGACATCGAGAGGGGTTTGCGCAAACGAGGCGTCGGCCGTGACGAGCTGACCCGCAATGACGAGGGTAGCGCAAAGGGCGAATCTGTGGTGAGAGTTTCCTGAAGTCATGAATTCCGCAAAGAGCATCCCGTGATGACGATTACGTTATGAGATCGAGGGTACCATGCCTCGGGCAGCACAGAATACGAAATTCAGACCTCTTCGGAATCGGCGACGCTTTTCGGAAGCTTTGTTTGCTTCGCCGATTTCTTCTTTTTCGGCAGAAACGGCTTTTGGAACGCTTCGGCGAAATCGTATCCGGATCGGAAATCATCCAGTTTGTCCTCATCCGTTTTTCCCAGGACGCCCTTCTCTACCAGGTTGAATACAATGTGGCCGAAATCGGCAGTTTCGGTGATTCCCCAGGTACTGAATACGGTTTTCGTCAGTGGACCGTACTCCTGGAGTGCGAAAGTCCGGATTCCTTCCAGTAATTCCGTCCCGGATACGTGGCGCCCCGGTCCCTCAACCGGCTTGTCGAAGTGCTTGATGGTAAAATCGAGAGCTTCGCGAATAAACCCATACGCCTGAACTTTGTAGCGCGGGTCCTCCTCGAGGATCTGGTTTAACGCTTCGTTGAATCCGACTTTTTGCATTTTGGCATCTCTACTGTCACTAAAGACGAAATCTACACTATTTGCCTCAAAATTTCCACCTATTTCACAGTTTTGGCCGGTGCCGGAGCGTCTGAGCCCTCCTGCACTCTCATGGATCGGGCCACCAGGCCGATCAGGAAAACAAGGCAGATCAGGCCCAAAACGATCTGTTCTGACCGTCGCAATGCCAGCCAGCCGGCCAGATCGGAAATCTTCATGATGCGGCGATATTCACAAGTCGGCCGGGGACCACGATAACTTTTCGGACAGTTTTACCGTCGATCCACTTCTTGACACTCGGGTCGGCCAGGGCCTCTTCCTCAAGCGATTCCGCATTCGCAGTTGCGCTTACCACAATTTTCCCCCTGTTTTTTCCGTTCACCTGAAGCACCATCTCGACCGTGTCGCGATGGAGTGCATCTGTATCCACCTCTGGCCAGGACGCGGACAGAATGCCGCCTTCATGTCCCAACTCCACCCACAGTTCCTCCGTAATGTGCGGCGCAAACGGCGAAGATAACAGTACGATCGTATCTACGGCGTGGCGGAAGACGGTTCTTACGGAGTCGGAGGCGTCGTCGGCGACTTCCAACCGGTCCAAGGCGTTCATGAGTTCCATAATCTGGGCAATGGCAGTGTTGAAGTGGAATGCGCCGTCCATGTCGCCGGTGATACTTTGAATGGATTCGTGAACCTTCCGATAAAGGTCCCGCTCCGGCGTTTCCATCGTGGATGGCATCGGCGGGGAGCCGCGCGTATCGCGAAGCAGATCCCGATGATCATACACAACCCTCCACAGCCTGCGCAGAAACCTCCACGCGCCTTCGACTCCCTTGTCATTCCATTCCGCGTCTTTTTCGGGCGGACCGATGAACAGGGTGTACACGCGGACGGTGTCCGCGCCGTATTTCTCGATAAGCTCTTCCGGACTCACCACGTTGCCTACCGATTTCGACATCTTGTACAGCTTTGAATCCTTGTCGCTCCGCTTACAGATCATACCCTGGGTAAACAGGTGCCTGAATGGCTCCTCGAATCCGATCAGATCCGCGTCGTGCAACGCCTTGGTGAAGAAGCGGGCGTACAACAAGTGAAGGATCGCGTGTTCGATACCGCCGATGTACTGATCGACCGGAAGCCAGTTGTCGCAGGCTGCTTTGTCAACCGCCTGCGTTTCATCGTCAGCGCTGAGAAAACGGAGGAAATACCAGCTTGAGTCGACGAAAGTGTCCATCGTGTCGCTTTCGCGCTTCGCGGGTGATCCACAGGCCGGACATGTCGTGTTCATGAATTCTGCCGAAGCTCGAAGCGGAGATTCCCCGGTGGGTTTGAATTCGACGTCCACGGGCAGCAGAACCGGGAGGTCGGACTCCGGTACCGGCACCGCGCCGCAGGTTTCGCAGTACACGATCGGGATCGGAGCGCCCCAGTATCTCTGGCGGCTGATTAACCAGTCCCGCAATCGGTAGTGCACTTGCGGTCCGCCGAATCCATGGGTCTCCGCGTAGGCAGCCATTTCGGGTATCGCATCGCGGTTCCGCATTCCTTCGAAAGGTCCTGACTCAACAACCACCCCGTCTTCCAGGTACGCCTCTTCCATCGAGTTCAAATCCAGAGACCGGTTCTCGTTTTGGATAGAGATTCGAATCGGCAACTTGTACGTCTTCGCGAAGGCCCAGTCTCGGGTGTCGTGCGCGGGAACGGCCATTACCGCGCCGGTTCCGTATTCCATGAGGACATAATCCGCCACCCAGAGTGGGATCGTTTCACCGTTGTAGGGGTTGACCACGTACCGTCCCGTGAACACCCCGGTTTTCTCGAGAGTGTCCGAGGTTCGTTCGATGGTGGACCTTCGGGCCGCCTCCCGAACGTATTTCAGCACCGCGGCCTCGGTCTCCAGGCCGCTGATCAACTGCTGCAATCCCTTGAACTCAGGAGCGAGAACCATGTAGGTGCAGCCGTAGATAGTGTCGACCCTTGTGGTGAAGCATGGAATAACGTTTGCCGGATCCGCTCCTTCGCTTTCCCTTTCCTGAAGCCTGAAATCGACCCGGGTGCCTTCGCTGCGGCCGATCCAGTTCTTCTGCATGGTTCGCACGCGGTCCGGCCATCCATCCAGTTTGTCCAGATCGTCGACCAGCCTCTGGGCGTAGGACGTGATCTTGAAGAACCACTGCTCAAGACTTTTTTGCTCCACCGTGGATTCACACCGCTCACAAGCGCCGTCCACGACTTGCTCATTGGCCAGCACCGTTGCGCAAGACGGGCACCAGTTCACCGGCGCCTCCGCCTTGTAGGCCAATCCAGTCTCGAAGAGCTTCAAGAACAGCCATTGTGTCCACCGGTAATAATCGGGCAAACACGAAGTCACTTCCCGATCCCAATCGTAGCAGCAACCCCAGGAGCGAAGTTGCCGTTTCATCACCTTGATATTGGCAAGGGTTGATTCCCGGGGATGAATGCCCAGTTTGATAGCCGCATTCTCCGCGGGCAGACCGAAGGCATCCCATCCCATCGGGGTGAGAACGTGAAGTCCCCGCATTTTTTTGTACCGTGCGACGGCGTCCCCGATGATGTAGTTCCGGCCATGCCCAACGTGCAACGTGCCGGAGGGGTACGGGAACATCATCAGGCAGTAGTACTTACGTTCCGTTTCCGATAGATCTGTGTGAAACAGACCCTCTTCTTCCCAATACGACTGCCATTTCGGCTCAATTTCGTTGAATGGATATTTTTCTTTCATCGCGTATTCTTACGTCCGGCGTTCCCTGGAGATTCGGGCTAAAAAAACACAGGCGGCGAGGCTGTGTCACGTCCAACATGAAGTCCGCACTTGTCTCTCGCTGGAGTTTTCAATCTGCGAATCTCTTTTTGCGCTGTAAAGCGCTGTTAATAAGATAGTAATGCGGACAGGCTTGGGCCGCCCGCCGGGCTCGACTTCCTGGGCTTTGAAGAACATCCCTTTGACGCCATACAACGAGCCATCCCTTTCATTTTTGCGAATAATACACCCAAATCACAAAATGGAGTCGAAATTCTACGTAACTTTAGCAATTTGGGCTACTGGGGGCCCATCTGTGTACGCAACAAGGGGGGAGGATAGGGGGGCGAGCCGATTCGCTCGGGTAGAAACGTGGCATCCTCTCTGCTTACGGATAACCAGCACAATTATATGTACCCAGCAATTGTGCCGTACGTGGAAAACGAATTGATGACCGAATCTGTCCTAGAGAGCACGGCGGGTCTTGCCGGAGCGCACCCCCCTGCAGATGGTGTGCAGGCGATCCCTATCCGGGTTTTGTTGGTTGAGGACGAACCCCTCTACGCAAAGCTGGTCATGCATCGACTCACCGCGTTCAGCGCGATGCCGATGCGCCCTGTCCATGTCTCCTCTCTTACCGATGCAATCAGCCATCTCTCCGCGACGCGGGTCGATGTGGTGTTGCTGGATCTGATGTTGCCCGAGAGCTGCGGGATCGACACCCTGGTGCGCGTGAGGGAAGTGGCACCGCATGTTCCCGTGGTCGTTCTTACCGGGCACGGAGTCGACGACCTGATTTCTGATGCTTTGCGGAACGGGGCACAGGACTATTTGACCAAGGGGAATGATGAAGGTCTGGTCGTTCGCTCTATCCGGTACGCGATCGAGCGGTGTCGTGCCCGCGAGGAGTTGGAGAAATCCCAGGCCTCCCTGCGGCAGACGCAGGCGCAACTCTTACAGATCGATAAGATGGATTCAATCGGCCGGCTCGCGGCCGGGATTGCTCACGAAGTTCGCAATCCCCTCGCGGTGATTCAGATGGGAATCGATTTCCTGAAAAAATCCGCCGTCGAACTGTCTGAAGACATCGCCGAAACATTTAATGACATGGAAAGCGCAGTTGACCGTTCCTACGGAATCATCAAGGGATTGCTGGACTTTTGCGTGCCCACAGAAATGCACTGGGAGTCTCTTTCCATCAATTCATGCATCTGTCAGATCATGCCCATGTTTCGACACGAAATTCGAAAGCACGAGATAGAATTTGTTCCGGAGTTGGACGGATCGCTGCCCAACTTGATGCTGGATCGCAACAAGATCAAGCAGGCGCTACTTCACCTGGTGCTGAACTCGATTGATGCCATGCCGGAAGGCGGGGTCCTCACGGTGTGCACCTTTGCTCGGCCGCTGTATCAGCCGAAGGAAGGGGCCGCCAAGCCCGCTCTCGACGAGCCCGGGCAATACGCCGTGACGGTGGAAATCTCCGACACCGGGTGTGGAATTCCCGAAGAGGTGCTCTCCAAAATTCATGACCCGTTTTTCACGACCAAGCCGGTTGGTAGCGCCACGGGGCTGGGACTCAGCATCACGAAGAATATTGTCGAGTTACACGGAGGACGGATCGAAGTGAAGAACAGGAAAGAGGGAGGGGTGCGGGCCGCCATAACTTTTGTGCCCTAAAGGAGACTTGTCGATGAAATTTACACTATGGAAGAAGAAAGAAAAACCCGTAAAAGTAGGTTCGGAGAAGGCCACAACCGTCTTCAGTTCCAACACCGGCAAGAAATCCTCTACGGATGGCGGGCGTGAGATTCGCGTGCTGATGGTAGATGACGAGGAGGGATTTGCCAGGTTAACGAAACGGAACCTGGAAGCGCATGGTGGATTTACCGTTCACACTGAAAATCGGGCAAAGAATGCGGTTCCTGCGGCGCAGACTTTTCAACCGGACATCATCCTGTTGGATGTAATGATGCCGGATGGAGACGGCGGAGAGGTCGCCTCGAAGCTTGCGGAACAACCGGATCTGAAAGACGTGCCGATCATGTTTCTGACTGCCGCGATAAAAGGCTCAGAGCTCGGGCACAAACCCGGAGGATTCATCGGAGGCCGGTTCTATATCGCAAAGCCGGTTTCAACGGATGAATTGGTGGGATACATCAACCAGCATGTGGTTACGGCCTGACGGTCATGATTTCGAATCAGCAAGCCGGAAATAAGTCGGGCGACGCGCGCACCGTCGCGCGGTTGGTGACGAACATTGCATTCTGGCAGGGAATGATGTTCTTCATGCTGGTCTGCATGATATGGGTCAATGAGGTGCTGGATCTTCCCCGCGTCATCTACAATGCAGCCCCATCGGGCATCGACTACTTCGGCGCCGGTCTCTTGAGCGCAGGAATTGTGATTGTGGGATTTGTCACCACGGCGCATACGTACCTCCAACAGCAGCGAATCTTGAGAGGAATCATCGTGTGTTGCTCCTATTGCAACAAGGTTCGGGTGGAGCACAAAGACTGGCAGGAAATGGAACACTATGTGTCGCAGAAGACGCGCGCTACTTTTTCGCACGGTGTTTGCCCGGACTGCTACGGAAGCGTCCGCGATGAAATGGATATTGCCGTCAATGAAAGCCAACACGAAATGATCGGCAACCTCGTGGCACCCTCAAACGAAACCCAGGTCGACGCCGCGTCGGAACCCGCTTGAACGTCCGGAACAAAGGACGACGCCCGCGCAGCTGATTCGCATTTTTCCCGGTCCGTATCCTGGACGCCGGATACCCTTGACTACGGAAGTTTTCCAACCACTCGGTACGTCCTCTGGGTCGAAAATTCTGAATCAAAGACCACCATGCTCCCGCCGGGGCCGAAGGCATGACTGGGAGTCGGGCACCAGCCGTCCGTGACCAGGTTGGTGGTCCACTGCAAGCTGTACTCCGCTCCGGCCTGGCTCGCAAAGGACGCCCCCGGTGCGTCCCCCGCACTTACCGCATCGAAGGGAATAGGCGGTGACGGCGGACCGATGATGGTAACCGGATCTTCGCCATACAGGATCCCTTCGACATATCCCGCGCCGCCTACTTTGCGGTAGTTGAAGGACAGGCGCTCGCCCGGCATCATCGCAATGTTCTGAAGGTTGGTCTCGACGCCCAGATCAAGTCCCACGTCAATCGTGAGCGCACCGGAGCTGAACGAGTAAAGCAATGTCGGATTGCCTGCCGCATCATAGTGATGGACCTCGGCACGGGTGCCCCCGGTGGTATCAGTGGCATCGAGCACCAGCGTCCCGTCGAAGCTGTAATTGGCGCCCCCGGCCGGAACGTTGGGTGTGTAGATCATGATTGCGTTTGCCTGATCCCCGCCGGACCACAGTGTTGGCTGGTTTGCATTGATCAAGTGCCTGGATGCGGGTGGCTCTCCCGGGTTTCCATGAAATGTGCCGTTTTCGAACGCCTCACTGGATCCACCGCCACTGGTCGATTCCCAGCGTTCTCGCACGCTGCTCCACTGCTGTGTGCGCATGCCGAAATAGTTCCCGAACGGATTGTTTCGATGGTGCCGCCAGGCTCCGCCGTCGACATCTACAAAGCCCGGATCCGGCTCCTCGCCGTCCGCGACGCCAATGTCCGGTCCCGAAAACCACGGCACCTCGCGGGCCCTGAGTCCCGTCGTGTATCGGTAGCTGGTATTTGCGTTTGCTTCCGCGTCTAACAGCACTGTCATGTCAACACCCGAACCGGACAAAGTACCCGCATCTGTCCAGGACCCGGCGGCCAGACTACTCTCGGACTGAATCGTGTACTCGGTCCCGGCCTGGCTGGCCAATGTCATGGACGCTGCACTCGCGACCACGTTGGTTATTACCGCCACGTCCGTGGCCGGCCCGGTAATTGTGACCCCGCTTACGTCACCGCGAAGTTCTCCCGAAGCCCCAACTTTTCGGCATCTTAGAAGAAGTCTGTCGTTCGCCTGCATTTCGATCGCGCCCAGCGCCGACTCGATTCCCAGGTTCCACTCGGTGTGATTCGGTTGCCCGAAAAAAACATTGTAGGCGAAACGCGCGACTTCCACCCCAACGGTGGAAAGACCGCATCCCTGGTGAAAGACTTCGGCCCGGATTTTGACTTCACCTACGGAATTCAGATTCGTCCCATTCAGAAACAGGGTTCCACTCATCGAATATTCGCCCGCTACCGGCGCCGAGAATACGATAATAGAATCCGTCTGATCGCCATTAGAATACAGGCAGGGACCCGCCTCGTAGGCCGAACTCGCTGAGGCGAAGCCCGGTGACTCCCAGCGATTTCGAGCGACTGACCAGGCATTCAACAACATGGCGTCAAATCCGTTCCCCGGACTACTGCCCCGAACGCATTGCCAGTTCGCGCCATTGGCGTCGGTGAAGATGCCCGGTTGCTCGTCCCCAACGCCGGCGTCTGCCCCCGTAAAAAACGGGATATTGTATACAACATTGGTAGCGTGAGCTGAAGGTGCAGCCACAGTCGAAACGAGAATCAAAGTGCTGACGATGGTCCATTTCAAGGCTTCAGAAATCATTATGTTTCTCCGGTTGGTCTGTTTTATATCCGCAATACTAACCCAGCTCGGAGCCCACAACCAACAATCACAATTGAAACCCACGCGCTGCTCCGATTTCCCTGAAAAATCGCATATTGACTGGCCGCAGTCAACTATTTCCCCATTTCGCTCAGCCCCGGGCAAGCGCGCTGTTTTCTTTCAGGGATCGATCTTCTATTCGTTTTAGGAGCAGGTTCAGGCCGAATTGATAAGTTTGAAGTAGTTTGTGCGCAGTCTGATCGAGCGAGAGATGCCTTATAGATCTGCTTCTTGATGCGTGATATCCGGTTTCATCGTGTAGCTTGAGGTCCCCATCAGACGGTTGCCGATAGAGAAAGAGATTTGAAATTGCAAAATGTTCCGATTTCATTTTTCAAAGTGTGCCAAAGTCCTCTATTTGTTACTTGAACGATTCGAGCCAACTGCCGAAAGCCATTGAGTTCGAGTTTCTAGTTAAAGGTACAGAGAGTCAGTAGAATTCAAGAAATAGAGGAATCATGCCGATCAGAAGAAGACAGACGATCTTGTTCATAGGAGATAGCATTACCGATTGTGGAAGGAGGTTGGAATCTGCACCGCTGGGCAACGGGTATGTAAAGTTGTTTGCGGATATGCACCTGGTTCGGAATCCAGGAAAGGAAATCACCGTGATCAACAAGGGGATCAGCGGAGATACCGTGGCGGGGCTTAACAACCGTTGGCATGATGACGTGATTCGCAACCGGCCTGACTGGGTTTCCATAAAGATTGGAATCAACGATTTGCACCGAAATTTCGACGAGAGTGCCGAATCATTTTCCATGGACCCATTCCTCAAATCATACACTGAAATCATGGAGCGCACCCGGAGCGCGCTACCGTCCTGCAAGATGTTGTTGATCGACCCATTCTTCATAAGCACGGATCGCTCCCCCGAATCCTTCCGAAGCCTTATTCTGAAGCGACTCCCTGCGTACTGCCGGGTTGTGAAGGATCTCAGTCGGGAATATGGGACATTACATGTCAAAACCCACGCAATGTTTCAGAGACTTCTCAAGGTGCATGAGCCTGACGTTTTTTGTCCTGAGCCCGTCCACCCCAACCTGACCGGCCACTTCGCCATCGCCGAAGCAGTCTACGCCACCCTACAACGCGGCTAACCAAACAAAGCGCCCATCTCCAGCCCCCCCTCCCTTAAAATGCAGATATAGCAGATATAGGGCCAGACCCTATATATGTTGACGGGGTGGAAGGGGGTTGATAGAGTTGGGGGAATGAGGATGCGTAGAGTCATTGGTGATCCGGGGTCGGCGTATCATTGCGTTTCGCGAGTTGTGGACCGTCAGATGGTGCTTGGGGATGTGGAGAAAGAGAAGTTCCGTAGCATGATGCGCAACGCGGAGTCTTTTTCAGGGGTGCGGATCCTGACCTATGCGATTCTTTCAAACCACTTTCATATCCTGGTTCAGGTGCCGCGTCGAAAGGAACTTTCGGATGATGTTCTGCTGCAACGTCTTGGCTACTTGTACAGCCGGACGTATGTGAAGGAAGTTCGCAAAGAGCTTACAGCACACCGGGAAAAGGGAAGAGAAAGGCAGGCCGAGGAACTGAGGCAGCGGTACCTTTACAGGATGTACGATCTCTCGGAGTTCATGAAGACGCTCAAGCAGCGCTTTACGCAATGGTATAACTGGAATCATGAGCGTGAGGGGACGCTTTGGGAGGCGCGTTTCAAGAGTGTATTGGTGCAGTTCAAGCCCGGAGCCCTGAGCACGATGGCAGCGTACATCGATCTCAATGCGGTGCGCGCAGGGCTCGTCGAGGATCCGAAGGATTACCGGTTCTGCGGATACGGGGAGGCGGTTGCGGGAATCCGGTGGAGTAGAAAGGGGCTCAGTGCTGTCCTTGGCGAAAGCGCAAGAGGCTGGCGCCGGGTCTCCGCGGGGTACCGGCAGATGCTTTATGCGAAAGGGGAGGGGTCGGAGAACCGTTACGGGATCTCGGCTCAGAAAGTGCGTCAGGTGATGGAAGAAGGGGGACGGCTGAGCCGCCACGAACTCATGCAGTGCCGCGTGCGGTACCTGAGCGATGGAGTAGCACTGGGCACTAAGAATTTCCTTGAAGAAGTTTTCGCGAAGCACCGGGATCAATTCGGCCCCAGGAGAAAGACCGGGGCGAGACCGATGAAATACGGCGACTGGGGAGGACTCTGCACCCTGCGGGATCTGAAATCGCGAGTCGTGCAAAGATCCAGCCCGTAAATCACTTCGATCGATTCGCGAGAAACGATCTGGATC
>Ga0315336_1001300_pt1 | contig 50852 bp, 44 predicted proteins | sample ASW5metaG_FD_204512 | JGI IMG/M metagenome (GOLD analysis project Ga0315336, IMG submission 204512) | Ammonia-oxidizing marine archaeal communities from Monterey Bay, California, United States - ASW #5 | ecosystem: Environmental > Aquatic > Marine > Intertidal zone | place: USA: California...
CCGATTGTGGGGCGATTCCGTCCATGTCGATTTTTGTCGCGGCAGTTCTCGCGTTCCCATCGTTACTTTGGAAAAAAGGCGTGGGCATATTCGGAGGACTTACCGCGTTATATTGCATCAACGTTGGGCGACTCTCGACCTTAGCCTTCATTGGAGCCATCGACCCGACGGCTGACAAGAAGTGGTTCAATTTCATTCACGAATACGTCTGGCAAGGAATCTTTCTCGTTTTTGTGGTCGCTATTTGGATGATTTGGATTGAACTGTTCATCAAGGTGCGTCGTTCATGAAATCGTTTTACGAACGCCATCCCGTCATGATGTTTGTACTCCGGTTTATTCTAATCGCTCCTTTTGTTCTCTCCATCTGGTGGTATTTTTCCCCGAAATATGCCTGGCTCTTGGGTCAAATGACGGGAGCCTGCATCAATCTATTCGGCGATGTTCCCATCGATGCAATGGAAGTCCGAACGCTTGAAGGGTCTGTCCTGAATACGGATATCATTTTGGAGTTCGGGAGTGGCGACAAAAAATTCCCGATCCACATTTCCCGTTTTATGAACAACATTTCTCCCTTCATCGCGTTGGTTCTCGCTTCACCGAGCGTCGCTTTTTTACGAAGGATTAAGATTTTGGCCGGCGGCATCGTTATTCTGATTCTGGGACAGATATTTTTCCTGGTGACCGCGTTTTTATTCGCGCAGGAAATCGCCCGCGCGACCGAAATTCCGACCGCTTTCGGACTGTTCCTGATGACGCTTCCGTTCATGTTATGGATTGTTTTTGTCTATTGGGAACGATTGGCCGAATACATCGCCGACGCGATGCCGGATGAAGACGCAACAGAAGAAACCACAACGACCGACGAAGAAGGAACGACCTGATGTCTGAACGACTCACAGGAAAACGAATACTGGTCACCAACATCAATCAATACATGGGGCAACCGGTATCCGAAGTCTTAAAAGACGAAGGTGCCGAGGTGATTACGTCCGACGATGATTTAACTCAGCCGGGCGCAGTCGACAAACTCGTGGAATCAACGGGGCACATTGACGTGCTGGTAGCGAATCTGGCCGAAACCAATTGGTGGGATGCATTGGTACAGGATATCAAGGATGACGAATGGTTGACGTACTTCGACGAAATCGTTCACCCCTTGATGCGTCTCGTTCGCGCCATTACGCCTCAAATGGTCGAACGCAAAGCCGGAAAGATAGTGGCCATTACCTCCGCCGCTCCGCTCCGTGGGATTCCCAAAGCCACGGGATATTGCGCCGCCCGCGGAGCACAGAATGCCTTTGTCCGGGCCGCCGGATTAGAACTCGCGCGGAACAATATTCAATTCAATGCGATCGCGCAGAACTATGTTGAGAACGTTACCTACTACCCGCCGGAACTCCTTGCGAATGAAGAAATGATGAAACGGATGTTGAGTGTCATTCCAGCGAAACGTCTCGGCAAAGGTGAGGAAACCGGTCACCTTACCGCCTTTCTTGCATCGGAAGATTCAAACTTCATTGTGGGGCAAATTATACCATTCTCGGGGGGATGGGCGACCTCAACGTAGCCCCTCACTCTCTCTCAGGAAATAGAATTCACATGTGCCCCTCGGGCTAGAAAAAAGGAAAAAGATAGTCATGTCATTGCCAACGATTTTGGAAAATTTAAGAGTGCCCGCCATCGGTGCACCGTTATTCATCATCTCTCAACCCGATCTCGTGATTGCTCAGTGTAAATCCGGGGTGGTTGGTTCGTTTCCGGCGTTGAATGCGCGACCGGCACCTATGCTGGGCGAATGGCTGGATCGAATAACAACGGAGTTGGGCGAGTACAATGAAGCCAATCCTGATCGACCTGCTGCCCCGTTCGCTGTCAATCAGATCGTTCACAAATCCAACGACCGCCTCATGCACGACGTCGAAATGTGCGTGAAATATAAAGTGCCCGTTGTGATCACTTCTCTCGGCGCACGAGGAGAGGTCAACGAAGCGATTACTTCCTACGGCGGCATCGTACTCCACGACATCATCAACACATTTTTTGCCCACAAGGCGTTGGAAAAAGGCGCCAGTGGACTGATTGCGGTGTGTGCCGGAGCCGGGGGACATGCGGGAAAGTTATCCCCGTTCGCCCTCATCCAGGAAATCCGTGAATTTTTCGACGGTCCTTTGGCGTTGTCAGGTTCTATCGCGACCGGGAATGCGGTTGCGGCCGCTCAAGCCATCGGCGCGGACCTGGGATATATCGGTTCCGCGTTCATCTCTACACACGAAGCCAATGCGGTCGATGGGTACAAAGATATGATTGTCGATTCTCACGCCGACGACATCGTCTACTCAAACTTATTCACGGGAGTCCACGGAAACTATCTGGCACCGTCCATCGAGAAAGCCGGTATGAATCCACTGGACCTTCCCGAAAGCGATCCGAGCAAAATGAATTTCGGTAGTGCTGAGGGGCCTAAAGCGAAAGCGTGGAAAGATATCTGGGGCTCGGGGCAGGGGATAGGAGCCATCAAAGAACGGACGTCGGTTGCGGAATTCGTTGACAAGCTTGAAGCTGAATACCTGGGCGCAAAAGAGGCCCTCCAAAATCGCCGGGCGTTTCAAGAAAGCTAGAACTAGGTTGTTGTCGAGGTTGCAGCGTGTTCCATCGGTAAAGACTTACGGGCACGTCTTCCTTTCCAAAATGGTGAATTCCACCAACGCTGTTCTACGCCATAATAATGATTTCGATTCTTCAAATACTCTTCAAAATTGTCGACGATATACGCGTCAAATACTTCCAGAGAATTGGAATCTCCATTCACCTGTCCGTGGATAGCTCGCGCGGCCTCAATCCCGTCCGATAGTGATTTGAATATTCCCTGAGAGGAAATCGGATCGAAAGCCGAAGCAGCGTCGCCAACCGCTATCCAACGCCGACCGGAAGGGTGGTCCAGAAGATACGAAATCGCCGGGGCCGGGACCACACGGCTTTCAACAAGTTCAGTGCGGTCCATTAAAAGAGAAAGGTGTTTTGTGTTTGCTAAATGAGTCATAAAATGTCGCTCATCGCGTAATACCATTTCTTTGACTATACGAGGTTCACTCGCAACGGCAACCGCCAATCGATTATTGGGCAATTTCGCAGCATACCACCACCCGTATTCTACCGCTTCCAGTACTGTCAATGCCGGAAATGAATCCTTCGGTACTCCATGAAAAAAGCCACATACGCAGATCAGTTGATCCAGGACTCTTTTTTCCGCGCCGGCATGTTGAGCAAAGCCTGAGCCGCATCCCGTTGCATCGACGACCCGTCGCGCACGGACGGTTCCTGAACCTTTCCGGTTGGAACTGAACTGGATTTGGAACCCGTCGTCGTCGGCTTTGTGAGTTTCATATCGAGTACCTGTCACCAACTTTACACCACGGTCACGGGTCACTTTCGACAGAAAGTGGTCGAAGCGACGTCGATCCAAGTGCCATCCATTCCCATACGGATTATAAACAAAATCGTTGTACCCCAATTCATCCGCACCCCACGACGAACAACTTCCCAAATTTGGTTCATGTTTCTCGCGATCAAACTCTTCCAAAATTTCCAAATCGCGAAATAACAACCGGGTGTTGGGCGGTATACATTCTCCAAAACGGGTGGCACTGTAATCGCCGCTCTCGAGGACGAGAATTCGGTAGTCATCTAATAATCGCAGCGCCATCGCCGTAGCGCATCCGGCGGGCCCGCCACCGAGTATTACCACGTCGAAAGAGTTTTGATTTTTTAGTAGTGACTCGTTCTTCATTATCGAGTTACGATCGATCACAAGTCCTACTCAGTGTACCGTTCCTTGTCCAGAGATCATCGCTCCCGGCGTCAATCTCGAATGGGATGTGAGCCACAATTTACTACTGTTCAAGAGTTTTCCGTTGGTGCTGGGTTGAGTGGCCTCGAGTGGGCATTGATTCGTAATCCAGGCGATAGCGATTTCTCTCCCGGTTTTGCCTCCCGTATTCGGTATGACTCCGCTAAACGCATCGCCCATTCCGCCAGCGGGGGCAAGCAAGTCCGTAACGAACGGGCTTTCATCTGGCCGCCCGGGGATAATCCAATTATTTTCTTTGTTTGAGAGTGCTCCCATGAAATCGATCGGCTCCTGGTCGAACCAATCAGCGATTGGTCTTTGTATTCCGTGTGGGTCCACAAGCTTAATATTTTTGTGTTGCACGACATCAGTTTGGCGTTCTTTGAGTGTCTTGATTAGTTCGATCATGTTATTGATCATCCTTGAAGTAGAATCTGGTCGCGACTCGGTTTCAGTTTGAGTTAACGAGGTCGTCCAATCTTTCCAAAGCTGTATTTCATCATCCGAAAATACCCTGAACATGGGCCCGGTTTCGAATTCCAGTAGACTAAAAAATTTGCTATTTTTCGGGTCGCCCGGAATGATGTATCCGGCTTCCTAGAGCGATTTCAAGAAGCCTTCCGGATCGGAAAACCAATCATTTATTTTTCTTGCACCGATTTGATTTGTATCGTGGTTGTATCGCCCGTATTCCGCCTTGTCTTTCACCAGTTCGATCATTTGTTCGTGCAAGGAGGGTGGATTTGAAAGCAGGTTTTGTAAATCTCCGCCAAACGTTCCAAGGTCTTCGAACGCGACGTATCCATTCCAAATTCTTCTCCAGGCTGCTTGAAGGGCTTCTTCGCCTCCCGTGGTTCTGATTTGCTCCAGGTAGAGTTCTATAGCATCCACGGCTCGACGACCATGGCCGTCCGCAGCATTGTCGATTCCTACATGCATCCGGTAAAAATGCGGGTTGAAACCATAGTATTCGAAAAGCTTGATGGTGTTTTTCAATTCGAGAACAGACCATTCCAGTTGAAGGGTCATTCCGATGATTTCTGGTAGGTATTCTTCTGTAAATTGGGAAATGGCGAGTTCGAATGCGCCAATAGTGAATGCAGAATCGAGGAACCTGTTATCCATTGCGAATTCGCGACTATAAACGGCAGGGGGATAGAACCCGGCATCGTGGCACAGATCGAGATAGATATTGCAATGATTCATGGATGGAATACCGTTTCCTCGTTCGTCCTCGAGAATCGAAAATAGTAATGCCATTACTTCGTTGATAGGTCCGACGGTGGATACATTCCGAAGCCAGGCACCATCCATCAAATCGAAAGGGGCCAATTGAATAATTCGTTGAATCACGTCGTCGCGATTTTTGAACAGCGGATCGGTCGCAGGCTCGTACCCTTCCTCTTGTTCATCCAAGGATCGATAAATGTCGTCCAACCGGTCCTTGAAGAGTTTCGGAGTGTAGTCGAAGAATCTTCCCAGCGGGTGAATCGTACTTTTACCGGGACCGACGGGGTCTCCGTTCGAAAATTGTTCCGCCCATTCGAGGGATGAGTCCACAAATACTTTCGCGCGGCGTAAAATTTTGGGATCGATGTCGTCTTGTTGCAACTCGTAGAAAAGGGTTCTCTCCACGGGCGGGAAATTTGGCCAAGGGGCCACCGATTCCATCGGTCCAGACACTTTTAATTGACTTTCTACTTCCAGGAAGTATTTGTCATCGAATCTAGAGAGATCAACGGTATCAATAGCCGCGCCCTGTAAAACAACGCCAATATCGAACCAATTTTTTACCATATCTAGCCGGTCCGCGTAGATTCCGGAACTTCCTCCTGATGAACCCGTGGTTCCGTGTCCGCGCACAGAGTAACGTCTATCGCTTTCGATTGAGGAAACGACTTCGGTTGCAACGAAATCAATATAAGCCTCTTTATTCTTTTTTACGAAATCGCCAATAGCGTCACTAATCGCATCGGAAATGTTTTCCGGACTCGTGAACGGTTCATCTGCAATGCCTTGGACATCGTCAATTACTTGCCGTGCTACTTTCTCATCCAAACCGCCGATGGAACCGGAATTGACTTGATTGAGTAACTCATTGATAGAGTTCGCAGTAATCGTGAATGTGGAAGCGACTTCATCGGCTAATCGAACGGCGAAACTTCTTTGTGCCGGCCATGACCAGTAAAAGGATTTGTCATTGGTTACTGGACTCGTAGGGTGTACGGCGCACGAATTGTAATCCGCGTGCCATGGTATTGCCATGAATTTTGACGTGTCACCTGGTTCTACGCCTGCAGAATTGTCGGAGCAGGGAATATATCCTTCCGTCAGGAAAGGTTCCTTTTTTCGTGCCGATTTGTAATCCAATTTCTTGTGTTTAATTCGAAACGGGCCAGTTTCCTTCCAATTCTCGTAGTATAAATCTTTCTGCCGTACGGTAAATGTCATATCGATTCCCGGGCTAAAACGGCCTCCCAAACAATTCATAAGCGATGCCTTATCCAAAATTTCTCCGGGACCGAGGGGTTGTTTCTTTTCGGTACATTGATCGGTGTGGGCTTGGGACAGGAAGTGATACTGTGTCTTGGTCGGTGTCAAAAACGATTGACCCGAGTCACCTAATGCCAGGGGCATTTTTGATTCGACGGAACTCTCCCCAGGCTTCCGAATGAATTCAAAAAACGGATAATCCTTTAACGTGGTGAGCTGCCCGAAAGAATCATGTTGTTTTTCCGCATTGTCCGGTAGGTTCGTTGTCCATTGTTGTAAGGCTACGCTCTGTAAAAAAGGCCCGATGTCTTGGACGAAGTTGATTTGATATTCGGGATTAAAGCCGTCTATAAAGCCTTTTTTACTTTCATCGTACAGATCGGGGTTCAAATTTAGTTTCCGAACAAACGTGTCGTAAAATTCGTCCCATAAACTAACGTTATTCAGAATCTGAGGTGCGTAAGCCGGATCGGCAGTTACCACCCATGCCCCTTCGGTCTCCTGAATACTGCCGTCATCGAATATGATCGTCGCTGTAACCGGGCCGTCGGAGGTGTCGTCAAACCAACCGTCGTTGTCGGTGTCATTGACCATTTCATTTCCCCATGAGCATCCTTTTCCGTAGCCGCCTGCAACATGCAAATGGCCATTTGGGTCGGTTTGAATAGTGCCTAGAGAATCGATATCGCCGATCGGGCATTCCAAGTTGTCAAAGCTATCGCCAGGAAAAGATACGGGATAATCGCAGGATTCGATTTTTTTTGACTTTGAATCGAAATATTGCGGAGCGGTGTGTCTATCTAATTGAACCGCCTTTTTACTGGACCCCGATACCGCTCTAGGTCCTGGATCGATGACCATTCTTTTGAGCCGTGCTTTTCCTGTGACTAATGGATTACGCAGTGGTGGGTATTTCGGAGAATCTTTACCCGCTTCATATGCGGAAATGATTGACTCGTCGCTCTTAATATTTGGATTTTCCAACACGTAGGTGGCGCACTTTTTATTGGCTACATGGACCGTCCAAAAGATATCTTCCACGACTTTCCCGTCAATTTTACTTTTGACTTTGACTTCCACACCGGCGCCCGATGGATATTGATTGGCTCCTTTGGGGTAGTGGAAAATTTTGAACCGTGCGGCCTGCCTTTTCAATGCTCCAAATTGGTCGCGGATATCACTACTGGAAATCGGAACCGAACCGGAATCTCTTTTTACGGGGAGGCCGCCGACCAGACCGTTGTCGTTCGCGGGATCCGTTTCCGTTAGCCCCGTGAGTGTTTCTGGAGCCAAATTGTATCCGTCGCTGTTTCCTACCCGAGCAATTCCAATAGAAGGATGAATTCGAAAGCTGTTGTTTTGTTTCATGGTATTCTCCATTTACTGTGTATGTAGATGATAGTACAAAAATAAAATTAGACAATCAAGGCAGAATCTAAAACTCAATCTCGCACGGTAAATCCGGGAATCAGTCGAAAATGAATGGGTTTTGATCGCGATGGGTGAGAGTGCGTAACATCAAACGCACGATGCTCGATCCTCGACTTTATGCGCCGCTTCGGTCGTGTGGTTGTGAGAGAACGTAACCGGAACATTCCGGTGGATTCAAAGCCTCAGTCGGCGCCGACGGTTTTGAGGGGGAGTTTTTGAACGATGGCCCAAGGAAACGTAGTAATCATCGGTGCAGGCCCGAGCGGTTTGGCCGCCTGTAAAACGCTTTTAGAATTCGGCGTCGAATTTGAATGCCTGGAAGCGAGTGATGGCGTCGGCGGGATCTGGAATGTGGAGCGCGGCGGTGGCGGGTATCGTTCCCTGGAGACCAACACGCCGACTGTTGGCATGGCCTATTCGGACTTCCCTTTTGAAGAGGATAGTCCCGTGTATCCGGACGCGGCGCAGATGGTCGACTACTTCAACCGATACGTCGACCATTTCGAATTTCGGGAGAAAATTCGTTTTAATACTCGTGTCTCGGATGTATCTCCGAACTCAGACGGCCAGTGGGAACTACAACTGGACACGGGTGAGACGCGGATTTATTCCCAGGTTATTGTAGCGAGTGGCCAATATACTTTTCCGAAACGCATCCACGAATCAATCCCGGGAGAGTTTACTGGAGATCAACTTCACGTGTTCGATTACTTTGATGTCACGACGCCGGTCGACCTTCGAGGTAAACGTGTTATCGTGGTGGGTCTTGGAACCAGTGCGGCAGAAATCGCGGCGGAAGTGTCCAAGCCGGGCAACGCCGCCCACACACTATTGTCTGCGCGTTCCGGCCGGTGGGTCGTTCCGAAGAACGGCGATGGAGCACCTCTCGAAGGACGAGCGCCACATCCGGCGGATCGAGTGCCGCCAAAGCATCTGGCATTACCGAACAATCAGGGTACGGAAATCGCACGTCAACGGTTCGGTGCCTCCATTCGACAGGTTGCTGCGGGACATGGCGGTGCGGCTGCGCTGGGATTACCCGAGCCGAAGAGCGAACCCTGGGAAGACCGACCCACCAAGGCCGGCGATTTTATTCCTGCGCTTCAAACCGAACGTATCGACGTACGACCCGGAATCGATCGCTTTGAAGGTTCGACCGTCCATTTTACGGATGGGACTCAGACCGACGCTGACGTGATTATCTACGCGACCGGGTATCGTCTCGATTTCCCTTTCATGAAAACCGAAGTCTTGGGTTGCGACAGTCCCGACCTCGCCCTCTATCAACGGATCGCCCATCCCCATCAAAAGGGTCTGTTTTTCGTGGGCTGTCTTCGAGTGATGTGTTCTCTATGGCCCGTGGCTGAACAGCAAAGCCGATGGGTTGCCCGCCTCCTTTCCGGCGGATTCGACTTACCGCCCGCTGGAGCACAGCAGGAGCAGGCCGTGGAACTGACGAAGGTCCTACCCGTGATGTGTAATTTCTACATCGAAGGATTACGCGAGGAAGCGGGCGGATTTTAGACGACAATCCTGAGGCTGGATTAGGATTTAATGTTATCGTAAGTCTATTAATAATAATTACTTAGAGTAATTGTAGGGCGCGTGCACGGCCCAATAGATCGAGCCTGGACACCATGATTCCCAATAATTTTGTTTGCATATTTTTCGGATTATGAGTAATATGACTGTGTCATAAAACCATAAAAAAATAAAAACGGGATTAAGCAAATGAGATTAAACGGTTATATTAGCTTTGTGTTCGTAATGATTGAAACCTGTTGTGGTACTGCAATCGGTGAAACGGTTTATTTTGTTGCTCCGCACGCCGACCAGCCGGTTGAAGAATTCGACTCCGCCGATCCCGGGAAATTCGCGAAGAGTTCTTCCGCGCCCCATGATACCTATAACCGGGGTACGAACAAGGCGGCCAATTGGCTGGTTACCTATCAGGATGTGCTCGTCGGCAATGGAGAGGGATGGGACAACCCCGTTTTCGGTCAAGCTCGACGCGATACCCTGCTTGCGGTGCTGGCTTATATTGACAGCGTGATCAATGCTCCGTTGGCACCCACGATCGAAATCCATTGGGAAACATCACCGACCAGTGGAAGCGGTTTTCTCGCCTATGCCGGCACTTTTTTTACGTTGAGTACCGGATTCACAGGAGGAGCCGCGGCCACCCACATTCAAACCGGTAGCGATCCAGCAGCGGGGCTCCCTGATATCCAAGGAGCCGTTGATTTCGGATATCCTTGGCAATCCAACCATTTGTTAATGCCTTCGGCCGGGCAATTTGACCTGTTCTCAGTACTGCTTCACGAAATCACTCATGGGTTGGGTTTTCTTTCGTTGATTAGCCCGACCGGAATCAGTGAGATCAGTATTTCGAACCCGGGCTCCTACAGCATCTTGGATGCTTATATGGAAAAAGACGACGGGGGAGCGGTAGAAGTCGGAGCTACAACCGACTTGTACACACCAGCCGCCAACTACGTTGGCACGACCGCGGATTTGGTTTCCGGTAGAGTCGTCGCAACGCTTCCTACAGCGAGCGCGATTCGTGGTGCAAATATAGTTCTTTTCGCGCCCAATCCCTTTCAGTATGGAAGTAGTCTGTCTCATTGGGATACGGCGACGTATCCAGACGCCGTGATGTCTCACGCCATTGCGCCGGGTTTGGTGCAACGAACGTACCTTCCTTTCGAAGAAGGCGCCTTGTTCGATATGGGCTACACGGGTGTCAGTGGTTCCAGTCCTATCATTAATTTTACTCTTGTCGATCAATCGGTGGTCGAAACCGACGGAACTGTACTGATTAGTGTCAACCTATCGCCGGCTTCCGTCACTGGCAGCGTATCGGTCAATTACTCGACGTCGGACGGCACGGCCACCGCGGGAGAAGATTACACCGCGACGAACGGCACGTTGACGTGGGCGTTGGGTGAGTCCGGGGTGAAGACCTTTTCAGTTCCTATTTTGATTGATGCGCCCATTGAAACTTCTGAAACGTTCGACATAGACTTGACTGCCGTAACCGGCGATGGCTTTTTGGGCGCGATCTCCACGTCGACCGTGACGATTTTGGACCCCGCGAATATTCATGTGTTGTCTGTACCCTTCTACTTGGACAATGCTTCCAACTTCATCAACGGGGTTCCGCCCAGTGACGGCACCGCGGCATTCGTAGGTGTAAAGAATACGACCAATGTACCGGTGAACCTTACGATCACATACACCGATTCTGAAGGGAATGATCACACTCCAGCATCCAATACATTCGTACTTTCGGCCAATTCCATGGTCAGTTGGCGGCCATTTGCCGACGACCCGGTCGAAGGAAATGTCGGGAGGTTCGTTCCGAATACGGATGGTGGCCCAGCCTGGGGAAGCGTTCTGATTGAAGCGGACGGTCCGGTGACCGGGCGATTGATATTGATCGATGGTTCTCAGAATTCGAGTTCGTTGATGTTGTTGCCGAGCGGATCAGGAACGACGAAATTATCCGTGCCTTTCTATCTCGACAATGCCAGTAATTTTAATAATGGAAATGTTCCCAGCGATGGCACCGCTTCGTTCGTGGGCGTTAAGAACATGAGCGATGTGCCGGTGACGTTGACGATTACGTATACCGACGCCGAAGGATTTGACCATACGCCGATCTTTAACACTTTCGTAGTCTCAGCCAATTCTATGGTGAGCTGGCGACCCTTTGCCGATGACCCGGTAGAGGGTGTGGTCGGTCAACTTGTTCCGAACACTGATGGAGGTCCGCCGTGGGGCAGCGTTCTGATTGAAGCCGATGGACCAATTACGGGACGCCTCATCACACTTGACGGAAGGCAGGACTCCACGGGCTTGATGCTGTTGCCGAACGAATAGCGGCTTTCTAATACTTGGTGATTTGTAAAACGTTTACTCTGTTGACGGCCTCTTCGACAGGCGGTATAGTCGTGCTATGAAAAATATTCTTGCTTGTTGTATTGTGCTCTTTCAAATCTTCGTTGTTTCCGCTAGAGCCGATCACTATTCCGCTGACATCATCGTCTACGGCGGCACTTCCGCCGGTGTGGTTGCGGCCGTACAGGCCGCGAAAATGGGCAAAGACGTGATTCTAGTAGGGCCCGACAAGCATCTGGGCGGGTTAACGTCGGGCGGTCTCGGTTTTACTGATTCGGGAAACACGGGGTCGATCGGGGGGCTTGCGCGGGAATTTTATCACCGTGTTTGGCTCGCGTATCAATCGGAGAACGTGTGGCGCTGGCAGGAGCGCGAGTCTTACGCGAATCGTGGGCAAGGGACGAAGGCCATCGTCGATAAAGACGAGACCATGTGGATTTTTGAGCCTCACGTCGCGGAGGAAGTCTTTGACGAGTGGGTGAAAGAGTTGAACATCATCGTGCATCGCGATGAATGGCTGGACCGCGAGAGTGGCGTCACTATGGACGGCAATCGAATCAGGTCGATCAGGATGTTGAGTGGAAATACGTACACCGCGAAAATGTTTATCGACGCCACGTATGAGGGCGACCTGATGGCTGCGGCGGGCGTTTCGTATCACGTGGGTCGTGAGGGGAAGGGTGTCTACGGGGAAGAGTGGAACGGTGTCCAGACGGGCGTACTGCATCATCGCCATCATTTTAAAACGGAAATCTCACCCTACATCGTGGCGGGCGATCCGGAGAGCGGTGTGCTTCCCGGAATTTCCACGGAGTCGCCGGGGGAAAAATATGCCAGTGACCATCGGGTGCAAGCCTACTGTTACCGGATGTGTCTGACGAATCACGCACCGAACCGAGTGCCTTTTCCGAAGCCGGAGGGCTACGATCCGAAGGCTTATGAATTATTGGCACGCGTGTACGATACGGGACGGCGGGAGTTGTTTAACAAATTTGATGAAATCCCGAATCTGAAAACGGATACCAATAATCACGGACCCTTCAGTACAGACTACATCGGCATGAACTACGAGTATCCGGACGGCAGTTACAAGCGGCGTGGAGAGATACTGGAGGACCATCGCCGATATCAGCAAGGGCTATTGTACTTCATGACGCATGATTCCCGTGTGCCGGAAGACGTACGGCAAGCGATGGGTGAGTGGGGTCTGGCGAAGGATGAATTCGTGGACAACGACCATTGGCCTCACCAGATTTACGTCCGTGAAGCTCGGAGAATGTTGGGGGAATACGTCATGACCGAGCAGAATACGATGGGTACGCGCGACGTGCCGAAGCCGGTAGGCATGGGGTCCTATTCGCTTGATTCACACAACGTGCAGCGTTACATCAAACCCGATGGTTTCGTGCAGAACGAAGGCGATATCGGAGTGAAGCCGAAGGCGGGTCCTTATCGAATATCCTACGATAGCCTGACGCCAAAGCAAGCAGAATGCGGCAATCTTCTGGTGCCCGTGTGCTTGTCGGCATCCCACATTTCTTTCGGCTCGATCCGCATGGAGCCCGTGTTCATGCTCCTGGGCCAAAGCGCGGCCACCGCGGCGGTATACGCGATGGATGACCGAGTTGATGTTCAAGACGTCGACTATAAAAAACTACGTGAACGTCTGTTGAAAGATGGTCAACGGCTGTAGGTTTCTTCGCATCGAGGTGCACAGCTGTTCAAACTTTCTTCACTAGGACTTCCAATCTCCATTTAGAAATTTCAAAAAACGAAATCCAAGAGGCTCAAGTAGGAGACGTTCTGAGCGGTCTTCATGGGACCCTGGCCCTGGAATGCTTCGAATCAGTCCGTTGGCGACAATTGAAGATAGTAACGCTTCGAATAATAGGTCGTCGATTCCAAGTCCATACGTGATGGTTTTACGAGATAGCGCCTCCTCGCGCTCTGCTTTTAGATTTTTGAGATCAATCTCAGTTAAGTGTTTCTGTTTTTCATATACGTGACTTAACAAAACCAGATGAATTCCAGTAAGGTCGCGTATTAGATTCCAGAAAAGCTGAGTGAGCGTAACGTCGGGTCTTTTTTCGAATGCGTAGTTACTCACGAATTTGATTAGGTAGTCTCTTTTTTCTTCGTCTGGTTGATCGGTGTATTGAGTGGCTGCCGCGGAAAATTGTCGAAAAAATTCCGAGCTCCAGACGTGGACTGAGTCGATTTTATTGTCCATCTGATTTTCCAACACGTCAATCTTACTTGCGGCCTGATTCACGGTAGACGCAACTTTCTCGCAATACGCTTGTAAATCTGAATCGCGTCTCGAATTTTCCAAATCGAGTAAATATCCAATGTAATCTGTTAAACCAGGAATTTTTCTACCAGCGATTCGGAACAAAGGCCGGATAACTGTCGAAGATTCAGATGGAGGTACTAGGTGAAGTTTTTCGTTCGATTCGTTCATCGATATTTACCCCATTTATCGGTCAGTCGAACATTTGATGTTTTCGAACCAAGTCTTGTAAACACCTCTAAGGACGACATCTCTAAAGAACTTCGTCAAACATTCACCATAACGTTCAGATACCAAATCCTGCGGCGCGACGTCTTGAATATCCCAAGTTACGTGGATCAATTTGGATTTGTCATTTGTCGGCGCTTCGGCCGTAAACCAAATGCGAAAAGGGGTCTCTCTTTCGCCAATTCTTCTATCATAGCTCATACTCACATTGACACGCCCTATCGAGTCCTCGAAGGGATCGCCGATCCCGAATTGTTCGATTGTTGGGGAAATTCTATCTTCCTTGGTTAAGCCAAATCGCAGAAAGTGTCCCATCGAATTGCTGTTCCTAATAAATTCATTCCTACCGGTTAGATCTTCGAGACGGATCACCTGCGAAATCCTCATCGAAGCGAGGGCTACTCTCTTGTAGTCTGTCCCGATAAGGTTTCGAAATTGAGGATCGAACAGAGTTCTTGAATACGCCTTCATCCAATGAGGAACGGTTTCCAATATAGCTTCGAGTCCCGTCCCTTTTTTTATAAATGCGAATGTTCTATCTTTTCCGCTTAGTAATAATGCGCCATCCCAATAATCATCTTTGCATTCCACTAGTATCTGCGAGTGATCTTGCAGAGGTCTTTTTTCTTCCGCAGGCTCTACGGTGAGATGAAATGCATCAATAACATTGTTAACGTGTGGACCAATTTCCTGCCTGCAAGATTCATACATTAGATTCGCGATTGGTAACATTTCGCAAAACGGTTCCGCGAATTTGATGGAGAATTGAAATTCTTTTACGTTTTGCCAATCTTTGAAGGAATTTAATAAAGTTCCGCCGTCTGTAAATCCATCCCACGTGGGAAATTCCACGAGGGATGACGAGTCTTCTTCTGGAGTGTCAGCGTCTGCGAGACAAGATGCTACGATCGCGCCGAAAGGGATCAAGTATTTGTTTTGACCGATCGCGGCCCTTTCGATATCACTCTTGAGTACCAAAACAGTATCGCGAATCTTTACACCGGCTAATTTTTCATTGAAACCTTGAGGTAATTCGAGGATTGTCGCTTTGGAATATTCGCCTGTCGCGTTCGTAACATGTATCCCATTTATGACCTCGTCGTCACCCGTCAGTTCGATAAGAACTCGATCGCGAATCGGTTTAATTTTACCTTCAGATATAGACATTCCGCATAGACCCTTTTCGTGTTGGTTCAATTCTCTTAGCAACTTATCTCGTCGATAATAGTCAAAGTTAGAGGCGCCACGCCTTTTAATATAGTATTTCAAAACTAGTTAAGTAGTCAATATGCACATAAAATATAGAATAAAGAAATATACTGTTGAACTATTAGACCGCGAGTCCATGTATTTTTGAAAATCGTTGAAACCTTTTCTCGTCCTCATGCATCTCTTATTATGTTAGGTGGAGGCGCCCGTTTGGGTGTCGCCAAACCTTGGAGGGCTCAATCGTGTCCAATCTATTGAAAAGATGTTTGTTTTGAGGAAGGGATGGCGCGACGGGTGATTGACGTGAATCCAGTTTTAGAGGCCAGGAATGGCGATCAGGCCGCCTTTGCGGGGCTGGTGAAGAGCCATTACCGGATGGTGTATGGGCTTGCGCTGAGCACGGTGAAGGACCCGGCATCGGCGGAGGACATCGCGCAGGACGCGTTTCTGGTGTCATGGACCAACCTCAAGAAACTGGATAACCCGAGGGCGTTCAGCATGTGGCTCCGCAAGATTACGCGCAATTTGGCGCTCACGTGGGTTCGGTCGCGGGGCTATCGGCAGGCGTTGGCGGAACGGCAGTCGGCGATGGTGCCTGAAGTGTCGGAATTTTCGGCGGAACAGGAGCGACGGGTGGCGCGTGGAGAACGGTTCGAAATTATTCGTAGTGGTCTGGATGCGTTGAGTCCGAAGCTTCGCGAGGCGCTGGTCCTTTTTTATCTGGAAGGAAACTCCGTGGCGGAAACGGCGCGTGCTCTGGGGATTACGGAAGGGGCGACGAAACTACGGTTGATGCAGGGGCGTAAAAAACTGCGCGCGCATTTCGAGGGACAGCTCGACGCGGACCTCAAGGAAGCCATTCACGTTTCGAAGTCGTCGCTTAACCGGGAACGAATTGCCAAGGCATTGTCTGCGGGTCCAGTGCTTCCTGCTCTCAGCGAAACGGTTTCAGGAACCGGACCGGGAATCTTCTTACATCAACTCATTCACGGCGGACCATCGAGTGTCGCCAGCCTTATGAAAGTCGGAGGAATTGTCATGTCTGCAAAGAAAATCGGGATGGTTACGGCTGTTGTATTGTTGTTGTGTTTCGGCGGCTTGTTGACGTTGCCGGGCGAAGATGAACCCTTTCCGATCGATGGTACGCCGCCCGTCGTGTCAGGTGAGGAGGCCGGCCCGGTCGACCAAGCTGTCGCAGGGAACGATCGAGATTCGTCAGAGATTCCTGCCGAAACGGCGGCCAATACCGAAGTCATGGCAACAGCTGCCGAGCTTACGGAAGAGGAACCTGTTGAAACCGAAGAAGTCACCGGAAAAACGGTCGACAAAGAAGACGGAAAGATTGAAGACCCAGCTCTATTCGCTTCGGTGTCGGGAACCGTCGTTGATTTAAAAGGCAACCCCGTGGTCAACGCCGAGGTGGTGATTTCGGCTGGCGGATTCGATGAATTGTTCAATCCGGGCCAAAGTAAAGAGGAAACGTTTCGAAAGATCGAGTTAATGAGGGACGGGGCGCACCATTTTTCGACGGTCTCAGGACCGGGCGGTAAGTACACCATCAAAGGGATTGAATACGAAGGCATGGCTTATGTGCGCGCCATGGCGTTCGGGTATGCTCAACCGCGAAAAGGATCCGCGAAAAATTTCACACTCAATGCGGGAGATCATCTTGACCACGTCAACGTCCTTTTGGTGGAAGGCGTTACCCTGGAAGGCCACGTGCTGTCTCGCGACGGTGAACCTGTTGGCGATGCGGCCGTGAGCGTGATTGGATATACCCAAGGCCAGTCGACGAATAGCATGACGGGCCAGCTCACACGAACGAACGAAGACGGCTGGTTTATGTTGTCCTTCGAAAACCCGTCCACGGCCGCCATCAATGTGAATTCAAACCTCCACGGTCAGGCCACGTTCATGGGTGTGGACATTTACGAAGGCGCAACGGCTGAATTGAAGATGCCCGAACCCGCGGCGATGCTCGGGTCAATCCAATGGGGCGACGAATCCCCTGCGACGGGCGTTACCGTATCGTTGGTAGGCCAGTGGCACGACCCGGCGAACCGGGGAAATCGATTGTTGGGCCACGGTACCACATTCAACACGACGGTCGGAGAAGACGGCACCTACGAGATTGTGCCGCTGGACCCCGCGCAGTTTTATCAGGTGAGTCTGCTCGGCGGTGACGGCCAGGCGTTGAGTCCGCCCCTCGATATCGGCATACCGGAACCGGGTAACACCATCGAATGGGACCATACTATCGTTGCGCCCATTCGCATCCACGGAACGGTGTTCGGCAAAGAAACCCGCCAGCCTTTGACGGATGTGAAAGTCGCGGTGATGAAAGACGGTGTGAAAATGGGGGACACCGAAGCCGTTGTGGGCGCGGACGGTTCGTATCAACTCACGATTCTGGGCGGTGAAGGCGAATACCGCATCTATCCCCGCTACTGGCGCCTCGACCCGATGGAAGACGGCTTGTTCGACGTGGGACAAACCCTCCAACTCACGCCCGGTGAAGACCGACAACAAGACCTTCTATTGCCCGGAACATTCACCATGTCGTTCCAGGTCGTGGACGCCGCAGGCCTTCCGAAAGAAGACATCATGTTTAGCGTGAGCGACCCCGGTCATTCCTGGGGACCCGCCGGATACACCGACGCCGAAGGACGCTGGACGTGGTCCGGATTTATCGCCGGCTATGAAACCGGCGTGGTCGTGCACGGCGGAGGAAGACGCCGAATCGAATCGGCCCGCGTCATTGGTCAACCCGGAGAGACCATTCCCGAAGAAATCCTTGTGCTCCAGGAATACGGCGGTATCGAAGGGACCGCAATCGCGCCCTCTGGACAACCCATTGCCAACGGTTCCATCACCGTCAACGTCGCCTACGGTATCGACAAAGAAACCACCTTCACCGTACGCACCGACGACCTCGGCGACTTCGTCGTCCTCGACCAAGTACCCGCCACCCTCGTCCAGCTCCAGCTCCAAATCAACTCCGGCCCTGGCGACCTCCCGCTACCACTTACGTGGATTTCACAACCCACCGAGACCCTCGCCGAGCAGATCATCAACCTCGGTGATATCCCGTTTGTAGGAGCACAGCCAGCCGAGCAGCGGAGCGTTCTGGATACGGACTAAGAAAAATGCACGTTCACTGTTACGGTTTTAGGACCCAGCCTCGGAGTTCGCCGTCGGCACCTTCACCGGTGATGGCGTTTGTGTTGTTGATTCCCCAGGCTTGGTTCATGACCCAGTTGGTGCCGGGTGCGATGAGGTCGTTGAGGTCGCGGAGTCCGTTTTCGGAATCCCATACGAAGGCGTGTAGGATGCCGGATGCGATGTCGGAGGTACCCACGACGACGCCGTTGTCGTTTATGCGGCGGGGGAGGCTGAAGGTGCCGCCCAGGTCGTCAATTTCGGTGAATAACGTGGATGCGTTCATCCGAATACGTACGTCGTCGATGGCGAAGGTGCTGGAGTTGGCTTGCGCAGGCGTTTCGCCTTTTTTACCACCCGGTCCCTTCGCTTTCTTCCCGCCTTTTTTCGCTTTGGCCTGTTTGGGTTGTTGGTCGGCGATGATTTCGACTTTGAGTGTGGCGCCCGTATGGGGTATGGCGGAGAAATTGATGCCGAGGTCGTGGTCGCTTCCGGTGATGAGATTCATGTCGTATCCGTCGTCGTACCCGTCTTTTTTAGAGTCGTCGTAACCAAGATCGAGTTTTGCGAATAGTTCCACTGGGGGGGCCGGATTCCACCCTTTTTTGTCGCGATGAAGATCCTGATCAAAGATGAGTACGTCATCAACTAATATTCGGAGGAAATTGTCTTTTTCCGTTTTGTCGATGGATGCCAGAAGGAAGTCCAGTTCGATGGCGGTATGGTCGGGTAGATCGGAAAACTCAAATACGACACGGTTGATGGTCTGTACGTTTGTCGGAGAACGAAGGAACTGAGTGGCGGAGAAACCGTTTGTACCGAAGCTTCCATCGGCCCCAGAGTCCATGGTTTCGGTCTGCCAATCGGAGTAGGTCACTTCGGAAGGCAATCCGTTTTCGAAATCGGTCGAGAAAACGAGGTTGCTAAATACGAAACCGTGGGCCGTTCCGCCGGGGTTTACATACACGCCGGTGACGTCTCCGAAGTTGTTGATGGCCGTCGCTTCCCCTTCCACGGCGTAAGGTTGAATACCGTTCGTCGCATCCCAGGTGATGGGGCGATAGACGCCCGCGGCGTCTTGTGCACTGCCTACAGCCACGCCATCGTTGTTCACGTCGTAGAGGTAACTTTCCGTTCCTCCGAGCGTTCCCAATTCGGTGAGACCGTCCGTCGCATTCCACACGAAGCCGCGCATAACGCCGGAGCTGTTAATGCCGTGACCTACGACGGTATTCGAATCGTTGATGTCCAGGCCGAACATGATGTTGCCGCCCATGGTGGGCAGCGATACGAACCCGCCCACTGGATCCCAAATGAAGGCTTCTCCGTTGAAAGGGGGATCATATTTGTATCCGCATACGACGCCATTGTTGTTGATGCCGTGGGCGAAACTATGAAGGCGATCGTCGGAGCCGATGTCGGTCATGCCATTCGTTTCATCCCAAACAAATGCATGGCGCCAGTTGATGGAATAGAAGAGGTACGAATACCCGACAACCTGGCCATTGTCGTTGATATTGAGGGCGTAACTGTTGGGCCCACCGAGAGTATCGAGATTGATGGGTGTGTTGCCGTCATAATCGGCTGCGATAGAAAATTTGCAAAGTAATAATACTGCGATAAAGTGGATGGCAGTGTTCCAACGTGACTTCTTCAAGAGATTCTCCCCCGTTAATAGATATTGGAAATATACCATAAAATCAATAAAAACTGTTAAAAGTCATCTTTTCTTTACATTTATAACTATATTAAAGGGAAATAATTCTTGTTCGTCGAGTGAATTAAGATGCATGGCTGGGGGTATATAAGGAAGACGATTAATTAGTTTGAAACGAATGAAGGGACCAAAAGAGGCATGTTGGAAATGAGAGATAGTTTTCGTCTGCTCATGCTGATTAGCGGCCTTGTTCTTACTTTGGCAGGGACGGTCATCACGTTGTACGAGAGACAAATTATTTTATAGGAATCGTAAAGGTTCGGCCAAGGAAATGCCGGAGCTGAATTTCGGATTCAGTTTAGACTTGCTGCTGCGGCTTGGCCACTTTTGCAGGAGGCAGGTTAAACAACGTCTCGATGCGTTTGGTCAAATCATCGTGTGTGAAGGGCTTTTTAAGATAATCATCAAACCCGTAATTCCGAAGTTCTTTCGCTTCAACATCATCGATGTATCCAGAAATCGCAAGGATTCGAGAGCCCCTTGTTTCAGGGCGTGATTTCACGCGTTCGCACACCATCCGTCCATCCATATCGGACAAATGAATGTCGAGGATAACCACATGAGGGTTGATGTCTACCACCATTGCACCGGCGTCGAAACCCGTTGACGCTACAGAAATTTTATAGTCGTTATCTTTCGTCAAAATCGCGGGGATGATGTCGAGATAATAAGGGTCATCGTCTACAACTAAAACGCGTTGTTCGTCTTCTTCGAGGCGATCCAACGGTATGCCGTGGCTCAACATGAATTTACGAAGGCTGTCATGGGGGATACGGCGGTCGCCGCCGGGTCCAAGCCGGTAGCCGTCAATCTGACCTAGATCAAACCAACGAGATACAGTATCAGCGGAAACTCCACAGATTTCTGCTACTTCTCCACTGGTAAAAACTTTGTTGCCTTGTTTCGATGCCATAGAAGTGTGCCTCTTATTCGGAATTGACCCCTTTGAAGTATATAAGACTCTACTTTAATAGGTCGGTAAGTGTCAAGTATCTATAAAATCAATAAAAATTCGATTGACAGCTGTAATTTTGTTCAGTATACTGAATATAAATACAGGAATCAGAAATGAAAATCAATGAACTCATTCAATACGGATTTCCACCGGCCTTAATTCAGTCATGGAAACAAAAATTGGGAAATCGATTATTCCCTATCCAGCAGGAAGCGTTGGTGCAGTATGACTTGTTGGGGAATGATAATTTGTTGGTGCAGGCACCGACCAGCTCGGGGAAGACATTTATTGGCGAGATGGCCGCGGTCCATGCGGCGTTGAATCAGCGGAAGGTCGTGTATCTCGTCCCGCTGAAATCTCTTGCGCGGGAAAAGTTCAACGACTTCCAGGAATCCTATTCAAGCTACGGCGTGAACGTTCTTCTCTCTACATCCGAACATCGCGGTCATGACGCCGAGTTTGAGTCGGGGCAATTTGATATCGCTGTAACGGTTTATGAAAAATTTCACCAGTTATTGATTCGTCGTCCTGAAAAGTTACAGGAATTCGATCTGGTGATCGCCGATGAAATCGAGATTATTTCGGATGCAGAACGTGGCGCCGGGATTGAATGTTTGTTGACGCGGCTGTTGAGTACGTCGTGCCGACTGATGGGATTTTCGGCGGTGGTCGGTGACGCAGACAAGCTGGCGGAGTGGATGGCGGCGCAGTTATTGACATGGCAGCATCGGCCAGCAGAGTTGCGTTACGGTGTGTTGTTTGATGGGAATTATCAATATAGGAACGCTGTGACGGGCATCGAAAATGAAGAGGAATTGACGGGTGGTGGTTTCGAAAATACTCGTGAGATGGTGGCGGATTCTATTCAGACGTTTATTGAAAAGGGCGAGACATGCCTGATTTTTGTCAAATCCCGGTTCGAAGCGCATTCGGCCGCAATCGATTTGGCTTCCCGATTTGGTGAGGGTGCGTTTCCTCCCGCATTGAAAGAGGACTGGGAGGCTCTTGAGTTGACTCGAATAAAAGGATACCTATACAACGCAATCTCATCAGGCGTGGGTTTTCATAGCGCGGATCTGACAGGCGAAGAACGTGCGTTGGTCGAGAAGGGGTGTCGACAGGGGCATATCCAGGTATTGATCGCGACGAGTACGTTGGCGGCGGGCCTAAACCTACCGATTCGAAACGTGTTTATCACGTCTGAAAAGTGGAGTTTCGATCAACGGTTTTCTACCCCTTGGAAAACTGCGATTCCCCAATCTGAATACGAGAACATGAGCGGGCGCGCGGGCCGCTATGGATTGGGCGAGCCATTTGGACGTTCTATCCTGGTCGCCGGAAGTCAGTTCGAAGCGGATACGCTGTGGCGAACCTATATTGAAGGGCAACGCGAACCGTTGGTGCCGCGATTGGTCAATGGGGCAATGGAAGACCCAATGCTGGCCGTTATCGCATCGGGAATGGGGAATACGATTGACGAGTTGCAGGCGTTTTTTCTCAACAGTCTCTCTGGTCAGTGGGTTTGGGAAGTATATTGGACGGAAGAAGAAATCGAAACGACGATTCGATGCAGCGTGAACCGGCTGATCGATTGGGGAATGGTATCGCAGACCGTTGGTGCGCGGTATGAGGCGACGCCCATTGGAAAGGTGGTTGCCCTAAAAGGGATTTCGGTAATTACCGCGCGGGCCATGGAGAATTGGTTGAACCAGGCTGAAGTGCAACGCTGGACCGTGCTGGATCTTTTTCTGATGGTGACGTCCACCGAAGACGGAAAAACCTATACGGTGACATTGACGTCTGAGGAATTCGATTCCGGTGTCTACGTCGATCTGCTTCAGAATTCCGAACGCGAATTGAGTACCGAAATAGATGAGCGAAGTTTTGAAGAAGTTCGAGCCACAAAAATTTCGCTACTGCTCAGCGAATGGATCGAAATGGAAACCTTGGAAGTCTTGGAACAAAAGTATCGGGCGTATGCCGGGCAAATTCATACGGTCGCGGAACAGTGCAGCTGGCTGATCGATGCCGCGTCTGAATTGGCCGGTGCGTTAGGCGCTCACGAAGATTTCGTTCAAAAAATAAGTCTGTTCTCCCAACGTGCGCAATGGGGGTTGAAGGAAGAAGTGTTGGAGCTTCGACGTCGAGAGGTACCGGGAATATCTCGCGGCGTTCTGGATACCCTTTACGCGCACAGTCTCCACACCCCTCAGGCACTCACCTCCACCCCGGTGAGTGACCTGAAGGCGTGGATGCCTGAATCCGCGGCGAAGGCGTTGAAAGTAACGCCAACTGCGATAGCAAAAGGCACGACAAGGGCGAGCGGAAGGTTAATGTTGAAACTGGATGAATCACTGCCGAACACGGTGTGGGTCGATGACAGCGAGGTCCATTTGCAGGAAAAACAATTTCAGCTGTTGTTGTTATTGGCGCAACATTGCGCTAAATGTGTGACCTACGAATCGATATATTCCAGGTTGTGGGGGGAGCTCATTGTCGAAACGAATCAGATTCATTATCAGAAAAGAAAATTGATCGAGCGAATCGAACAGGTTCGTGGGGAGGTCTCCTGGCTCATCAAGACCATTCCGAAACAGGGATTTGTGTTGAATCTTGAACCTGCCCAAATTCGGATTGTGTCAACCAGTGTAGTCTAGTTTTCAGTGGAGTCGAGGGAAATTACTTTTCGTTTCAGGGCATGAATGCGGGTTTGGGCATCGAGAATCTGATTCATTCGCGCCGGCTCGCCATTCTTCGTGGCGTCCTGCATAGCCCGTTCCAGTGCCTTCAATAGATGTTCCAGTTGTTCCAGCATCAAAGTAGCGGTTTGCGTCGATGTCGGGGCGCGTGTATCCAACATGACACACGGCGTGTTGATAAACCCCGAAGACTCGAACAAGGCATTCATGCTTGGGTCCGTGATAGGGAGTGGTTGAATCAGCCGAAACAATTCATGATTTTCGAGAAAATCGACGAAGTCCTTTAACGATATATTCTCCTGATCGATCTCTTGGAGCACGCGTTCATGCAACAGATCTACTTTGACCAGAGGATTGGTCGTTTGTTTCAGGTGGTTGAGTACTTTTTCTTCGATCGCTTCGAGATTCATCGCATCTTCCGTTGTAGTTGCCCTTAAGGAGTCGCGCCAATGGGTCACGATTATAAGAGAATAATACCCGATTGTGTGTCAGGAATCGTAGGGTACAGACGAAACAAATTTTCTTGATAGAACTTTTGGGTGTTGCTACCGTATACGGATGGAAGATTTATCCCAGTACATCAAGCTGGCCACGTTGGATGAGTTTCGGTCCAAACGAATTCAGTCGTATCAGGTTTTAGCGAAATTCGTGGCCATTGTAAAAGAACCAAACGGTGACTTTTACGCCACTGAAATAGCATGTAAACACAATAATGCCGATCTGACGACGGGGGCATTCAAGGGGGACGTAGTTCGTTGTCCACGCCACGGCTGGGTCTATGATATTAAGACGGGTGAATGTTTGAATGCATCGTCTTCTCCTTTAAGGCGTCACGATTTGAAAATTGTTGGACGGGACATGTGGGTGAGCATGCATCCGGTCGAAGTGGAGGTCGAGGACGACGAAGACTGGATGCCGGAAATAATCATAAAAAAATCAGACCTTCGGGATGAACCGAAGGCCTGATTGAGTCTCGTTTTTATTCTCGATTTATTCGTCGTAGCTTTGAATGTTGATATTCTTGAATGACAAGTCCGTCTTCGGATCATGACCCTGCAAGTGGATCGTTCCGGCTTCACCGACAAAACCCGCCTTGGCATTGTATCCCTTATTGATGTAGCGCGTATCGAGGAAATCACTCGTCTGGTATCCGTTGATCCATACTGAGAAATGATTGCCCGTTGCAATGACGGTCTTTTGAAACCACTCGTGGTCGGTCGATACGACCTTCCGCGTGGATTGGTTTCCGTAGTTACCGCCCGTGCCGTAATCAACCGGTTTCGTGCGATCATCGCCCTGCCAATGGTTTCGGACTTGTGACTCGTAGCCTTTCCAGAAAACGCCAACCGGTCCGCGGAAGAATACACCGCTGTTGAGTTCTGTCCCGTGGGAAATGATGTCCAATTGAAGAACGAAGTCCTGATAGACATCCTTCGTTTCGATTTGGCCATTCCCGCTCTTAATATTCAAGGAGCCGTCGATCACGTCGAATGTCGACGGACGATCAGGAATAATTTCCCAGCCTTTGAGGTTTTTTCCGTTGAAGATGGACGTCAATTGTAGAGGACGTAATTTCACATCTTTCAACGCGACCTCTGCTCCGCCGTTGTGGTGGTACATGACACCGATGTAGCCGATTTTTCTAGTCCCGACCACTTTCCGGACGCCCTTGCCTTCGACGTCGATGGTCACTTCATCGCCCAGGGCTTTGATTTTTACCGTTCTCCATGTGCTGTCGTCTTGTTCGCGTATCCATGCGATGGAGGAGCCGTTTGCAGTCGGATGGCCTTCAAGTCCAGCGCGGAATATAATTCCGGTGCTGCACCCCTTTTTGATTTTGATTTTGGCTTCCAGCTCGAAATCCTTGAATTGACTGGTGGTCGCGAGGAGGCCGCCGGTTCCTGAAACCGTTTTCAATTCGCCGTTTTCAGCACTCCAGGTTACGTCGCCCAACTCAGTCCACCCGTAAGTGGTTTCGCCGTCGAAAAGGTTAATCCAATGACCTTCGTCAATGGTTTTACTCCAGGCGCTCGTGGTGATTGCCACCACTGCGACGATTGTAAGCAGGTTCGATTGCCACGCGATTCGCATGTTTTACTCCTTCAATTACGGGTTGTTTGTCGATAGATTCGGTATTATGAATGAAATCCGTGATTCGTTCAATCAGTAAATATCAACTCGGGTTGGGGGCCATAACCACCATTACTGATGCGTTTTGGGAAGTGTCGTTTAAGATGCCGTGGACCACACCCGCAGGCGCAATGGCCAACTGTCCCGGTGCCAGCGGAAGGGTTTCTTCCCCAAGTTGTACCTTACACTCGCCCGTAAGCCCATAATAAAGTTTATCGTTATCGCCGTGGGTGTGAGGTTTCTGCGATTGTCCCGGTTGCAACGTATAAACATCAACAAACCAATTGGGCGATTCGTAAAGGTTGGATTTGTTCATTTTTTCGTCGGACGGTTGAATAAAATCCAACGGGTTGAAAAGCAGCTCGCTCATGGTAGATCCTTTTGATTATGGAAAAACTTGAGGGTACATTGATGAGATCAATTCGTTCAATCCTTATCTTAATCATTTTGGCAGGAATGGCTCCTTCCGCGGAATGCGCGGAGATTTCGGTGTTGGTCGACAATTACCAGCGATTGAGCCGGTCCACGCCCTATCGGTTGGTTGAAAAAATCCCACTTGGGTTTGATACCTATCATCCTCAGGGAATGGTTCAATTTGAAGACTTTTTCTTGCTCTCATCCGTTCGAGTGATGGATCGTGCCAAAGGAAAAGGAGAAGGGTACATTTTCAAAGTGGACAACACCGGGAAAAAGATTGGCGAAGTCCGAGTGGGCGAAGGTGCTATGTACCACCCGGGAGGAATTGATTTTGATGGAATCAACGTGTGGGTGTCGGTGGCCGAATACCGTCCTTACTCCAAATCTGTCATTTATACCGTCAACCCGAATTCGTTAGAGAAAAAAGAACAGTTCAGATTCAGCGACCATATCGGAGCTGTTTCGCATGTCGCGGACTATAACCTGTTGTACGGGGTGAGTTGGGGGTCGCGTGTCATCTATCGGTGGAAGACCGACAAAAAAGGAAACGTGATTGCGCCAGAAGAGCCATTGGTAACACCAAATCCGATCCAATACATCGACTATCAGGATATGCAATGGGTTCGCGGCACGCCGTACGTATTTATGGGAGGTTTGGCCGGGTACCGTTCTAAGGCGAAGGACCGCGCGGGAGTGTCAGTCGGAGGTATTGATTTGTGGGATATGGTTAAGCGTGAAGGAGTTTCGTTTAATCCGATTCCGCTTTGGACGGATTCTGGTAAATCGATGAATCAGAATCCGTTTTACATCACGTCGGATAATGGGGGAATGGTATTCAGTTTTATTCCCGAAGACAATCGATCTACGTTGTATCGCTATCGGGCAAAAACGCCCTAATTTATGCAGTCGGATAATCGGCGTGGTCTTTAATTCGCTTGATTTGAGCGATGTGCACGTTTAGGTGCATCAGATTGAACGCAAACCATTGAGTGCAATTCAATTCGCCAAAAAATGGATGCGGTGCAGTCAACTCCAAGTTTGGTTCGCCGCCCAACGATTGAGAAGATTGCTCCGCTATGGAAAACGAGGAAGCCACTTGTTCCTCCACGAGATTCCACTCTCCGGGGTCGTCATCCATTGAACCGACTTCTTCCACATCGGCCGCGGATTGGCCTGAGGCCATTTCAGTGACTGCTTCGGAATTGGCGCGCATCCATCGAGATACGTGAAGAGACACTTCTCGAACAGACCATTCGTCGCTTGAAGGTTTGAATCGACTTTGTTCTTCCGATAAACCATCCAACTCAGACGTGAATTTAACTTGAACATTTGATAGTCGGGAACCGAGGTCGGTTGCGGATTCTTGCGATACTGATTGGAGCCATTGCTTCGCTTTTTCCATCCGTTCGTTGTTCGCCATAGCATTGGTCCTCTCATTGGTATCCGGGCAAAAAAAAACCGTCTCGAATTACCGAGACGGTTAAAGAATTTTTTACGATTAACTATTCAGTGCTTTATTCGCTTGAATCTGAAGGCCGGATTTTTTGCGGGAAGCGTTGCTCTTGTGCAGGATGCCTTTCTTTGCCGCTTTATCAATATCGCCCAACGTTGAAGGAAGAACAGCATTGATCTCTTCGGCATTCTTCGAATCGATTGCCGCTTGAGCTTTCTTCAGAGACGTTTTGAGTTGTGAACGTACTGCGACATTGCGCTGACGACTTTTTTCATTGGTTATCACACGTTTTTTCTGGGACTTAATATTAGCCATGATTGTTCCTTGTATCGGTCTGTAGATGTATTAAGAAAAAACGGCAGCACTTCTGCCGGAATTACGCAACGTATTGCAGGGGCATATGTTAGCAAATAAAAGAATTTTGAGTCAACTTTTCCTTTATATAAAGGATGGATAGACGTAGACTTGGTACTCAAAAGGGTGAAAATGGTCGGTTTGAACAGGTATCCTACCTATATACACCCACAAATATAAGGAGATTCGGGCGTGTTTACCTCTTTACCATTCCTTTTTGTCGTTTCCGTGGCGGCGGGACAGTTAGACCCGGTTGAACCGGCTCCGCTTGAATTATTGGAAGTCGAACCAATTCTGGAACGGGTAGCTCCTCCCGTTGAGGCCAAGTACCCCCCGGGGACCCTGCTATTTGTAGATGCCTCTTCCCTTGCGATGCGTACCGGGCCTAAAATTGATTCCGCATTGGTTAAGTATATTCCAAAAGATGGACGCGTGACCGCGATCCCCGATGTACTCGAGCCGCAGGAAGAAACCATTGGCGGGAAAAAGGGGCAGTGGTTGTACATTCAGAACGGTCAACACAAGGGATATGTATTTGACGCATTCCTTGTCGAAGCACCGGCATCGATTAATGAAACGATGGAGTGGGTGTGTGAACCCGGAAACCGTGTCGGACCCATCAATTGGCAAACGACCTATGAAGATTTGGTGTACCATTTCGGCCAAGTAAATGTGTCGGATGCCAAAATTCCGACTGGCGATGGCCAATTTGAAAAAGGAACTCAAATATTCGGCGGTGACCCGGGAAGGCAATTGGTGATTCAATGGGCCATCTATAAGATCAAACCCAAAGCCATCGTCGTCACAGGGAGTAAATGGCGCACCCGTTCCGGCTACGGTCCCGGAGTAAGCCTGACCAAGATGCTGGCCCTGAATGGTGCGGCTATCTCGTTCGCTGGGTTCGAGTGGGAACACGCTGGGTTCGTGACGAATTGGCAGGGTGGTAATTTTTCCGAGACGGATACATTACGAGAAGACGTATTGGTCTATTTTGCCGCGAATTCACCCTATCTTCCTGACGATTACGAAAAGCTCGTGGGTGACGTGGAATACTCGTCGGATATGCCCGAAGCCGAAAAGGTGAATATCAAAGTGGCCTCGATGACGGTCTACATCAAGGAAAAGTAATAAACAGTAAGTTTTGTGAACTATTTACCTTGACTTGGCATTCGGTTCAATATGAATTATTATAGTAGTCGAGCCCACGAACGGGCCTGAGTTTAACGTCTTCCTAATATCGGAGCGCAGTCATGAAAATCGTAAAGCGATACATAGTCTTATTCAGCCTGATAATGATGATTTCCGGAAATTCGTCCGGCGATTCCATCACCGTCGACGGCAAAACGTTCACGGATGTTCTGATTTATAAGAGTCCGTCCAAATATTACGTCAAGATTCCTAAGACTGGAAAGACGATGAACGTTCCGTTGGACTCTGTGAGTGAAGACGACGTTTCCATTAACGATGACCCGTATTATCGCGACAAGTTGAAGGCGATGTATCAATTGCGGAAGCTTGGAAAACCTTCAAACAAAGAAGTTGATCCAGCCTTTAAAGTGGTTGGTGGTGCTCCGCAGGAAAGCAACGTTGACGCCGGTTCCCTTTTTGGCGGCGGTGGTGGTGGTGGCGGAAAAGGCCTGGGCGTTTCGCAGGCAGAAGTTAAACAGCTGCTCGGCGCAATGCAACTATCGTTTTCAGGATCCGGAAATTCGGTAACCGGTAAATCGTCGGACGGGAGTGTTTCGGTATCGATCAATGGAGCGGCCGACAATGTTTCAAGAATTGCCGGCACCCTTTCGGGAGACCCTGCCGCGATGCAAAGCAAAGGTATGGCAATGGGTCAGGTCTTGGGGCGAATAGCTCCGTGGTCGGGACCATGGTTGATGCAGAACCTGGCGAAGCTTCAGCAAACCGGAAAGATCGAAAAAACCCAAAACGGCGTGAAGGTATCGATTACCGCGTCGGGTGATGAACAAACCGCAACGATGAACTTCAATATCAGTTCATGACATCCGATACGATGGCGACGATCGAAACCGACACGTTCGAAGCGACGGGTGGCGTGCAACTTTACGAACGGCGTTGGCCTGTCACGAATCCCAAAGCTTCAATCGTAATTATTCACGGGTACGGCGAACATTGTGAGCGATACGATCACGTTGCCGAACGGATGAATGCGCAAGGATATTCGGCGTATTCTTATGACCATCGTGGGCATGGTGAAAGCCCGGGGAAAAAAGGTTACATCCCCTCGTTCAAATCGTTGGTCGAAGACCTCGACGCCTACCTTTGTCACCTCCACGGAGCGATACAGAACACACCCACGATTCTATTTGGGCATAGTATGGGCGGCCTTGTACTTACGGAATACGTGATTGCCTATAAGCCAGAGGTGGACGGACTGGTATTCAGCAGCCCCGGGGTGAAACCGGACGAGAATGTCGCTCCGCTGCTCCAGAAGGTATCGGGATTAGTGGCCACGTTGTTACCAAGTTTACCGGTACACTTCCTGGATCCCGCCGGTGTTTCACGAGTAGAATCGGAAGTGGAAAAATACAGGACCGATCCAAAAGTGTTTCATGGAAAAATCGTGGCCCGCACCGGGCACGAATTAGTAGAAACGATGAAGCACGCTTCAAGCAATCTAAATGCACTTACGTTACCGATGCTCGTATTACATGGTACAGAAGATCCTATTGTTCCGGTTGAATCCTCCCATTTGATGATGGAGCATGCGACTTCGAACGATAAGACGCTGAAACTGTACGAAGGCGATTTTCACGAAGTATTCAATGATCAATCTAAAGAGCAATTTCTTTCGGATGTATTGGATTGGATTGCTGCCCACATTTCATGATGCGGCGTCTTCCACGAAAATTTTCTCTCCCACGAAAATAGACAATCGGTCGGCCGCGTGCCCTTTGTTCACGCTGATTTCAATCCGGTTTGTGCTTCCGACCAGAACCAACGGTTTTCCTTTGGCCACTTCTCCATACGTCGTATGAATCACGTCGAAGGAATTCGAAGATACGTGGATGACAGGTCGAGTGTAGGATTCCATCTGGCTTGCCCTGATATTCGTAATCGCGTTTCCGAAACGGTCAATATGGACAACTGAACCAACCAGTTTATTTTTTTCCATGACCGGGATCGGAAGAGATATCGTTTCGAGAGTATCGACAGGAGGGCCTGCTTCTTCTGGAGGAGTTCCCGCAGCCAGGGTCGCCGCGGTCGGTGCGAAAATATCTCGCCCGTGGAAAGTGGGGCTGATGTGTCGGTGCATGAACTTAGCATTTGCGATGACGTTTGCCTGTTCCACTTCGAATTCTTCCGTTAGCAATGTGAGCAATCCGTTGTCGGGATGAACGACCGTTTGGCCTGCGATTTGAGTGATGACGGCATTTCGATCGGTACCTACTCCCGGGTCGATAACGGCCACGTGAATCGTGTCCGCCGGAAAGTAGGGGATTGTCGAAGCGAGGAAGTAGGCACCTTCGAGAATATCTCCCTGGGGAATATCGTGGGACAAATCGATAATCGAGACCTCCGGATTTCGTTTCAAAATAGCGCCCTTCATGGCGGCGACATAGGAGTCGGACGTTCCGAAATCGGTGGTTAAGGTAATAATAGAGCCCATGGGATCATCTTACGCCCATTTACGGTTGAAAAAAGATTCTTTTTTTATTACAATACCGTCGGCTGTAAATACTAAACCTACAAAATTGTAATTTCGGAAAGTAGACTCGATCATGGCGCCCCGTAAACCACAAGTCAAAAGTGAAATATCTGAATTGACCTTATTATTCGAGATTAGTCGATTGCTCGATCAGTCCGTTGATTTAAGAGATGTCGTGAATCCGATTTTGAAGGCCATTGCCAAAAATACGGGGATGGTTCGTGGAATCCTTACGTTGCTGGACCGCGATACAGGCGAACTGGTGATCGATGGTGCCTATGGAATCTCCAGCGGACAAAAAAAGCGCGGTCGATATATGTTGGGCGAAGGCGTCACCGGAATGGTGGTTCGGTCCGGGCGGGCGATGGCTATTCCTAAAATTTCTGAAGAACCTTTGTTCCTCAATAAGACGAAATCTCGTGAAAGCTTGACCAAAGATGAAATCTCATTCGTTTGCGTTCCCATTAAAGAAGGGAACGAAGTCATCGGGACGTTGAGCGCGGATAGCCTGTTCGATGATCAAATTAGCCTGGACGAGGACGTTCGCCTCTTGTCGATCATTTCTTCGATGATATCTCAAGCCGTAAAATTACGTATGGAAGTACAGGAAGATCAACTACGACTCATTGAAGAAAATACTCGACTGCACGAAGAACTCCGGGACAAATTCAGACCGGCCAACATCGTGGGCCATTCCAATGTGATGCAAGGCGTATACGATTTAATCGCCCAGGTAGCGGTCAGCGATACGACGGTCCTCATCCGTGGAGAGAGCGGGGTTGGGAAAGAACTGGTCGCTCATTCGATTCATTACAACAGTTTACGAGCCAACAAGCCCTTCATTCGTGTCAATTGTGCAGCGCTACCGGAAACATTGATTGAAAGTGAATTGTTTGGTCATGAAAAAGGAGCGTTTACGGGCGCCACTTCTCAGCGTAAGGGCCGGTTCGAATTGGCCCATGGGGGAACCATTTTTCTTGATGAAATCGGCGATTTGAGCCCCCACACACAAATCAGTTTATTGAGAGTACTTCAGGAAAAAGAATTTGAACGCGTGGGTGGGAACACAACAATTAAAGTGGATGTTCGAGTCGTTACGGCTACAAGTCGCGAGCTCGAACAATTGATCGAAGCCGATGAATTTCGTCAGGACCTGTTTTATCGTTTGAGCGTATTCCCTGTTCATATTCCTCCACTACGTGAACGCCGTTCGGATATTCTGGAACTGTCGAATCACTTCGTCGAAAAATACAACAAAGTAAGCAATAAGAAAGTGAAACGAATTTCCACACCCGCGATTGACATGCTGACGTCCTACCATTGGCCGGGAAATGTGCGTGAATTGGAAAACTGTATCGAGCGCGCCGTCCTTCTCAGTCAAGATGAAGTATTGCACGGCCACCATCTACCACCCACGTTGCAGACAGCCGAAGCAAGCAACACGGTGATGCGCGGAACGCTTCAAGAGACGCTGGACGGCGTCGAAAAAGAAATGATTATTGAAGCGTTGAAAAATACGCGGGGTAACAAAAGCAAAGCAGCAAAAAACCTCGGAGTCACGGAACGCATCATGGGCTTGCGCGTGGAACGATTCAGTATCGATCCGTCAGAATACAAGAAGTCCCGTCTCTAAGCCCCTGTAAACAATGGGTTTCAGAAATCTCTGAACTCGGACTCCGTCGTTTTATCGTTCGCCAGCTTCAATACTCCTCTGCTAAAAACCTACCAATCCGTATGGGAATTCTCTCTTATTACATTTTCGTATGGGAATGATCTCAAGCCCATTGCGCCAAATCTTCCCCATTAAGCGTTCAAAAATAACGACTTAGAAGAAGCCTCGCGCCAAATACATTTTTGGCACGCCCATTGCGTTACTACTCAAATATACATTTTGTAGATCATTGCAAAAATTGGCGACGGCAATTTAAGCAATGTGTTAATGAGTAACTGACGTACTGGACGCGTCACAAAAGGAGAGGGTTCGATGAGAACGAAGTGGAAAATTTTTGGAGGATTAGCGGTGGTCATGTTGGCCATGCTGGTAGCTCCTGGGGCATTTGCCCAAGAAGAAGAGGCCGCGGCGCTGACGCCTGCGGACGTGCTGTTCACTGTGAACAACACTTGGATGTTGGTAGCGACGTTTCTGGTATTCATCATGCACTTGGGGTTTGCATGCTTGGAAGTAGGATTGACGCGTGCGAAAAACACCGTGAACATTCTTTTTAAAAACACAGCTATCGTAGCGATCGGTATCTTGACCTACGCGGCAGTCGGTTTTAATCTGATGTATCCTGGCGAATTTTCGGATTTATTGGGTGGTGGGGTATTTGGTTTTGCTGGGTTCGGTGTCGATCCCGGTGCCGACGGACAGACCATCGCCTATGCGGATGGCGCGTACACTTACTGGACGGACTTCATCTTTCAAGCCATGTTCGCAGCAACAGCAGCGACTATTATTTCAGGCGCTGTAGCTGAACGTATCAAGTTACTTCCTTTCCTGTTGATTACTAGCGTGTATGTTGCTCTCGTGTATCCTTGGTTGGGAAGCTGGAAATGGGGTACAGGCTGGTTGGATGCTAAAGGTTTCTATGACTTCGCAGGCTCCACTCTGGTGCACTCTGTCGGTGGTTGGGGCGCGTTAGCCGGTGTAATCGTACTGGGCCCACGTCTCGGAAAATATGTAAACGGAAAAATCAACGGTATCAGCGGACACAGCATGCCTTTGGCCACGATTGGTGTATTCCTCCTGTGGTTAGGTTGGTTCGGATTCAATGGCGGTTCCGTATTGAGCGCAGATCCTAACTTGGTCAGCCTGGTATTTGTTACGACGACTCTTGCGGCCGCGGCCGGCGTTGTCGGCGCTATGATTTCAACGTGGGTTATCCAAAAGAAACCTGATTTGTCCATGGTATTGAACGGTTCTTTGGCTGGTCTTGTAGGGATTACGGCTGGTGCCGATTCCGTCACGGTCATGTCTTCAGTCATTATTGGCTTGGTTGCCGGTGTACTCGTAGTTGCCGCAGTATTGTTAATCGATAAAGCTAAACTGGATGACCCGGTTGGCGCGATTTCGGTTCACTTGGTGTGTGGTATCTGGGGCACGCTCGCTGTCGGTATCTTCAACGCAGATATCAACGTTGGAGTTCAGGCTCTTGGCGTCTTAGCGTACGCTGCAGTCGCATTCCCAGCAGCATTGGTTCTCTTCCTGATTGCCAAAGTTACCATCGGTATCCGGGTCAGCGAAAAAGAAGAAATCGGTGGACTCGATGTCGGCGAACACGGAATGGAAGCCTACAGCGGATTCCAAATCTTTACTTCTCAGTGAGTTCGGGCGTAGTACGCACGGCAATCTGAAATACCAACTGAAACTATTTAACCTGAACTGACAGAAAGTACAGGAGGCGAAAGAAAAAAATGAAACTTATCATTGCATACATACAACCGGAACGCTTGAACGCGGTTAAGCAGGCCCTATTCGAAGCAGATGTTACCAAGATGTCGGTAACCAATGCTTTAGGCTGCGGCGCTCAAGGTGGATTCCATGAGTCTTACCGTGGTGCCGATATCGAAGTAAACTTGTTGAAAAAAGTTCGCATCGAAATCGCTATCAACGAAGACTTCCAACAAAATGCTGTTGACGCCATCATCAAAGGAGCCAAGACTGGTTCCATTGGTGACGGAAAAATATTTGTACTGGATCTTGCGGATTGTATCCGCATCCGTACTGGCGAGCTTGGGAGGGAGGCGGTCGGTTGACCATACTCCCTCTCCGTCCAAGGGCGGCGCGTGCTTAGCTTACCCCTGGTACGCGTCGTCCGCTAAAATCCACTCCCCTGTAGGTCTTTCTGCAGGGGAGTTTTTTATTTCGTGAGGCCGTTCGCGGCATTGTCACTTCTGGGATCGGCCGCACCGAAAAAACCCTCTTCGGTAATCATGAGGCCGTTGGCCTGACCGATGGAAATTCGTTCCTTGATTACGTGGCCCATGCTTTCTAGCTTCACCTTGGTTGACGGGGAAATCGCTCTGGGTTCGACGGAAATTTGATCGGGAACCCATTGAGAATGATGGCGAGATGCGTTAATGGCTTCCTGAATGTTCATGCCATGGTCGACGACGTTGATCACGTTCTGCATGACCGTTGTAATGATGGTGGAGCCTCCCGGGGAACCAAGCACCAAAAAAGGCTTCTCTTCCCTCAAAATGATCGTGGGCGTCATGGAACTCAGCATACGTTTATTGGGCTCAATGGCGTTGGCTTCACTCCCGATGAGTCCATACAGATTCGGAACGCCAGGTTTACTGGAAAAGTCATCCATTTCGTTGTTCATCAGGAATCCCGCGCCGTCAATCACAATCCCTGATCCAAAGGAAGCGTTGAGGGTGACCGTCACCGAAACAGCATTGCCCCATTCGTCGGCCACACTGTAGTGGGTGGTTTCGGGACTCTCGTTCGATTGGAGAGTACCGGCTTTGACGGAATCGCTGGGGGTTGCTTTCTCAAGCGAGATATCTTTCGCACGGGATTGAGCGTACGTCTTAGAAGTCAATTCTGCAATCGGGACGTCGAAAAAATCCGCGTCGCCCAAGTAGAGAGACCTGTCGGCATAGGCGCGACGTTGTATTTCCGTCATCAGATGGACGGATTCAGTGGAATTCCATTCGAGCGCGGCTAAGTCGTGATTCTCAAGGACGTTCAGCATTTGGATGAGGAGCACTCCTCCTGAACTGGGTGGGCCCATGGAAACAACATCGAATTGGCGGTAGGAGCCGATTACGGGGGGGCGGTACAGCGAGTCGTACCTGTCTAAATCTTCGTGGGAAATGAATCCGCCAGTTTCTTTTTGTTGGTCCACCAACATTGCGGCAGTGGGGCCTTCATAAAAACCGGCGCGCCCTTTTTTTACGATGCGTTTAAGGGTGCTGGCGAGGTCGTTTTGAACGAGCTTATCTCCAGCAACCCACGGAGCTCCTCCCTTCTTAATAAAGATGGCGGTCGCTCCAGGATTACTTGAGAATGCCTCTCTGCCGTAATTCAACGAACCAGCCATACCGTGAGAAATTCGAAACCCTTTCGAAGCAAGACGAATGGCAGGGGTCAATAGTTCTTTTCTGGAAATTACACCCGAACCGTGGTCTTCCCACATGGCGAGGAGTCCGTCGACCGACCCCGGCACGCCGGATGCCAGCGGCGATCGAAGGGAAAGGCCATTGATTACGTTTTTTTGGGCATCGAGGTACATGTCGCGATGTGCCAGGCCCGGAGCTTTTTCTCTGAAATCTAAGGTGAGGGATTCTCCGTTCTCCTTCACGCCGACCATGAAGCCGCCTCCGCCCAAGTTGCCCGCCAAAGGGAAGGTAACGGCTAACGTGAACCCGACTGCGGCTGCCGCATCGAAGGCATTTCCACCTTTTGCAAGGATTTCTACACCCACTTCGGATGCCAACGACGAAGCCGAAACAACCATCCCGTGGGGCGCATGAACCGGTCGGGACGTCGCGCCGAATGCGGACGAAGTAAACGAAAAGAGAGAAATGAAGGTCCAAAAAGTAGCGTTTTTGATCATTTAAGATTGTTTCCTCAAATTTGAAGGTTTTCACGAAATTTGGTGTTATTTAAACAGAGTTATTCGAAAAAACCAAGTTTTTGGCTCCTCGATTCGTAATCGAAAGGTTCATTTGTTATAGTTGGTATATCTTAAAAGGGGCTTCTTGGTGAGAATGATCGATACCCCTATGCTGCATGGAGATTCATAATGCGTAAAAAAAGTAGTAAAGCTGAATTCTTAGCGTTGTTTACCTTTCTTCTGGGAGCCGTATTGGTCTTGACCAATGGTTTTTCGGCCCATATATTTGCTCAGGATGGGGAACGTGCCATTTATGAACAGATTGAACCGATAGGGGATGTACTCGCTGAGATTCTTCAAAATTACGTCTATGAACCCGACTTGGATAAGGCCGTAGAAGGGGCTCTCATGGGAATCATGAGCTCCCTGGACCGGAACAGCAGTTATATTCCCGCGCAACATTTCACCCAGATGCGTGAAGATACCGAAGGCGAATTCGAGGGTATCGGCGTCCAAATCAAGTTGAATGAAGAAAACCTGGTCTATGTATTTCAACCGTTTCCTGACGCGCCCGCATCCAAAGCCGGCGTGAAATCCGGCGATATTATTGTTGGTGTCGACGGCGTCGATGTTGAAACGTTTGCGGCCGACGCCACGACTCGAGGCGAAAAGCTGAGCCTCGTTTCGGATCGCATCAAAGGGCCCCGAGGAACTTCAGTAGAAGTCACGGTCGAACGCGTGGGGGATGACGAAGAAATTTCCACTCACGATATTTTGATTAAGCGCGGAAAAATTCCCGTGAACAGTATCGTGGAAGCTCGATTGATTCAAGGCGGAGTCGGTTATCTGCGCATCAGCGATTTCAAAAAGAAGACTGCCGATGACATCAAGAAAACCATTAAAGAATTTGAGCAAGACGGTATGCGGGCACTCATCTTGGACCTGCGGTGGAATCCGGGCGGTTTGTTGAATGCTTCGAGAGAAGTGTGTGAGCTATTTCTGCCGAAAGGAAAACTGGTTACCAGTACCAAAGGACGCGAGAATACAAAAGGCTCCTATATGGATGACATGATGTTGGTGACTGAAAAGAAACCGATCATTCCCGAAAACATGCCTTTGGTGGTACTGGTTAGTCGCGGCTCCGCAAGTTCGTCGGAAATTGTTACGGGTGCGTTGCAGTTTCATAAACGTGCGTTGATTGTTGGAGAGCAGACCTTCGGCAAAGGAAGTGTACAGACAATTATTCCGTTGAGTCAGCCCGCTGGTGCCGCCTTGCGGTTAACGACAGCGTTGTATTATACGCCCGGCGATGTGACAATCGATTTGGTGGGTATCTCTCCGGACGTGAACGTGGAGATGGATGAAGAAGCGCAATACAATCTTCGAGTACAAATGATCAAAACGCTTGACGATGGCCCTGAATTCATCAATCGCCAGAACCACGGCGCGGTGACGGGAAATATCGACGAGGAATTCGTCCAGGATGAAGTGTTGGCAAGAGCGTTGGGCATCATCAATGAAGACAGCCAGTTCGAAAATCTGTTGGAAAAATATCATCGCGACATACGTGATACCCAAAAGATGGCTTCCGATGAAGCGATCAAGAACAAGGTTCACTAGATGCGGTGTGACAATCGAACTCCTGATTCTCTAAGACCAATCTCAATTGAACGAAATTACATCATGCATCCAGCGGGATCGGTGCGCGTACAATTTGGAAACACCCACGTTCTATGTACCGCGACCATCGACGAACGAGTGCCCTCCTTCTTAGCGGGTGGAGGCAAAGGTTGGGTGACAGCTGAATACGCAATGCTTCCCGGGTCGTCTACGGGTGGCCGTATTGGGCGGAACAACTCCACCAAAGGACGTTCTCAGGAAATCAGCCGGTTGATTGGTCGTTCGCTTCGTTCAGTAATCGACATGGAAAAACTCGGCGAGCGACAGATTATTGTCGATTGCGATGTACTTCAAGCCGACGGCGGAACGCGTACCGCAGCCATTACGGGTGGGTATGTGGCGTTGGTTGACGCGATTCAAACATTGCTGGATTCAGGCGACGTGGTAGACAGCCCAATTATGGGGCAATGTGCCGCGGTCAGTTTGGGCCTCATCAATGACGAAGTATTGTTGGATCTGTGTTATGAAGAAGACGTATCCGCAGATGTTGATTTAAATCTGGTGATGAAAGACGATCAATCCATTATCGAAGTTCAAGGAACCGCCGAAGGCGAATCATTCAGTCGCGATCAATTGAATCAAATCATGGACTTGGGCGCGGCCGGTATCGATCAACTATTTCAATTCCAAAAGGAAGCACTCGGCCGTGGCGCATGACCTGTTAATCGGTTCAGGGAACAAAGACAAAGCCCGAGAATTGATGAGGTTGTTGGCGGATAGTTCTTGGGTCGTAAAAAGTCTTGCTGATTTCGATGCGGTTGAAGAGCCTGAAGAAACCGAAGACACCTTCGATGGAAATGCGCTCTTGAAAGCGCGCTACTATTCCGAGAAGTTTGGAGTACCATGTGTCGCCGATGATTCGGGATTGGAAGTTGACGCATTGGACGGCGCCCCGGGAGTCTATTCGGCGAGGTACGCCGGCGAAGATTGCTCCTATGGCGACAACAACGAGAAGTTATTGGGTGCTCTCTCGGAAAAATCGACCGATGAACGGAACGGTCGATTCGTTTGTGTCGCCGCATTTGTCGACGGTAACGGAACTGAGCACGTGGAACGAGGCACCGTGGACGGTTCCATCGCGACGGCTTGCCGAGGGGATCAGGGATTTGGGTATGACCCCATATTTGTCCCCGACGGAAACGACAGAACCTTTGCAGAAATGACGCCCGAAGAAAAACACAAGAACAGTCACCGTGGCCGCGCATTCGAAAAGATGGGCCGCTATCTGGAAGACGTGTCAGCCAATCGACCATGTTGACGGTTTCTTCCGATGACGCCGGAATCGACAAAGCGGTCGATGCCCTTCGGGCTGGTCAAATCATCGCCTATCCCACCGAAACAGTTTACGGGTTGGGAGTCGATCCGGAAAACGAAACGGCCATCAACGCGTTGTACGACGTCAAAGGCCGGGAACTTGAAAAAAAATTGATCCTCATTGTTTCCTCGGTCGATCAACTCCAAAGGTATGTCGACGACCTGTCGGAAACAGAAGAGAAACTGGTACGTTCATTTTGGCCTGGCCCATTGTCGCTCTTGTTTTCTCCATCGGCAGGGACGCCTGATTATTTGTTGGGCGATACAGGTAAAATTTGTATTCGTCAGACGTCCGATTCGGTAGCGGCGTCTATCTGTGAATCATTTGGTCGAGCCATCGTGTCGACATCAGCGAATCTGAGTGGAAACGACCCAGCGAAAAACGCGGGCTCCGTCGAAGTCCCCGGAGTTGTGGTGTGCATTGATGGTGGAGAGTCAGGAGACGTTTCTCCATCAACGATTTACGATACCGAGACCGGGGCCGTAATCCGTCACGGGGAAATCTCGGCGGAGATGATTGAAAAGGCATTGGTAACCTGATTACCATTTACCCTTGTAACTTAACCAACGAAAGTGAACCAATGAAAATTGCTCTAGGCAGCGACCATGCCGGATACGACGGCGAAAAGCCCCACTATAAACCCGAAATTGCCACGTACATCGAATCCAAAGGGCATACGGTCGTGGATTGTGGCACGAACAGTTCGGAAGCGGTGGATTATCCCGATATCGCCAATGCGGTAAGCGAAGCAATAACGGGCGGCGGCGCCGAACGAGGAATCCTAATCTGCGGAACCGGAATTGGCGTCAGTATGACGGCGAACCGACATACGGGAATACGAGCGGCCGTCTGTACAAACAGAGAAATGGGCCGTCTTTCGAGAGAGCACAATGACGCGAATGTCCTGTGTTTGGGAAGACGCGTGATTTCACTGGGCGAATGCAAAGAGATCATTGACGTCTGGTTAACCGAACCAGCCAGTACCGTGGAGCGCCACGTCAATCGCGTCACGAAAATGGGCTAACAGGGGAATTTGTAGGAACGATTCGGCGTTGATAGGTATACTACCCTCCAAATCGAATGACCCAAATTAAACTATTAGCGGAGTAGAATCATGAAAGAATCATTGCAGGTCGGAATTGAATCGGAAATAGCCCACGACGTGAAGGAAGACATGTCTCCCGCACATTTACCGGTAAAGGTGCTTTCGACTCCGTCGATGATTCAATTGATAGAAGGAACATGCCTGGTTTCCGTCCAGGAGCATCTTGACGATGCCGAAACGACCGTGGGTACGCATGTGTGCGTCAGCCACGTCGGCAAAGCCGTACCAGGTGAACAAGTCAATATCAAAATCCGTTTGAAGGATATCCAGAAACGGAGATTGACATTTGATGTCGAAGTGCATGCGCCCTCCGGTGTGATCAGCACGGGTACTCATGAGCGTGCCGTAATCGATCTGAATCGTATGGCAGGAAAGTCCTGACCATTTCAAAACCTAAACATTAGACGCCGCTGGAGTTTCTTGAAGCGGTGTTTTCTTATTGAAGGAGGTTTTCCCATTGGAAGACTTGACCCCCAAAAAAATTGTCAAAGAACTCGACAAATATATCGTCGGACAAAACGAAGCAAAACGTAAGGTGGCCATCGCGTTGAGGAACCGCTGGCGTCGTCAGCAATTGGATGATGAAATCCGCGACGAAGTCACGCCGAAAAATATCATCATGATTGGACCGACCGGGGTCGGTAAAACGGAAATTGCTCGACGGTTGTCGAAATTGGTCGATGCCCCTTTCGTGAAAGTAGAAGCGTCGAAATTCACAGAGGTGGGATACGTCGGTCGCGATTGTGAATCCATGGTTCGTGACCTGGTTGAAACATCGGTAAGTTTGGTTCGTGACGAAATGAAGCGAAGTTTCGAAGAAGAAGCTCGAGAGCGTGCCGAAAATAGAATTCTGAATATATTACTTCCTCCTCAACCGCGCACACCCGAGAAGATTTTCAACCCCAACGATCCGTCGACCGGTGACGAAGGTCCCGCGCTATCGACGATCGAGAAGACGCCGGAAGAACGGACCCGGGATATGATCAAGGAAAAACTCGAAGCGGGTGAAATGGATGATCGAGAAGTGGAAGTCAGCGTGAAAGATGGCGGTCAGACTTCAACCATGCATATGTTCAGCAACACGGGCCTGGAAGAAATGGGAGTCAACTTTCAGGATATGCTGGGAAAACTATCCCCCGATAAGAAAAAGACGAAGAAAACGACGGTAATTCAAGCGCGTAAACTTCTCGAGCAGGAAGAGTTGGAAGAACTACTCGATATGGATCACATCGTCGAAGAAGCGGTGAACCGGGCCGAGAACGCGGGAATCATTTTTCTGGACGAGATCGATAAGATTGCGGCGTCGTCAAGTCGCGGCGGTGGCCCGGATGTTTCGAGAGAGGGTGTGCAGCGAGATATTTTACCTATCGTCGAGGGAAGCACAGTCACGACCAAGTACGGACCGGTAAAGACGGATCACGTCTTGTTCATCGCTGCGGGAGCATTTCATATTTCCAAGGTCTCCGATTTGATCCCTGAGCTACAGGGACGATTTCCGATTCGCGTTGAATTGGACAGTCTTGGCGCTGAAGACTTCGCCCGGATTTTGAAAGAGCCGAAAAATTCGTTGATCAAACAATACGAAAGTTTATTGGCGACCGAAGGCGTTACATTGGAAATCACCGACGATGCGATCACCGAGATGGCGAGCATCTGTCGCGAAGTAAACGAAGGAACCGAGAATATCGGTGCGCGTCGTCTTCATACGATTATGGAGTACTTATTGGAAAGTCTGTTATTCGATGCGACGGATCATGCCGGCGAAACAATCAAAATTGATGCTGAGCAAGTAAAACTGAGGTTGGCCGAAATCGTGGAAGAACGAGATTTGAGCCAATTCATTTTGTAGAGTGCCTTTACATGAAACCTATCGACGTGTTGGAAAATCTCGGGATCGAATTCGCCGCAATTTCGGATTGTTCTGATGGGGACGGTGCCACTCCCGAAGGATGCCACAGTCTCTTGAATAAAGGCGATCGCCCGCAGGCTGACCTTTTTTTAGTGAATCAAGTCCACGGGACGACCATCATTCAAGCCGGTGAAGACGCCGAATCCGCCGACGGCATCATTACCAACCAGCCCGGGAAAATCTTAGGAATTCGAGTAGCCGATTGTGTTCCTGTCTGGTTATTGGATACGAAAAGTCTCGCAGTTGGCTTGTTCCATGCTGGCAGGATAGGGACGTTCCACCGCATCGCCGCGCTGGGTATGGACCGATTGTCGAAGTTGTATGGGAGCACACCCGCTGACGTAATCGCCTATATCGGACCATCGGCAGGTCCGTGTTGTTATGAGGTGGACCAGAATATGGCCAACGACTTTTCCGATGCAGGATTTCCGGTTTCTGGTCGAAATCTGGATTTATGGGGTGCAAATCGTTGTCAATTGGAGGACGCGGGGCTCAGGCCCGAAAATATCTTTATTTCCAACACGTGCACGATTTGCACGCCTCACTATCATTCCTATCGGCGAACCCGTACGGCAGAACGTAACCTCTGTGTCGTAAGTATCTGATGGAAATGTATTTACAGTAGTAAAAAGAATTAGAATAAAAACCATTATTTATATCTGGTTTTGTCAACTAAATCCCTTCATTAAATCCCCCGTGAATCGTCGCAAGTTTAAGCCATTGCACAACATAGTGGCCGTATGTTAGGATGTCGTGGTAATCTGGTTAATTGTAAAGAGTGGGTGCGAACCCGCTCTTTTTAATTGTTGGGAGTTTGAAATTTTTCGAATTCCTAAACGGATGGGTATTGCCAGTTGAGTGATCCGGAAATAGTTCGTCAAACTTGGGAATTGCTGGAATCTGAAATCGACGAATTGGGTTACGAGTTGGTCGAAGTAGAGTACGGCCAATTTGAATCCAGGCTTGCGCTGAGACTTTTTATCGATAAAGAAGGCGGCGTGAACTTGGATAACTGTGCAGAAGTATCGCGCCTGGTAAGTGCGGTATTGGACCAGCATGATTTTGGAGGCGACCAGTACAATCTGGAAGTTTCCTCACCGGGAATCGATAGACCGGTACGCAAACCGAAAGATTTTATTCGGTTTATTGGCGAACCGTTGAAGGTAAAGACCATTGCTCCGATTGGAGGAAGAAAGCGGTTTAAGGGAATTTTAACCGGTTTCGAAGATGGGATGATCGGCGTGGAAATTGATGGAGAACAATTTTCCATCTACGTTGAGAATATTAAAAAGGCCCAGTTGGACCGTTAGCCAGGCAATGGTAGAGGAGAACACACCGTGGATAAAAACCTGAAGGGTATACTTCAGCAGTTGGAAGCGGAAAAAAGCGTAAATCGTGAAACCTTGGTTGAAGCGATCCGCAGTGCGATTGAGAGTGCCGCCCGTAAAGGGATGACGCATGCTTCCGATGTCGTGGTTGAAGTAGATCAAAGAGACATTGAGTTCAAAGTATTCGAGATTCGCAAAGTCGTTGAATCCATCGAGGACGAAACATCAGAGATTTTGTTGGAAAAAGCCCAGGAATTGAATCCGAACGTTCAAGTTGGAAATCGGATAAAAATTGAAACGCAGCCCAAGGATTTTGGCCGGATTGCTGCACAGACCGCTAAACAGGTCATCATACAAAAAATTAAAGACGCTGAACGCGACAATATTTACGATGAATTCAAGAGCCGCGAAGGCGAATTGGTTTCCGGTGTTGTAAAACGATATGCCCAGGGTAACGTCGTTGTGACAATCGACAAAGCCGAGGCCGTCATTCCTCCGAAGGAACAGGCCCAGCGTGAAAACCTACGTCCAGGAGATCGCGTCCGTGCTGTCCTGACGTCTGTTGAAAAAACACCTCGTGGCGCACAGATTATTTTGAGTCGGGCGACGCCTGAACTCGTGAAATCCCTTTTCGAAATGGAAGTGCCTGAAATTTTCGATGGTACCATCGAAATCAAAATGGTCGCTCGCGAGGCAGGTAGCCGTACGAAAGTTGCAGTTAATTCAATCGATCCGAATGTAGATCCGGTTGGTGCCTGTGTCGGGATGAAAGGATCGCGCGTTCGGTCCGTTGTGGAAGAATTATCGGGCGAAAAAATAGATATTATTCGATGGAGTGAAAATCCCGTCGAATTATGCGCGAATTCGCTGAATCCAGCGGACATTCTCGAGATCGAATTGGACGAAGAATCTAAAACGGTAACCGTCACGGTGCCCCACGATCAACTGTCGTTGGCGATTGGAAAAAAAGGTCAAAATGCGCGGTTGGCCTCTCGTCTAATGGGTTGGAATATCGATATTAAGAGTAACGACGGTACAGAACAAGCCAGCGCCGTTGTAGAATCCGAGGACGTCGTCGAATCTGAAGGCTCAGCGGATGTAGAGGAAGTGGTAGAGTCCTCTGACTCTGCCGAATCTGCTGACTCAGAGGAGTCGAGTGAAGCGGCCGAGTCTAGTGAATCGGTGGAAGAACTTGTTGAAGAATAATTACGGTTGTTGAAGCTTGATGCCCGTGAATGGTGTCAATTGATATAAGACAGGAGTTTTTATATATGCAGACAGTTGCCTCAGTGGCAGAGCGTCTGGACATGACCCCAGAAGAAGCGGTCGATAAGCTGAACTACATGCTTTTCGAAGTGAGTGGTGTTGATTCAGAGATCTCAGATGAGCATTGCGATGCTCTATTCGAAGTAGACGATGACGAATCCTATGCTGAAAAAATTCGAGGTAAAAATCTCGAAGTCAAAGAAAAAGCAGAAAAGAAAATTGAAGCCGCCGCGAAAAAGAAAGCAGTCGCCGCGAAAAAGAAAGCCGCTGCCGCGAAGAAAAAGAAGGCCGCTGCCGCAAAGAAAAAGGCTGCTCCGGTAAAAGCCAAGGACAAAGAAACTCCGGCAGATGCCGAAATCCTTGAAGATGCACCGGCTGAAGTCGTGGCCGAAATTCTGCCAGATGATGACGCTGAGAAAGCTCCGTTGGCTGAAATCTTGCCCGATGTGGTTGATGAGAAGGATTCTGAAGGCGCGACGGAAAAATCCAAAGACACAGAGCCCGCTATTGTCATCGGAAGCGCTATCGAGCATGAAACTCATGAAGCTGAAATCGTCCTCTCGGACGGCACAGTCGCTGACGTTCACGAAGTCGATATTAAGGCCGAACAGGTACCCGAAGAAGAATTGGGGCCAATGGCTGAAGCCGAAAAGAAACAACAAGAAGAAGAGAAACATCGGAAAAGTGCTCCGAATCAGCAAGCGGCTGTCGCGCCGGATCCAAAAGTGGTCGCCGATGTCATCCGCAAAGCTAGCCAAAATAAAGAACGTACTCGTTCTAAGCGGGCGAAGGGCAAAGCGGGTGAGACAACCACGTTACTTGGAGTTCAAGGCAAGGAAACCGCCACTCCGGCTAGACCTTCATCTTCTAGAAAAACAGGTAAAACAGCTCGCAAACGCCAAAAGAAAATGGAGCGTAAAAAGCGGGATGATGAACTGAAGCGGAGTGCAGCAGCTACGCTGAAGGAATACCAAGCGGGCGCATTGGGCGCAAACCCCAAAAAGAAAAAGAAGAAAAAAACATCGAGTAGTGAAATGGGCGACGAAGAGATTCAGGAAACGAATATTATCGAAGTGGAGGACAGCCTCACGGTTGAAGAATTGGCCGCAGCCATGGACATCGATCCGACGGATATCATTCTCGAGTTGATGGAATTGAATATCCTGGTTACGAAGAATCAAAGCTTGAGTATGGAAATGATTCGGAAAATCGCCGAACCTCAAGATTTTGAAGTACGCGCCATCATTCCTGAAGAAGAAGTCGTGATGCATGAAGAAGAAGACGATCCCGAAACACTGAAACCGCGTGCTCCGGTTGTGACCGTTATGGGACACGTTGACCACGGGAAGACTTCGTTCCTCGATCAGATTCGAAAGGCAAGTGTAGCCGACGGCGAAGCCGGTGGTATTACGCAACACATTGCTGCCTACGAAGTGAATCTGGACCACGGCAAAGTGGTCTTTCTCGATACACCCGGTCACGAAGCCTTTACGGCGATGCGTGCGCGCGGTGCCAAGGTAACCGATATTGTAGTGTTGGTCGTCGCGGCTGATGACGGCATCATGCCTCAGACTATAGAAGCGATCGACCACGCGAAAGCGGCGGAAGTACCCATCGTCGTAGCGGTAAATAAATGTGATAAAGACGGCGCCCAACCGGATAAAATCCGTCAGGAATTGACCCAATACGACTTGTTGGACGAGCAATGGGGCGGTAAAACCATCATGCGCAACATATCTGCGCTGACCGGTGAAGGCGTCGACGAACTGATTGAATTGTTGGTTCTTGAAACTGAAATGCTGGAATTGAAAGCAAATCCTGATAAGGCTGGTCGTGGTTCCGTTGTTGAATCGGAAATTACCCGTGGACAAGGTCCTGTCGCTTGGGTTCTTGTTCAAACCGGGACAATCAAAGTCGGTGACATTTTCCTTTGCGGAGAGACCTATGGTCGTGTGAGAGCAATGCAGGATAGTCACGGTAAATCTGTTCAGGAAGCGGGACCATCGACGCCAGTTGTTGTGCTTGGTTTCAATTCCCCGGCAAGTGCCGGAGACCAGTTTATTACCGTGAAAGACGAGCGAATTGCACGATCCATTGCTGAACAACGGCAACACCAAAAGAAAATCAAAACCGGCGCGCCCACCGAAATGGTTACGTTGGAAGACTTCCACAGCCTACTTCTTGCCGGAAAACAGAGCGAGCTGAAAGTGGTCGTCAAAGGCGATGTTCAAGGTTCGGTCGACGTGCTGCAATCCACATTGCCTGGATTAGGCAACGAAGAAGTGCGCATACAGATTGTTCACTCGGGTGTTGGAGCCGTCAATGAGTCCGATGTGTTGTTGGCCAGCGCCAGTAGTGCTGTGATTTTGGGCTTCAACATTGAAGCGACTTCGAAAGCCGAACAATTGGCTCAAAACGAAGGCGTGGATATTCGGGGCTACAAAGTCATTTATGAAATGGTTGACGATTTGAAGAAATCTCTTGAAGGTATGCTGGTTCCTGACGAGAAGGAAGTGGTTACCGGGCACGCGGAAATCCGCCAGGTATTTAAATCTTCTGCTCTGGGCAGTATCGCTGGTTGTATGCAAATCGACGGTGAAACCAACCGGAATTCCATGGCTCGACTTCTTAGAGGCTCTGACGTGGTCTGGGAAGGTAAGATTGAAACCTTGCGACGTGAAAAAGAACAGGTTTCCAAAGTTGTCCAGGGATTTGAATGCGGTATTAAACTGACTGGATTCGATCAGATTCAGGAAAGCGATGTGATAGAAGCGTACGCAATCGAACAGGTAGCGAAAACGCTCGCCTAATACGATTCTCGTGTCCATAGAGGGGCACTCTTGCTTTGACTATTGGTGTACTCCATATGCAATGCGCTATACCGGGTTCTCGGTCTTTGAAAGAACGCCGACGCGGAATCCGCAGCTTGAAGGAACGGTTGGGCAATCGTTTCAATTGTTCTGTAGCGGAAGTAGGGGACAAGGAAAAATGGTCGCGTGCTCAATTAGCGGTGTGTGTAGTTTCAGACGATAGTGCTCACGCCAATACCCAACTGAATGAAATCGTCCGATTTTCATCCACCCATCATTTAGTAGAATTGGTGGATTACCATATAGAAATGCTTTGAGAGCCCAAGGATTCTCCGAGTGAAAAGGAAAAGTTGATGGCCAGTGAGAGCCGAGCAGTCCGTGTAGCTGAGTTAGTCAAACACGAAATAGCGAATATGTTAATCAAAGGCTTAAAGGATCCGCGTATTGGTTTCGTCTCCGTAATGGGGGTGAGAATGTCTCCCGATTTACGATACGCGAACGTCTATGTGAGCCTTTATGGGGAAGAAAAGGAAAAGAAGTCATCCCTCATCGCTTTGCAAAATTCAACGGGATGGGTCCGACGCGAAATCGGGCGTAATCTGAAGTTACGTTTGACGCCCGAAGTTCGCTTTTTCGAAGACACTTCTTTGGAAGAGGTGTATCACCTGGAAAACGTCCTTCAGGAATTGAATGAATCGGAGAAAGATAACCCCTCCAATGAGGCGGTAGAAGACGAGGAACAAACAGATAATGACTAGTGGTACTTTCGAAGAGGCGATGGAAGAAATCCAGCAAGCCGAGTCGTTCATCCTTTCAACCCATGTCCATCCCGATGGAGATGCTTTGGGTACGATGTTGGGATGTGCGCACTTTTTGAGGGCTCTCGGAAAAACGGATATACGTTGCGTCATACAAGATCCAATCCCGAATATGTATCTGTGGCTTCCGGGAGTTGAATGGATTGAAGTAGGGGATTTTGAGCCGGGAAACGCCGACCTGTTCATCGTGGTCGATGTAGCCCAACTCGAACGTATTGGAACAGCAGCCGGGGCGATGAAGCCGAACCAACGAATTCTCGTTCTGGATCATCATTTAGAAGAAGCACCGTGTGGCGACGTAAACGTCATGCGCACCGATTTGGCATCCGCCAGCGAAGTTATCGTTGGACTGTTTGAACATACTGAGCTGCCCATCAGTAAGGATGCCGCGGAGTGTATGTACGTAGGAATCACCACGGATACTGGTGGTTTTCGATACGCCAATACGACCGCCGAAACGCACCGACACGCAAAGCTTTTATTGGAAAGCGGCGTAGAAGTAACGTCTGTTTCGTCGAAAGTGTTCGAAACCTTAACGCGATCGAAATTAGAATTGTTACGACTCGTTTTGGGTCGTATGGTCGTCGGAGGCGAAGGGGCGTATGCGTATTCCTATCTGACGTTATCCGATTTGGAAGATTGTCAGGCGAATCCGGAGGACGTGGAAGGTTTAGTGAATTTTCCGCGCAACCTGGAAGGGGTACGCGTCGGTGCTCTCTTTAGGGAAATTCCGAATGACCAGACCAAAGTAAGTTTACGTAGCCAGACAACCTTTAATTCAGCTCATTGCCTCCAAGCATTCGGCGGCGGAGGGCATGCCGGTGCAGCCGGCGCTACGTTGGACATGCCGTTGAAAGTTGCACTTGACGCCGTTAGCCACGGGATACAGAACCAATTGAAGACGGACAATAACCGATGAAGGGGATTCTTCTGGTAGATAAGCCTTCCGGTATGACATCGCACGATGTGGTTGACGCCCTGCGTAAAGCCACAGGCATACGAAAAATCGGTCACACGGGTACATTGGACCCTGCTGCCACCGGCCTCCTGATTATGTGTATCGGCAAGGCGACTCGACTCTCAGAACATTTGATGGG